>JACCDG010191739.1_pt1 | contig 27355 bp, 37 predicted proteins | sample 7442471 | NCBI WGS metagenome assembly JACCDG01 (sample SAMN15323444, study PRJNA562643) | freshwater metagenome | isolation source: river surface water | place: USA:Blue River Watershed | collected 2017-08-17 | reverse complement strand
GAATCAAGACGAAGATTATTAAACAATATCTTCCTATCATCAACAAGCACATCAACAAATACTTGGCAAAACTGGGTTTCTTTGTCAACTTCAATATTAACGAATCCTTCGAAGAATCCATCAAGTCAAGATATAGAGACGAGTTCTCATATCACAATTTCTCGGAGGGTGAGAAACTAAGAATTGACTTGGCCATTCTCCTAACATGGAGACAGATTGCCAAGATGAAAAACTCGGTCAACGTCAACATTCTAGTGTTTGATGAAATCCTAGATCGTGCTATGGATGGTGCAGGCATTGATGAATTTATCCGTATCATGTGGGATCTAGGTCATGAAGGTTCCAACATCTTTGTTATCTCTCACAAGGATACAATGGTCGATAAGTTCCAAAGAACACTAAAGTTTGAAAAGGTAAAGAACTTTTCAGTAATGTCAAAGGATGGATAACATGTGTGCAGTTTCTATGGTTACAGATTACTGGAAGAACAATGACCAGTGGAAGTATAACGGTATAAATGGTCCAGGTATTGCAACCGGTGGTTTGGCATACAATCCTGTATCACGGGAAGAGTTTGAACAGCTCCGTAAGGAAATGATGGAACTTAAGGAATTGCTTAAAGCAGCTAAAGCCTATGACGATCTAACTAATCAGCCTAACTGTGAGAAGGAAGAAAACGTCAAGGTCTTGAAAAGAGTAGCAGATGCATTAGGTGTTGACTTGTCTGACGTTTTGAAGTAAGATAAACGTTCAACTGGAGGAATAGATATGGTCACCTACGTTTATAACACACAGTATGGCTATCAAACATATAACCTTGATTACATGTGGACTGGCTTAGGTCAAATGGGTTGGTAATGATAGAGACGCATGGTGACATAAAAGTATATCGTATTCCTTATCCACATACCGACGAACTATATGCTAAGGTAAGAGATAAGATACGACATGTCACCAGCCAGCCAAGTTATATGCCTTTTACCAACACTATCATTTCAGCAGAAGCCGTTGCTACTAACAAAGCTGCTCGGTGTTCTTTTTGGAATGCAGATGGTAAAGGCATTGAACTGTATAAGTGGAACGAGTTATCCGAGTTCTTTGCTTTCGTAAAGCCTCACATTAGAAACTATCTTAACGAGATAGGCATCGATGAAAAGGATATTGTTATTAAGAATGTCTGGTGCAATGAGTATCCTCAAGGAACTAGCACAAACAGACATAGGCACTTATACTCTGACTATGGAACTGCGAAACACATTCACAAAACTCCATACGATATCATCGGCGTTCTCTTTTACATACACAAGCCTAAAGATTCAGCAGACCTATTGCTAGAGATTGATGGTGAAATGAAAAAGATGAATGTTCAACCAGGCGAGATTTTAATACTTCCTACCTATCAGTATCATACAACCGAACCATATGTTGGTGATGACTTCAAACATATGATCGGTATTGAATTGCTGCCTCGTTGGATAACAGATGAAGAAATCGTTGGCATGACATTGGAAGAACTATGATCGAACTATTGACCTCTAAGAAAACTGAGTTTGTCCTTGAATGGTTATCTACAGCACTCGTTATCATTGGTGCATGTCTAACCGCATTTAACGTTTATCCAATCAATATCTACTTTCAGTTTGTGGGTAACGTTGGTTGGTTCGTTGTTGGATATATGTGGAACAAGTGGTCACTAATGGTTATTCAAGCTGTCATTAGTGTAATCTATATCGTGGGCTTGATTAGCAAAGGTTACATTCTATGAGAGACGTTACAGCAAACTCCCACGAAACTCCTCTTGATCTTTCTGATGAAGCTGTGAATGAACTAGAGTTTATTGTAGCTTGGCTAGGTGATGAAAAGGAAGCAAACCTCACTACATATTTTGGTGTTAAGAGTGTAGGATGGTATGCTATTGCTAGTAATGCTTTACTTCCCTGGGGACCATACAATACTAGTAAAGAAGCCTACGATAGTTTCAAAGCATATCTTGAGGAGAATTGAAATGGAAAAGCCTGATCCACACAAGACACATAACTACTCGCATGAACAGATTATTATGTTTGCTTACACACAGGAATTATACCATATCAAGAATCCAAAGTATGATAATGTCCGTGAGATACTAGAACAGTTCATGCAAAATCGTGTTAAGGAAATCAAAGAACGATGGAAATAAGAAAGAACTTTAACACATTTAAGAGTGGTGATATGGTGAGAATCCGAGAAGGCTTTCCCTATATCAACCGTGTATTGCTAGACGGAGACATATATATTATAGACAAGATGATTCCTGACGCTGGTGTTGTTACGTTAAAAGGTCTACCTTATAACAAGACATTCCCAGACGACGCATTTGAAATGGTGAATGATGATCGACAATATCTTAATGGAGATTGTTAAAGAACAATCCAAAGAACAAGACGTAGGTGTATTACTATCAGGCGGCATTGATTCAATCTCTGTCGCCTTTGCCGCACATAGACTTGGCAAGACCCTACATTGCTATACCATGTATGTTGATGGTGTTGTTTCGAAAGATGCACAGAACGCAATCAATACCGCAAAAGAGTTTGGTTGGGAAATCACAGTCATTGATGTTCCTACAGACAATCTAGCCAATGACTTTAAGCATTTGGTACAGCACTACAACTGCCAGAAGAAAACTCAGCTAGAGTGTACCTGGCCCTTTCTATACGTTTATCCTAACATCAAAGAGAAAGAACTGCTATCAGGCTGGGGAGCTGATGGTTGGTATGGTGTATCCAAGAAAGCGTGTCTGCATTTCAAAGAACCAAAAGAAAAGTTTGATGAATTTAGAAACGCATACTTTGCCGCTCCTAATCCAGTTGGTGTTAGACAGCAAGAGCAACTATGCCAAGAGCGTGGTATAAAGTTTATCGCTCCATACTTTGATGATCGTGTCCGAGATTATATGATGCAGTTTGATTGGTATGACATGAACAAACCATTCCAGAAAGTTAAGGTCGTTCATGCCTTTCCAGAGTTTGATCGGACAAAGGTAAGACGCCACGAGAATCTACAGCTGGCTGCTGGTATTCCTGATCACTTTGAAAAACTACTTGACAATCCTGAAATCAATCTGTATAATAGGAACAGGATAATGGATGTTGTCCGAGATTGGCAAAACATGGGAGAAGCGCTGTTTTGAAATACGAACCATATACCGTTGATGATGTAAAGAAGGCTTCTGCCCAGAACAAGTTTACTGTCGTTAGTTGTTTTGCTGGCGGTGGTGGTAGTTCTACTGGCTATCGTTTAGCTGGAGGAAAGATCCTTTTGATTAATGAATTTGTGGAAGAAGCGATTGCGTCTTATAAGGCGAACTATCCTGACACTCCCGTTTTGGTTGATGATATCAAAAAGTATAAGGGAGCCGACTTTCTAAAGATGGCAAAGATCAAGGCTGGTGAGTTAGATATTCTTGATGGCTCGCCTCCTTGTTCTGCGTTCTCTGTCGCTGGTAAGCGTGAAAAAGGTTGGGCTGGCGCTGAGGTTGATACTCGCCGTGCATACTTTGATGATGAAGGTAACATTGTCCACGAAGGTGAGTTGATTGTTAAAGAAGGTATCAAGCAATACTCGGATGGCAAGACTGTAGAAGCAATTGAAGATTTGTTCCTAGAGTTCGTTCGCATTGCTAAGGATATCAAGCCAAAGGTTATCGTTGCAGAGAATGTCAAAGGTATCACGTTTGGTGAAGCCAAAGCAAAGCTGCATGAGTTTATTAAAGCATTTGAGAACATTGGTTATCAGGTAACGTATAAGGTTCTTAATGCTGCAGACTACGGCACTCCGCAGGGACGTGAGAGAACAATCTTTATCTGTGTTAGAGACGATGTGGCTGACGCTATTGGTTTGAACTTCCTTAATCTTGCAAACATCTTTCCTGATAAGACATACCTAGAGCCAGTCTCACTAAGAGAAGGTATCGATGGTGTTGTAAATGATCCTGCACAGGAACAGGAACTATTTGATTATGTGCAGAATGGTTTTCAGAAGAAGTGGATTGAAATGCTACCGTTCAATCCGCATAGACATACAAAGCCATCTGATAAAGAGTTTATCGCAATCAATCCAAAGCGTTCACTCTTTAACATGATTAGACCTGCGCCGCATCTACCATGTCCAACGATTACACAGCGTGGTAATCAGAAGTCTGTGTCTGGCGTATTTCATTTTGAGAAGAACCGTAAGTTCACAATTCCTGAATTGCGCCGTATCATGTCTCTACCTGAGGACTACGAACTTACAGGAACATTTGATCAGCAAGCCGAACGTATCGGTCGAATGGTCGCACCAAAGATGATGGCGGAAGTCGCCAAGTCAATCTATGAGAATGTATTAAAACCATACAATGAGGTTTCCAAATGAGTGATTATGATTTTACCTTTGCCCATCGTGAAGAAGGCTTTGACAATCACATTGAGAAGTCTATTCGTGGATACAATCATCTGCATGATGATGTGGTCAATCTTTCTCGTTACTATGTTGAGAACTATACCAATGTAGTTGATATTGGTTGTTCGACTGGTAAGACTATTCAGGCTATGGCTACACAGAATGAAAGTCATGCTCCACGTGCTTTCTATGTTGGTGTTGAGGTTGCTCCAAGTTTCAAAGATGATATGGATAAACGTATCAATATTCTGGAAAGTCGTTTTACAGAAAACGTTTTTGATTTTCAGTTTCAGGACATTCGTACCTATGAGTTCTACAACTGCTCGTTGGTAACGTCTCTGTTCACTCTGCAATTCATGCCACCAAAGGATCGTGTCGATGTTATCAAAAACATTTACAAAGGTCTGAATGATGGCGGTGCGTTTATCTTTGCTGAAAAGACTGTAGCTGATACAGGTCGATTCCAAGATATGTTCACCTTTACATATTATGATTACAAGCGTAAGTCATTCACTGAGAAAGATATCATGGACAAGGAAGTCACACTCCGTAACATGCTAAAGCCAAACACATGGCACGAACTAACAGACATGCTACATTCAGCAGGCTTCCGTAACGTTCAGCCATTCTGGCGGAACTTTCTTTTTGTCGGCGCTATCGCAACCAAGTGAGGAATAGATGCATTACTTTCCATTTGATAAGCTAGAACATACCCAACAGATTGTGGAAACCTTTGGGCTTGTCGCCTTTGTTTACATTCTAATCTTTGCCGTATCATACGTTTACAGTCGTTTTGCTCCTAAGTGATTGATTTTGCTAGCCCTTGACAAAGCCGCCTAGGTTTGCTATGATAGTGAAAATCGAGAAAGGAATTGGAATGGCTAGCAATCAATCGTCCCTCCTGGCAAAACTCCTTGCTACGGAAAACATTACTGTTCAGCAGACGCCTGGCATTAAAACTGCTATGTTCGATCTGCGCAATCGTGTATTGATGCTGCCTATCTGGCAGGGCATTTCCAACGACCTTGAAGATTTGTTGCTCGTCCATGAAACGGGTCATGCGCTTGATACGCCTGACGCTGACACGTATATGGCAGCTGCCGATACACTTGCTAAAAAGATTTTCCCTGGTGAGGAAATCTCTAAGGCTCTCCGTTCTACGGTTCAGGGCTTTATCAATGTTATCGAGGACGCACGTATCGATAAGCGTCAGAAGCGCCGTTATCCTGGTTCCCGCAAAAACTATCTAATCGGTTATAAGGAACTTGCCGAACGTGACTTCTTCGGCACGGCTAACCGTGACGTTAATTCCATGAACTTCATTGACCGTGTTAACCTTTACTTCAAAGGTGGTAACGTTCATATGAACATTGAATTTACTCCCGAAGAAAAGGTTATGCTCAAGAAAATTGAGAACGCCGAAACTTGGGCTGAGGTTCTTACTCTTACCGAAGAAGTTTATCTTTACTGCAAAAAGAAGCTGGAAGATCAATCCGAAATGGAGATTGATCTAATTGCCGAAGGAGAAGGCGATGGTGATGGTGACCTTGATGGTGATTGGGACTATATCGATGATGATGGCGAGGAAGGTGAAAACTCCAAAGCCTCTGCGGGTGAAGGTTCGAACGAAAATGATGTAAGCCAGGGCGGTGCTGCTGGTCGTCGTGGTGCGCCTTCCGAGGCTCTTCCGCCTAATGCTCCCAAGGCTCACACTGACGAAACTTGGCAGCGTAAGTCTCAGGAAATTGTTAAGGATGAAAACTCTGTTTTCGTTTACGTCAATCAGCCCGATGTGAATTGGGACAAGGCTGTTAACGATTACAAAAAGGTTCTTGATGATTGGAAAGCTGCTCTTGGTAATGTTGGCAATAGCAACTATTACTATCAGAGTGATTATCATTTCACCAAAGAGACTTTCTCCAAGGCTCGTGAGGCTTTGACCAAGTGGAAGATGAAAGAAAAGGAAACTGTTGGCTTCCTTGTCAAGGAGTTTGAACAGCGTAAGGCTGCTGAACTTTATGCCAAGATCAATATCGCCAAGACTGGTGTTATTGATACCAACAAGCTGCATACCTACAAGTATAACGACGATATCTTCCGTCGTGTTACTACCATTCCTAAGGGCAAGAATCATGGCTTTGTCATGTTCCTTGATTGGTCGGGTTCAATGCATTATGGTCTGGATCATACCATGAAGCAGCTGTTCTCGCTGGCAATGTTCTGCAAGCAGATCAATGTTCCTTTCGAGGTTTACACTTTCAAGGATTCTGGTGCTGACAATCCGTTCACTTACATGAATAAGGAAAATGTGATTGCTGGTGGTCGTTTGGTTCTGCGCAATATTCTTTCTTCCCGTATGAAGCTGGAAGAACTAAACTTTGCAATGACCACGCTTTGGTTCCTTGGTCATGGTGGTCACATTGGTTGTGAAGGTATGGGTGGCACGCCGTTGAATGATGCCATCATGATTGCGCCTAAGGTCGTTAATGATTTTACGGCTCGCAATAAGTTGGAGATCACCAACGTTGTTTGGCTTACCGATGGTGAGTCGAATGGCTCGGCTGGTATCAAGCATGAAACGGCTCCTCGTGTTCCTGGTAAGAACCGCCGTTACTTTTATGTTGATCCTGCTACCCGTAAGACTTACGATTGGCATCCTAACACTTACTATAGTGCCCAGGAGAATACCAATACTCTCCTGCGTATTCTGAAAGATAACACTGGTTGCAACCTTGTTGGCTTCTATCTACTTTCTGCTAACTTCGGTTATGTGGATCGTGCCTTCAATGTTTCAAACAATGATAGGGATGCTCTGCTTAAGGCTCGTAAGTTCTGGACTGATAACAAGTTCTATCCTGTCAAGAGTGCTGGCTACGATGAATATTATGTCATTGATGCCAATGCTCTCCGTGATGACAAGAATGACCTTGCTATTGATAACTCTGGTGATAAGAAGATGACCACCAAAAAGATGGTTTCCGCTTTCTCCAAGTTTGCCCAGAAAAAGACGGTCAATCGTGTCCTTCTACGCCAGTTCTCGGAAAAGATTGCTGGTCACGCTAAGAAGGTAGCGTAAAAACAATGACTTGGATGGGGGTTGACAAACCCCCGTCCTTTTGCTATAATATACCATAATCGAAATCGTGAAAGGAAAGATTATGACTAAGGCTTCTGCTACCCGTGCCGAGTTCCTCGACAAGGTTCGTTTTGAGTTCGGTGCTATCCGTGAAATCTCTCGTGCCCAGGTTAAGACTGTGTGCGATAAATATTCGCTCCCGTTTCCGACGTGGTTGCGTAAAGATCCCACTCGCCAAATCTCTCGTGGCGTTTATGCTCTTCCTGAGCATGGTGGTTTGGATGCTAATGGAGTTTTGAAAGTGGCTAAAGAAAAGATTGCTAAGGCTGTTGTGAAGCCTGCGCCTAAGGCGCCTTCCGTTATTCAGCCTGACGCTATGGTTGCTATGGCACCTGCTGCAACCGTTGTTGCAATGACCGCTCCGTCGGTTCTTTCTCATAATGCTGAAATGTCTCTGGTGCCTGAAAAGGCTGCTGGTTATGTTCCGTTTGGTCATTTCACTGACGTTCGTTCCATCATCAAGTCTAAAAAGTTTTATCCGACTTATGTTACTGGTCTTTCTGGTAACGGTAAGACCATGATGATTGAACAGATTTGCGCTGCTGAAAAGCGTGAAATGGTCCGTGTCAATATCACTATTGAAACTGACGAAGATGATTTGATCGGTGGCTTCCGTCTTGTTAATGGTGAAACTGTTTGGCAGGACGGTCCTGTTATCACGGCAATGAACCGTGGTGCAGTGCTGCTTCTGGACGAGGTTGATCTTGGTTCCAATAAGATGATGTGCCTTCAGCCTGTTCTTGAAGGTAAGTCGGTTTATCTCAAAAAGACTAATCGTGTGGTTCATCCTGCCAAAGGTTTCAATGTTATTGCAACTGCGAATACCAAGGGTAAGGGTTCCGACGATGGTCGTTTCATCGGCACCAATGTTATGAATGAAGCGTTCCTTGAGCGTTTCTCCATTACTATGGAACAGGAATATCCTTCTTCCAAGGTTGAAACCAAGATCCTTACTAATGTTCTCGGTGCATCTGGTATTGAGAATACCGAGTTTGTTGATAAGCTGGTAACTTGGGCTGATGTTATCCGCAAGTCCTTTTATGAAGGTGCTTTGTCGGAGATTATCTCTACCCGTCGTCTGGTTCATATCTGTGAGGCTTTCGCCATCTTTAATCAGAACAAGATGAAAGCCATTGAACTGTGCCTTAACCGTTTTGATGTGGATACAAAAAATGCCTTCATGGAACTCTACAAGAAAGTGGACGAGACGGTTGATCCGGCTCCTGTGGCTGAACAGGCGAGTGCCGACGCTACGCAGGAAGTAGCCTTTTGAGACGATTTTTGACAAGTCGTAGTGACTTGTTATAAAGAATACCCGTGTATAATAAAATGGTGTTGGTGGTTATACACGGGTCCTTTCCTTTCACGACCACCAACACCGATAACTTTGAAATGGAGTAATTATAATATGGCTACAGCACGTAAGACTCAGATTGAGAAGATTGAATCCGTCCTCCGTAAGCATAACAAGGGCGCTGGCATTACTGCAGACGCAGTTGCTCGTATGGCTCGTGTTCCACGTGAGAACGTTTCAAAGCGTGTTTCCGATCTACGTGAAACCTATAACATTTATACCAACTACCGTGACGTTGATGGCAAGCGCACAGCTTTCTATCGCTTTGCAGGTTAATAGCTAAAAAGTTTGCTATATAAGAGCGTGGTGGCTTCGGCTGCCACGCTTTTGTCGTATGGAGATACATAATGGAAATCAAAATTTCAACTGAAGAATTGAGAAAGAAAAAGCTATTTGTGGCTACACCATGCTACGGTGGAAACTGTCTCGGTCTTTATACTAAAGCCTGTCTAGACCTTCAAGCAATCTGTATCCAGTATGGCATTGAATGTCGGTTCTCTTTTATCTTTAATGAGTCACTAATCACTCGTGCCCGAAACTATTTGGTCGATGAATTTCTACGTTCGGGCTGCACCCATCTTCTATTCATCGACGCTGATATCAATTTCAATCCACAGGATGTTCTAGCACTCCTAGCCTTAGACAAAGATATCATCGGCGGACCATATCCAAAGAAGTCAATCAACTGGACAAACATCACCAACGCTATTGTAAAAAACTCTGTTGTTGATGGTGACAAGGTTAAGTTGCGTGATGGCTTCTCACCAAATGAACTAGATCAGATCACTGGCGACTTTGTATTCAATCCAGTTCCTGGTACAACCTCATTTCGTGTAACCGAGCCAGTCGAGGTTATGGAAATCGGTACTGGCTACATGCTAGTAAAGCGTGAGGTGTTTGACAAGTTCAAGGAAGCATATCCAGAACTTAACTACAAGCCAGATCATGTTGGTCAGGCTAACTTTGATGGTTCACGTAACATTCATGCTTACTTTGATACTGTCATTGATCCAGAATCCCATCGTTATCTTTCAGAAGATTACATGTTCTGTCAGTGGTCAAGAAAGATCGGTGTTAAGATTTGGCTATGCCCATGGATGAAAACAACCCACGTTGGAACATATGGCTTCCAAGGTGATCTTCCCGCAGTCGCAGCACTATCAGGAAACCTTAGATGATAATTGGAATTGTCGGATACATTGGATCCGGCAAGGGTACAGTTGGCGATATCCTTGTGCAAGAGCATGGGTATCGTCAATTTGCTTTTGCTGATGCATTGAAAGATGCCACTGCACAAATCTTTCTATGGCCTCGTGGCTTACTAGAAGGTGACAGTGTGGCGTCACGTAACTTTCGTGAACAGGTTGATCCTTGGTGGTCAGAAAAGTTTGGCTACGAGGTTACTCCACGTCTCATTCTACAAAAGATGGGAACAGAAGCATGTCGTCATGGCATTGCAGATAACATCTGGATCGCTGCGCTTGAAAAGCGTATTCAGGGTTATGAAGATGTGGTTATCACAGATTGTCGTTTCCCAAATGAAATCGATTTTATTCGGAGTGCTGGCGGTGCCATTATTCGAGTAAGACGAGGTGAAGATCCTACAAACGAGGAACTTGCCAAGTTACATATATCAGAAACTGCATGGAAAGATTGTAAGTTTGATGCCACAATTTATAATGAGTCTACCATAGACGAACTAAAGGAAGGCACAAGAAAAGTCTTGACAATGTTAGAGAACGATAGTAAGATGAAGAATAAGACAATCTTTCACCATCCAGTTTAACAAGGAGTATATTATGAAATTTAGTGATCAAACATTAGCCGTCCTTAAGAACTTTGCCTCGATCAATTCAGGTGTTGTTCTCAATGCTGGTAAGGTACAGAAAACAATCTCTCCTGAGAAGTCCATTCTTGTGGAAGCAACTCTAGAGGACGAGATTCCAAGTCAGTTCGGTATCTATGACCTCAATCAGTTCCTAGGTAACGTAACAACCCTACGCAATCCAGAACTAACATTCTCTAATGAAGCCGTTAAGTTGGATGATGGTGAACTATCATTTGACTATCACGCATGTTCCGCAAATCTCATTATCACACCTCCAGAGAAGGAACTAGTCCTAAAGAATGTTGATGTTACATTCTCTCTACCAAATGTCACCTTGCAAAAGCTAATCAAAGTTGCTACAATGAATAGTCTGCCAAACCTTTCGGTGGTTGGTAAGAATGGTGAACTTCACCTAAAGATCCATGAACGTGCCAACGATACTTCCAATCAGGGTTCGATCAAGATTGGTGATTATGCTGGTCAGGACTTTACTGCATCATTCAAGACCGATAACCTTAAGCTACTACCAGACGATTACAATGTTGAAATCCAGAAGGGCGCCTTTGCAAAGTTTGTGAACGTTGCTGGCAATCTAAAGTATTTCATCGCACTGGAGACCAAGTAATGGATAAAGTCATGATTGGTTTGTTGACTTTGTTGTTTGTTCTTATTGGAGCAGACATTTACAGCAAAGTAAATCATTGGAACAAGTGTAAAGATGCTGGCGGTGTTTATGTAACAAACACAGTCTGTATTAATCCTTCAGCAGTTATCGAGGTGAACTAATGAGTATGATCGGCCACAATTCCCCAACCATGAATGTCGAGGCTCTTTCGCCAGATGACAAGAAGGTTCTTCGCAAGGCTATTCTAGAACTAAACGACTCCATGACAAGAGCAGGAGCCGAGCGTGAACTACAGAAAGAGATCATGACCGAACTTCATAGCAAGATTGGTATTGATAAGAAGCTAGTTCGTCGCATGGCTAAAGTGTATTTCAAAGCCAACTTCAATGACGAAGTGGAAGAGAATAACACATTTGAATCCTTCTATGATGAAGTTATGCGTAAGCCAGTTTCATCAACGGTGACAGAATGAGTGAATATCTTTATGTAGAGAAGTACCGTCCTCATAAAATTGAGGACTGTATTCTCCCTGATCGCTTGAAGAAAGTGTTTCAGGAGTATGTGGCTCAAGGTGAGTTTCAGCATTTGCTTTTGACAGGTCCTGCTGGGTGTGGCAAGACAACTGTTGCAAGAGCATTGTGTGAGGAACTTGGACTAAATCATCTGTTCATCAATGCATCCGATGAACGTGGTGTGGACACGTTGCGAACCAAGATCAAAGGCTATGCGTCAACTGTATCTCTTACAGGTGGGCGCAAGGTCATCATCATGGACGAAGCTGATTACTTGACTCCAGAAGCGCAAGCAGCTTTCCGTGGAACGATTGAGGAGTTCGGTGGTAATTGTTCTTTCATCTTCACCTGCAATTTCAAAGCCAAGATTATGGACGCAATCCATTCTCGCTGTGCGGTTGTTGACTTTGCACTCAAAGGCGAAGAACGAGCCAAGATGGCGTCTCAGATGTTCAAGCGTATTACAAACATCCTAGCACAAGAAGGTGTAGAATATGACAAGCAAGTTGTTATCAAGGTCGTTGAAAAGTATTTCCCAGACTACCGTAGGACTCTTAACGAGTTACAACGGCATTCTGTTTCTGGAGTCATTGACGCTGGTATTATTCCTCAACTTGATAGCGTTCGCAGCCTTTCAGAACTAATCAAGTCTCTCAAGGAGAAAGACTTTACAACTATGCGTAAGTGGGTTGTATCTAATTCAGATATCGATCCAGCACGTATCTATCGTTCTGTCTATGATGGCTTGAATGAGTATCTAAAGCCTGCTAGTATCCCAGCAGCTGTTGTGACATTGGCCAAGTATCAGTATCAGGCCGCCTTTGTTGCTGATCAGGAACTAAATCTTGTCGCATGTCTTACAGAAATCATGGTGGAGTGTGAGGTCAAGTAATGGATGTATTCAAAGACCTCATTCCATCTATTCTTCAAACTAAGAAGAATGTTCTGGAAGAAGAAAAGAAGTATCCAGCTTTCGTAGTGAATCGGGCAATCTCGTTTCACTACGATTGCGTTATGCAAGCCAATGAAATGAACAAGTATCCAAACTTGCCTGGTTCCATGCAATATTCGTTCCTACTAAATAGTGTCAGGGGCTATAAACGTCCTTTTCGTAAATGGGAAAAGCGTGAAACCATTGATGACTTAGAAGCCGTCAAAGAATACTATAACTATAGTAATGAGAGGGCAAAGGAAGCATTGGTTCTGTTAAACGCTACCCAACTTGAAGAAATAAGAAAAGCAATAAGCAAAGGTGGCACAAATGACAGTAAACCTAGACGAGTTCGTGGAGGTTAAACTTCCCGACCCTCAGGCCTTCTTAAAAGTGAAAGAGACGCTAACACGTATTGGTGTTGCCTCTAAGAAGGATAAGACCTTGTATCAGTCTTGTCATATCCTTCATAAGCAAGGTCACTATTATCTTGTTCATTTCAAAGAAATGTTCATGTTGGATGGCAAGGCAACCGACTTCTCCGAAGAAGATCGTGGACGCCGTAATACAATCGCTAATCTGTTAGCTGAATGGGGACTTGTTTCCCTAGTTGATGCACAGAAGTCAGCGGATCCTTTAACTCCACTAAACCGTATCAAGATTATATCATATGGTGAAAAGGGTGAATGGAATCTAGTTGCCAAGTATTCACTCGGCAAGAAAAAGTTTTCAGATACAGAATAAGAAAGTGAGTTCGTTATGACTACATTGAAGATATGGAAAACCCATCCTGATATTCAAATCCCAAAGCATCAGACCTCGCAGTCTGCATGTTTCGATCTTGCATTTCAGAGTGCTGGTAAGAGAGAGTATAAGGGTTACTCTAATTTGAATAAGCCCTTTTCCCGTTCATTAACTACCGCAATCACAATCGCTCCTGGTGATCGTGTTCTAGTTCCTACAGGATGCATCATGGACATCCCCGAGGGATACTCAGTTCGTATTCATGCTCGGTCAGGAACATCATTGAAGCAGGGTCTAGTTCTTGGTAATGCCGAGGGCGTTATCGATTCGGACTATGTTGAGGAAGTCTTTGTCATTCTATGGAACATTTCAGGTAATGCAGTTACAATCAACAATGGTGATCGTATTGCACAAGCTGAACTTGTTCAGAATGTAGATTACACAGTCGAACAGACTCCAGCCCGTCCACTACCAAAGACAAATCGTGCAGGTGGTTTTGGTTCAACAGGAATCACCACAGATCAGAATATGGTAGTAATAAATATTCCAGAAACAACAGAAGTTAAAGTGGAGCAACCTGAGGTTGTGAAGCGTGGTCGAGGGAGACCTAGAAAGAATGCCTAAGGCTCATAGAGTTGGTGATGATAGAATGTGTGGTGCTAAGACAGTTGGCACTGGTTTAAACACGAATGTCTTTGTCAACGGTATGTTAGCCGCTGTAGTAGGTGATAAGGATGATCATAACTTGCTTGGTGCATTGATATCACAATCACCAGGCACTATTAAGATTGGCGGCATCCCAATGATTGCTGCTATCATGGATCAAGGCTCACCAGATCAGATAGGACTAGTTCAGCACGTTACTGGTCTTCCTACTCCTGCTACAGGCTCACCTAATGTCAATATGTATGGTGGGCAAGGAACCTTCGGTGGAGGTCTTGGAAATTTTGGTTTGTCGGGAGTGCCAGCGGTCGGTGAGATTATGCAAGTCGGCTCACAAATCGTTGGTCAGGTATATAGAACAGCAGTGCAAAGTGGTCAGTCAGGTATGATGGCACTTAATAACATGAATCCAGCAGTTACGCCACCTGCTGCAGGTACAACGGTTACAAGCGCCAATACAGGTAAAACTTTTACTTTCACTAGTTACTATTCCTCTTGACAATTGTGTGAAGTTTACTATATAATGTTACAACGATAGCCAAATGGTATCGTTTCTTTAATCTCGCTTAATAGGAGAACAATGATGACTAACTATAAGTTCAATACTGAAAACTTTGGTATTCCAGATTCACTCGCTCGTCAGTTCATCGGATTTGACGCCATTCTGGAAAACCTTCGCCGTGCTAATGACCAACTAGCAAAGACTCCTAACTATCCTCCATACAATATCAAAAAGATTGACGATGAACATTTCGTGATTGAAATGGCTGTTGCTGGCTTCGGCAAGGCTAATCTTGATGTTGAATTGAAGGATGATACTCTAACAATCACTGGCAATCACGAGGCATCTGATAACGACTACATCTATCAGGGTATCGCCAATCGTGCGTTCACTCGCCAGTTCACACTTGCTGACACTGTTGTTGTAAAAAATGCGGAGTTGGTCAATGGTCTACTTAAAATCGCTCTTGAACGTTATATCCCCGAGGAGAAGAAAGCGAAGAAGATCGACATCATGGATCCATTCGGTGTGCAGGAAGCGACAAAGCAATTCTTGACCGAAGGTGTTAATACATGGGGTAAGGCAGTTGCTGATATGGCTGCTAACATGACTCCACAAAGATCGACTAAATAAGACAATAAGAACCTTGACGCCTCTCATTGAAGCGCACCACTAAGGTTTATTCGGGGAGGGGTAACCCTCCCCACTTATAATATGGATCCTGTGATGAAAAAACTTATTCTTCTATTATGTTTCATTCCATCTATAGCATTAGCCGAAGCATTTGACTGCCATAAGAAAGATGGTGATGTTGAATGTAAGGCTAAAGAAGATGGAGTTGCAATTAGTTCCATTCTAATCAATGGCGGTGAATGTGAGTCACCATATAGTTCTAAACTACATCATAAGACAATGCGAAAGGGTGATAAGTTCATTGTTCCTGGTGCAAAAGAATGTTTCTACGTTAGATCGATACATATAAATACGCACGATGGTAAGACCCATCATCATAATGCTATGTGAGGTATCATGCAACTCGTGATTGAAAAGCCCGTAACTGTTATCACACCTACAATCGGCTCCAAGAAACTATTAGATGCCATTATGTCTGTAGCAACTCAGACATATAAGTGTAAGCATCTAATTGTCATCGATGGTCCAGAGTTCGCCGAAGCTGCTATGGACATTATCAAGATCACACAGATGATGGATCCTCAACCAAATATTAATGTAGTCATGTCACCAGAGAACACTGGTAAGACTGGTGGCAACTTTTATGGGCATCGCATCTATGCTGCCTATCCACATCTAATCAATTCAGATTACATTCTATTCCTCGATGAAGATAACTGGTATGAACCTAATCATGTTGCTACATTGATTGAAACCATTGAGAAGAAGAACCTTGACTTTGCCTATTCTCTCCGTCAGATTTATGATAATGGTAGGCATTTCCGTTGTAATGACAACTGCGAAAGCCTTGGTAAGTGGCCAATCTTCATGTCACGCAGTTCTCGTCATGGTGAACAATTCCTAATCGACACATCATCGTTCTGTTTCACCCGAGAGTTTATCCAAAAGACTTGTCATCTATGGCATTCTGGTTGGGGTGGTGACCGTCGTTATTTCTATGCAGTTAAAGATCAAGCTAAGTTTGATACAAACGGCAAACATACACTATGCTATCGTTTAGATGGCAATCCAAATTCTGTGACGGAACAGTTTTTCGTCGAAGGTAACAAGACACAAGAAGCATATTATGAAGGGAAGTTTCCATGGCTAAAGACTTAATCATTGGCGGAGCCAGTGGCTATAATTGGGATCAGTTGAAATACTGGGTCAATTCAATCAAGCAGACAGGATTCAAAGGCGACATTGTTATTGTCGCCACAAACATGTCAGGTGACACAGTAAAGAAACTCGTGGAGCAGGACGTTAAGGTCTATGCATATGGTAAGCGTTCCGAAGATGGTGGCGTTGCCAAGTCAGAGAATAACATTCCTCCTCATGTAGAACGTTTCCTATTCATCTGGGACTTCCTACGCAAGAATAAAGGCGAGTATCGTTTCGTTACTGTTACTGATACTCGTGACGTTATCTTTCAGAAAGATCCAACTGCATATCTTGAAAAGAACCTATTGGTTGGCTCAGCTTCAATGGTATGTTCTTCCGAAGGACTAGAGTATAAGGATGAACCTTGGGGAAGTAAAAATCTACTTGACACATTCGGTCCTATTCTATATGATGAATTGAAAGATAACATGATATACAATGTAGGAACGATTGCTGGATTGAGTGAAGAAGTTGGTGATCTATTAGTTCAGATTTTCTTCCAGTCTGTTAATCGTCCTATTCCAATTGTTGATCAGGCAGTCTTTAACTTTATCATTAGCCTAAGCGCCTATGATTTTGAGATTATCAAGACGGCCAACTCCTCTGGCTGGGCTATTCAGCTTGGAACGACATTGGAAGCAATCAAGGCTGGTGCAGGTGATATCGGACAGATCGTTCGACAAGATCCATCTAAACTTGATGACTATATAAAAGTGTATAAAGACATTCAGCCAGTGGTTGATAATGATCTAGTGACAACAGGACATGTTCCTTTCACCATCGTCCATCAGTGGGATCGTGTTCCCGCTATTAGAGAATTGATTGAGCGTAAGTATGGATAAATTGAGACTAGGCTTTGTGGATACCTTTGATGGTGCCAAAGAGTATTTCACCAATCTATTATCCACAAGATATGAAGTAGTCCGAGACGATCAGCGCCCAGATTATCTTATCTTTGGTGATCGTAACTTTGGTGAAACAAACGTTAGATATGAGAACTGTGTCCGTATCTTCTATACAGGAGAGAACCAGCGACCTTCTGATTATCGCCATGACTTTGCTATCTCGTTTGATCATCCTCAGGATCATTCGAAAATGTTTCGTATGCCTCTATATCTAATCTATGAGTTTGATCATAAGATTATGAGAAACAGAGAACTTAGAAAGTCGGATGATTATGATAGTAAGAAGTTCTGTTCTTTCGTCGTAAAGAATCCTTCGTGTCAGTATCGCAATGCTTGGTTTCATGGATTGAGTCAGTTTCAACCTGTATCATCTGCTGGCCCGTTGTTTAACAATATGCCAGATGGTTGGCGTCCAGAAACTGTTACTGATAAAGTAAAGTTCATGGGTGATTACAAGTTCAATCTATGTTTCGAGAATAGTTCATATCCTGGCTACTGCACCGAGAAACTATTTGAGGCTCTTTGTGCAAAGACTATTCCAATCTATTGGGGTTCGTCTACAGCATCAATGGACTTCAATCCTAAAGCGTTTCTTAATCGTCATGACTTTTCTAGTGACCAAGAGTTTTTTGATAGGATTGTTTCTCTTTGTATGAACAAGGAACTATACAATGAAATGTATATGCAGCCAATGTTCCGTGAGGAAGAGTATATCAAAAACTTTCATGTCAATCATTTTCTAGATTGGTTTCATCATAATGTTTATCAAGGCGTGATCAATGAATAAAGCCCTAATCATTACTCCAACAGGTCGTCCAATCTATCATCATGAAGATTATGACAAAGACAATCACTGGCGTTATACAAAGCCAGAGAGAACATATGAAACATGTGTGGTAGTCTATAATGACTTTCAGCCAGAGCCAGGAACTTATGATTACATCATTCGCCGCAAAGGTCTAAAGTGGAATCTTGCACCAGAGGTTTCTAAGATTATCAACTGGCAGGACTATGACTACATCGGTGTGTGGGATGATGACTATGCTACGGACATTCAGTCTGTAAATTTAGCCTTGTCATATGCTCGGCGTTATGACTTTAGATTGTTCCAACAGGCTACTACATCATTTCAGACATACGATTGTTTGAAGCATAATCCAGAGTATTCTTTCACCGAGACAAACTTTATTGAGTTAGGTGTTCCGTTCTTTCGCAATGATATCTATCGCAAGGTTCTTCGCTTTCTAGATGCATATAGATATGAGAAGTCGGATTGGGGTATTGATAAGGTTCTTTGCTACTATCTCCAAGCATCAGCACACGTTGTCCATGATTGCACAGTCAGACACATGCTACCGGATGAAAGCACATATAACAAGGAAGATGGCTTTAGAGAAATGGAATATCTAATGCGTGAGTTCTTTCCAAAGTATATGAAAGAGAACTTTAACCTAGACTATCAGTATTCAGATGTTCAGCAGACAATAAGGGCTTATAAGCATGGATAAATTGACAAGATACATTAACTGGATTGACGTTAAGAACCAGTATCAAAATTCACTTCCCTTTAATCATGTTATCATCGATGACTTCTTCCTACCACACGTAGCTGAACAACTCGCCACAGAGTTTCCATCATATAACAATCCTGGTCTTGGTTTCTATAACAATGCCATTGAGAACAAGAAAGTTCTAAACAAGTGGGACAAGTTTCCAAAGCTAACATATCAGGTTTTTACATATCTGGCTCGTAGTGAGTTTCTTTCTAACATGAGAGAACTTATCGATGAACCAAATCTAAACATGGATGTTGGTTTGAATGGTGGTGGCTGGCATATGCATGGTCGTTCTGGTAAGAACAATGTCCATCTTGATTACAATATTCATCCTAAGTTGGGTGAACAGCGCAAACTCAATATCATCATCTATATGACTCCAAACTGGAAGCCAGAGTGGGAAGGTGGTCTAGAGATTTGGTCACATGATCCTGTGAACTTTGCTCCTAAGGATCTAGTTAAGACTGTGGAAAACAAATTCAATCGTGCAGTCATCTTTGATACTACACAGAACTCATGGCACGGTCTTCCAAATGAACTAAAGTGTCCAGAAGGAACTATTAGACAATCTCTAGCTGCATACTATGTTCGTCCTGCTCCTGCTGGTGCTGATCCTCGTGGTAAGGCTCTATTTGCTCCTACAGCAGAACAGAAGGGTAACCCAGAGATTGAGCAACTAATCCGTGAACGTTCAAGCGTAGCAACGGCAGAGAAGTTCCACGCAGGAGACAAGTAATGGAAGAAACTGACGTTGTATTCTTTATCAATAGTGCCATGAATGTTACTGGTCGTTCCTTATACTCTAATGATGTTAGATGGGAACAGACACAAGAGACCATTTTATCTATTGACAAACAGGTACCAAATAATATAAAATACATTATTGATGGTTCGTTCCTACCTATTGAGGAATACAAACTCCATTGGTTGAATGAACATGGTGTTAGGATAATTCTAACAGGCCAGATTCCTGGAATCAAAGAGATATCTCAACACATCGCTCAATATGGTATTGGTAACAGTATAGCAGAAACACAATCTATGCTTGTTTTCACTCGTTGGTTCAAGGAACATCAGAAGGATAAAATCAAAGCAAAGCGTATCTGCAAACTATCTGGTAGATATAAGATTAATGAGAACTTCAAGTGGGATGATCCTGCTTATGAAGGTAAGTATGTCTTTGTGAAGCACCATGAGTCAAATAGTCCTCGTAAGGCAGAACTAGACCTTAAAGGCTTGTTCGTCGTTCGTTGCTGGCACATGGATTATGCTATACTAGATAGCTATGAGGAAGTTATCAGAAACATCGCTAACGATTGTGCCAATCTCGGTATCGATGCTGAAAACTCTTACTACAAAAACATTCCTAAAGATTTACTTTATGAAGTGGAAAAGATTGGCGTAGAAGGTTATGTCTCACCCGTGGGAGTCTATGAAAATGAGTAAAACACTATTGATTACAGGTGGTGCCGGCTTTATCGGTCACCACGTTATTGACCTGTTCCTACAGAAAACTGATTGGAACATTGTCTCACTAGATCGCCTTGATTATTCAGGCAATCTAAATCGCCTCGATGACGTTGTTCGCCGCTATCCTGCTGAAACTCGTAAGAGAGTTAAGGTTGTGTATGGTGATCTTCGTGCAGAGGTTACATCGCTACAGGGAAACTTTATTGGTGATGTTGATTACATCCTTCACATGGCTGCGTCGTCACACGTTGACCGCTCTATTGAAGATCCAATGTCATTCGTTATGGACAATGTTGTCGGCACAGTAAACATTCTAAACTTTGCCCGCAAGTGTAAGAACCTCAAGCGGTTCATCTATTTCTCCACTGACGAGGTTTTCGGTCCTGCACCAGGTACTATTACATATGGTGAACGTGATCGTTACAACTCAACAAATCCATACTCAGCATCTAAGGCTGCTGGTGAGGAAATGTGCGTTTCATTCGAGAACACATACAAGCTACCAATCTTCATTACTCATACCATGAACGTCTTTGGTCAGCGTCAGCATCCAGAGAAGTTTCTACCAATGTGTATCCGTAAGGTTCGCAATGAAGAAACTGTAACCATTCACTCTGATCCATCTAAGACAGTTCCTGGTTCACGTTTCTACATTCATGCTGCCGACGTTGCTGATGCAATGTATTTCCTACTGCATCTAACACCAGAGCAGGAAGCTAAGGTTCATCTACCAGATTACGGTGGAGCCAAGTGTCCAAAGTTCAACGTTGTTGGTAAAGAAGAAATCAACAATCTTGAATTGGCTAAGTATGTTGCAGGTGCAGAAGGTAAGGAACTAAACTATGAAATGGTTGACTTCCATTCTTCACGTCCAGGTCACGATCTTCGCTATGGTCTATCTGGCGAGTATATGAAGGAACTTGGTTGGGAGCCACGCTTTACTCTCCGTGAGCGTATTAAGGAAGTGGTCGATTGGTCACTTGCTAACCCAGAATGGATTGAGGTGACAGAATGAGCGTAAGATATACAATTATCGATCCTATGCCAGATCCACAGTGGGTATCAGGCAAAGACGTTCTTCCACTATTGGAGAATGTGAAGAATCCAGTTGGTATTGAGATTGGTGTTGATGAAGCACCAACAAGCTGGTTCTTCCTTAAGCATCGTCCTGATCTAAAGCTATATGGTGTTGATCCTTATCAGGCATATCAAGATTGGTATCCTGAAGGTTACATCAGCCAGGGCCAGCAGGATGAAAAGTATAACAACATGAAACGCCGCACCGCAGAGTTTGGTGATCGTTGGAAACACTATCGTCTAACATCAGATGACGCTGTTCGTCTATTTGATGACGATGCATTTGACTTTATCTTTATTGATGGCCTACATGAGTATGAGCAGGTTCTAAAGGACTGTCGTAACTATTGGCCCAAGATTAAGAAGGGTGGCGTCTTTGCTGGTCACGATTATCGTGTCATTGAAGGCGTAGGTCGTGCAGTAGATGAATTTGCCGCTGAGGTTGGTGCTACACCAATTCATCTACCAGAACAAGATGCATGGTATTGGATTAAGGAGTGATATGATGGATTGGGAATGTCGTCCTATTATGGAATGTATTGCATGTGGTTCAAGCGATTTGGTTCCTGTATTGGATCTAAATTCCCAGCCATTAGCTAACGCCTACAAGAATAACCAGAATGATCCAGAGGCAGAATATCCTCTGGCAATCAATCGCTGTAATCATTGTTATCACGTACAGTTGACACATCAAGTCAATCCTGAACTCATGTTTAAGGACTATGCTTATGTGTCAGGTACAGCAAAAACATCATTGCAGTATTTCGATTGGTTGGTCAAGGTTGTTACTTCACAGTATGGAAGAACACCCAAGACAGTGTTAGATATTGGATGCAATGACGGTAGTTTCCTCAACGCATGGGGTGGCACGGGCGCTTCTACATATGGAGTCGATCCTGCCGAAAATTTGCATCCAATATCTTCTAAGTTCCATAATGTTCATTGTGGATTCTTTACTGGTAAAGAGTTTGGCTCAAAGAAGTTTGATGCCATCACCTGTCTAAATGCATTTGCCCATAATGCAGATCAGCTAACACTACTAAAGAACATTAGAACTCGTATGCATGAGGATAGTCTACTATTCTGTTCAGTGTCACAGGCTAACATGATTCTGAATGGTGAGTTTGATACAATCTATCATGAGCATCTATCATTCTATAATATCAAGTCTGCCAGAGCATTGTGTGAACGTGCTGGCTTGCATCTAATCAATGTGATCAAACATTCTATCCATGGTGGTAGTTATATCTTTGTTATCTCCCGTGATAAGGAAGCAAAAGGTTTGATCAATTCATTAATCACAGAGGAAGAGAAGTCAGGTCTATACGATCCACAGACATATGTTGATTATGCCGAACAGTGTCATTTCACTGCAGATAAGTTCGCAACCACTATTCGTGAATTGAGAGGTCTTGGTATTCCTGTTGTTGGTTATGGTGCTCCTGCAAAGGGTAATACTCTAATGAACTTTGCTAACGAGCGTCCAGACTTTATCATCGATGACAATCCTCTAAAGCAGTTAAAGTTCACACCTGGTATGTCAGCACCAATCTATCCAAAAGATTATCTTACCCTAAACCATTTTGAGAGTAAGAGAGTTGCTTTCATTCCGCTTGCATGGAACTTCTATGATGAAATTGAAAAGAACATTTACACACTAAGACCTAAACATCTTTTCAAGGATATCTTTGTTCGCTACTTCCCAAAGTTTGAAATCAATGAGTAAGATTGTAGCCTACTATCACATTCATCTAACTGATGATCCGCTAATCTGGTCCTCTATCTTCCTCGAACAAATGAAGATGGTAGAGGACTCAGGTCTTAATCAACATCTAAGCAAAATGAAGATCACCTGTATTGCACAGGATGATGAACGTATTGCTATGTTCCTAGAACTATGTAAGTCATATAATCTTGAAATGGAGTTAACGGTTGTTAAGAATCCATTTGACAGTGACGATGCAATGTTGTATAATCGGAACAGTGATAAGTCATGCACGGAAGATATCACGTTAAAGCGTATCTATGAGGATTGTAAGAAAGAGGACATGAAGGTTCTATACTTTCATTCCAAAGGTTCAACCTCATACTCCACTAACGTCAATGTTCAGAACATAGTTAAACATAAGGAATACTTTTACTGGCGTTCCTTTATGAACTGGGCAGCGATTAGACAATGGGCGTTCTGTGAAAATGCATTAGGACGATATGATGTTGCTGGTGGTGACTTTCACGAAGAACCATCGCCTCACTTCTGTGGAAACTTTTGGTGGGCAACGTCTGATCATATTAGACAGCTTCCAGATCCACTAGATAAGACATGGTGGTATAATCTACAGAAAACCACGAATGATCCCTGGATCAAACAAGCACCAGTTAGAATGTATGATGAAATGTGGATTGGTGCTAGAGAAGGTATTAAAGCCTATAATGTCGTGGACTTGAAGGGCGCAAGTCCTGTTAGAGATTGTATTACAAAATTGGATTGTGAAAGGTTGTTAAGATGAAAGTAGCAGTAATTGGTGCAGGTGGTCATGTTGGCTTTCCTTTCTCATGTGTCATTGCTAATGCAGGACACACAGTCTATGGCATCGATGTTAATCAGAAAGCTGTAGACACTTTGAATAAGGGCATTGTTCCTTATGTTGAGGAAGGTGCCGCAGATATACTACAAGAGAACCTACGTAACGAGCGTTTGATTTTCTCAACGGACTTTGACTTTATCAAAGACTCCGACGTGGTAGCCATCATGATTGGCACCCCAGTAGATGGAGAAGGTAATGCCCGTTTGGATGATCTTTTTAGTTTTCTTGACGTTAATCTTATTCCTCGTATGAGAAAGCACCAGTTGATTGTTCTTAGATCAACTGTATCACCAGGAACAACAGAGGTTCTAAAGAAGCATATCAACAATGCTAAACAGTGGGTCGAGGGAATTGACTATTTTCTAGTATTCTGCCCAGAGCGTGTAGTTCAGGGTAAGTCTATCATTGAAACAACCAAGCTACCACAGATTGTTGGTGCGTTCAATGATTTTTCGTATAAGTTTGCTAAGGACTTCTTTAGCACCTTTATTACTAATCAAATCTTCCAACTGACTCCAAAAGAGGCAGAACTTGGCAAGTTGATGACCAATATGTATCGTTATGTTACTTTTGCGTTTGCCAATGAAATGTGGATGATTGGTGAAAAGCATGGAGTGAACATTGACAAAGTTATCGACGCATGTAACTATGATTACCCGAGAATGGACGTACCTCATCCTGGACCTAATGTCGGTGGTCCTTGCTTATTCAAAGATGGTCGTTTTCTTCTTTCTGATATTCCTTTCGGCGATCTTATTCAAACTAGCTTCCTTATCAATGAAGGCATGCCAGAGTATGTCTTTAACCGTGTCAAAGAACTCAACCCTCAGATAAGCAAGGTGTTGATCCTTGGTGCAACCTTTAAGAAGGATTGTGATGATACTCGCAATAGTCTATCATTCAAGATGCGTAAGGTATGTAGAAAGAATGGAGTAGACTCCTATATTTGGGATCCAATCGCAAGACTTGGTTATGAAGAACAAGATTTACCTCCTTCTTTTGCAAAAGACTTTGACGCTGTTATTGTCATGACTCCTCACACCATAACAACTAAAGTGTTTAAGGTAGACATGTTTAGAAAAGATTGTATCGTTGCTGATGTTTGGAAGACGTTTCCAGAAAGTCAACTAGATAATACAGGCATTTATAAAGTTGGAGATATGCTATGAAAGTTTTAGTGTGTGGTAGTGAAGGTTCATTGATGCAGGCAGTCATTCCAAAGTTGACTGCTAAACATGCCGTTTATGGTGCGGACAATCTATGTCGCTATGGTGAACGTCTTGGTATTGCTGGTGATGGATATGAGTTCCGCAAAGTCGATCTAGTTGATGGTCATTCTGTCGATGCCCTCATTGGTTCAATCAAACCAGACCTAATCATTCAGGCAGCAGCACGTATCTATGGTGTTGGTGGATTCAATAAGTATTGCGCCGACATTCTGGGTGAGGATCTTGCTCTACATAACAACGTCCTTAAGGCAGCAGTTAAGTATCATGTTCCTAAGGTTGTCTATACATCATCCTCTATGGTCTATGAGAATTGCACAGGTATTGTTAAGGAAGATGACGCTGATACAATGGTCACTCCTTATACTGAATACGGTCTATCAAAGTTTGTTGGTGAGCGTATGTCTATTGCTTTTGAGAAGCAGTATGGTCTAGCATATACCATTTGGCGTCCATTCAATGTTCTTACTCCATACGAACGTGCCGAGCATGACCAGGGCGTTTCTCATGTGTTTGCCGACTTTATGAAAGAGATTGTTATCAATCGTAAGTGTCATCTTCCAATTCTTGGTGATGGTTCGCAGATTCGTTGTTTCACATGGATTGATGAAGTTGCTTCTGCTATTGCTGATCATTCATTCTCTGCTAAGACAAATGGTCAGGCTTTCAATCTAGGCAATCATGAGCCAATCACAATGATTGAATTAGCACAGAAGATTAGACATATCGCAGAAACCGAGTTTAATGTTCAGTTCTCTGCACCACTAACGTTTGATCATATGCCATCATATAAGAACGATGTTCAGTATCGTGTTCCTAATGTTGATAAGGCAAAGGATCTTCTTGGTTGGGAAGCAAAGATGAAAGTTGATGATTCCCTACGTCTCTGCATTAAGGATGCACTCACACAATGAAAAGATTTGTAGTCACTGGATGTAACGGTTATATCGGCAGTCATATGTGTTATGAACTAAAGAAAGCCTATCCTGACTGCTGGATACATGGGATAGATAAAAATGAAAAGCAACATCTTAGGTCTCTTTATGATATTTTTAGTCATACTGACTTGGCTTTGGATCCCTTTGATCTATCTCCGTTCCAACGAGAACCAATCGACGCCATCTTTCACTTCGCCGCATACACCAGCGTCGAAGAAGGAGAGCAAGAACCCCTTAGGTACTTCCGAAACAATCTGGTGGGGAGTATTAGGCTCCTTACCAGGGCGATAGACGAGAAGGTTCCAAACTTTATCTTTTCATCTACTGCTGCTGTCTATGGTGAACGTAAGGATTCTTTGTTTGGTCATCTTAATGAAGATCAGCCAATGAACGCACATTCTGTCTATGGTAAAACTAAGCAGATGTTTGAGGAAATTCTATCACAGACATATGGTATAAACGTTACTTGCCTTAGATACTTCAATGCATGTGGTAGAAACGTTGAGGCTGGGTTATACGAGGAGCATGATCCTGAAACCCACCTCATTCCTCTTTTGGTTAAGAACAAGAAAGCAATCATCTATGGTAATGACTGGCCAACTAAAGATGGAACTTGTGTTAGAGATTATGTCCATGTGATCGATATCTGTCGTGCCCATATTCTAGCATATAAGAATATGGAACTAAATCGTGGTATTAGTATTTCAATCAATATCGGAACAGGTCACGGACATTCTGTAAAGGAAGTGGTTGACAAGGTGAATGAAATCATTCATAATGGCACCATGGAGATTGTTACACAGTCACGTAGGGAAGGAGATGTGGCATATCTTGTTGCCTCTACCGACTTGGCAAACATGTACCTAAACTTTAGAGCCGAATATTCCTTAGACGATATCATAGAGAGTATGAAATGAATAAGTGGAAAGAACTTGACTTTCGAGAACAGATGATGTATATTAGACAAGCTGAGTATCTCCAAGAAAAAGGATACTTTCCCGGAATAGATCCTTTTGTAGTTGCGGAAATGTTGTATCGGAAAAGGAAT
>JACCDG010417535.1_pt1 | contig 27359 bp, 26 predicted proteins | sample 7442471 | NCBI WGS metagenome assembly JACCDG01 (sample SAMN15323444, study PRJNA562643) | freshwater metagenome | isolation source: river surface water | place: USA:Blue River Watershed | collected 2017-08-17 | reverse complement strand
GGTTCAACTGGGACCACCGGAGGAACTGGTACCAGTGGTTCAACTGGGACCAGCGGTAGTTCTGGAGCCACTGGTGCTAGTGGATTTACTGGAGCTACTGGTTCCACGGGCCGAACTGGAGCAAGTGGCGCAACTGGATCAACTGGGGCAACTGGTTCCACAGGTCGTACCGGAGCTACCGGATCGACTGGTGGTACGGGTGAGACAGGTGGAACTGGTGCAGTAGGACCAACAGGGAATTTTCCAGTCACTTTTGTGGTTGCAGCTGGAGAACAAGGGGGACCTGGCACAATGAGTTATAGCACGGATGGATTTAGTTTTTCTGATGGTGTTTCTTTGTCTGATTGCTTTGATGGATATGCAAACGGCGTGACATTTTCGCCCTTTTGGCAGCTTTGGATTGCAGTGGGCAGAGGTAGCTCGAATTCAATTTGTTATTCCAATGATGGAATAAATTGGTTTGGACTTGGGCAACAATTCATGGGAATTGGATATAAAGTGGGATGGAGTGAAATTGAACATCGATTTATTGCAGTTGGAGATAATAATGGCATATACACTGTGGTTATTTCAACAAACGGGATGGTTTGGTATGGTGTAACAGATGATATGGGCAACAATATTTTTGATAAGCGAGGTTCAGACGTTTTGTACGCAGACGGGAAATGGGTTTTGACTGGTTGTTGTGATTACATTGTAGCGGTCAGTACCGACAGCGGTTTGTCTTGGACCAGATATACACCAGGGGACATTGGTTTAGATGAGGCTACATCTGTTACATATAGTCCAAGTCAAGCACTTTGGATGATAACAGGTGTGGGAGGGAGTAGAGATATAGCGTATGCATCAGATCCGACAGGAATTTGGACAACAAATCAAATTGATGGTTCGTCTTGTTTGAGTTCTGCGTACGGTCTTCAAACCCCTTTACTAGGCGTATGGAATTTTGTATGCGCCAACAAATACTTGGTATATTCTTTTGACTTGATTAAATTTTATACCGATCGTGACCCCGGGTTCCCCTTAACTGTTGTTGCTTATAATAATCTGACAGAAGTTTGGTACTATGGTGGACCTGGTGTACTGGCCTACTCAACAGACGCAGCCATCACACTGACAACAAGCTTACCAAAAACAACAAATGATTTTGCCTTTGCTCATCAGGCTTTGACCAGAAAAAGAAGCATTTTGATTATCGAGCAGTGTCAAGCATTATGTGTCAACGGAGGAACGTTAAAAGACAAGTGCGTGATAGCATGCATCAAAAAATTAAGCGCAATGAAAAAATAATTATTTCAATTTCACACCCCAAATACTTGGAAATTTCCGACTTTTCCAAATGCGTTTACCAATGACCCGTCTCAAATCTGGAACAAGCAAATTGTATTTTTTGGTGAACCAAAGCCAGTACAAGACTGTGGCCAAAGCCTTTTCACAAGAAGTTTCAAAGACGTGCACAGAGTATATTCCAATATTTGAATCTTTTCCAATCAAGTGCTTTCCATATACATACGAAACAATCAATATGTCTTCGTCACTTAAATGAAACGGTCCTACACTATGCAAACCTTTTTCATACAAAATTTTCGCTCCTTTTCTTACATTTTTAGCACAACCGATTCCATTCATGTAACAATTGATTAATCCAGTTTCAAATTTTTGATCTGGATACATTTCAAACTGTCTTTTATGCCAACAAAAAGACTCATTCAAATAACCATATTGATCCATAAAACGTCCTATATAACCACAACCAGTTTTATCATCGTTTTCTTTCAAATACCGTTCGAATTCTTCGTTAGCGTCTTTTAAACGTTTTTGATGTAAATAGATACACCCTTTAGTTAAACTCATTGGATTTCACTTCAAACACCAACAAATTCTCCAATGTTTCCGAATTCTTTCGCAATAATTTAGCCAAACGCGCCCCTTCTTCTAAAATTTCATTATAATGTACCAATCGAGCAATTTCAAAAATCTGTTTTGTATTGACAATCCCACCCCCCGCTCGAAACCGGTCTTTACCATAGAGATAATCCAGAATTTTCGGAGCTAGTAAAATCTCTGGGTTCATGGTGGATACATTTTCTGATATAAAGGCATTCACTACCTTGGATATTAAGTTTCTCAACTGTGGGATCCGACCGCGACAAAAAAGATAATCAAATATGCACAAGGTAGAGCAATTGTTGTTACACAACTGACAACCTGGGAATAGATAATACACACTCAACTCCCCGGTAAAGAATTTGTCAGCGACAATGTGACAAGCTTGGAACCCGCCGTTTGAGTCATGGCTACTAATTTTGTCGATGCCGCATAAAGGACAGGCTACAATTTTTTGACTAGGACCAATATAAAGGTCCCACACTTGTCGCCTCAAGTTTGCGCTAACATTGGTTTTAGGTTTTTTGAAAAAGGTTTTGATCAGTTCTTCCCCTTCCATTAAATCAAAAATAATGGATGTGGGGTTAATAATTGAGGGTTACATTCCCGAAACAATTCTAGAAAAAGCAAAAGATATCGTCAATCGTTTAAGTTGCATAGAATTCGAGTTAAAAATTAAGGAAATGATTTTAAAACGTCTTGTCTATACTCGTACGGATACTGAATACGTTTCGTACTATCTTGTTTTAATTTCAAATAAATCTCGTTACCATGAAAAAGAAAAAGAAAAAGATTTTCAAAATCGAATGTTCAGTCTCGTCAAGGTTAGCAACTTTATGTATAAACCCGAAGGAGGTCTTGATATTCATATTCCGTTTGATACCATAAAACTAACTCTGGATTTACAAAACAGAATTGATATTTTAGAACAACGTTTTCATGACATTTGGTTCCATCCTAGTATGCCAGGTGGGCAAGGACAAAAGGAAAAGGCAATGCAAAGAATAAATGTCCCATCACCATTAAAAGCTTTGTTCGCAGCCCTCATAAACTTTCATGTATTTAGAATTTTTATTCAATTTAACAAACGAAAACGCAGCCTGTATATAATCCTTAATCAAAAATGGCGGGTCTTTCAATTGAAGCTCGGATGATTCTGTACATATCATTGGCGGTCGCTCTAGGCGTCATGACAACATCATTGGTATTTGGAATTCAATATAAAGTCTTTGAAACCAACCCAGCAGTGCAACAATTGCTAAGTACCGGACTAAATACCAGCACAGGGGCCCAGGGTGGTACTGGGACCACGGGCGCCACAGGAAGCTCTGGTTCCACTGGGTCCAGTGGTTCAACTGGAGAAGCAGGCCAGACTGGAGCAGATGGAGGAAGAACGGGTGCAACGGGAGGAAATGGAGGTCAAACTGGAGAAACCGGCAGTTCCGGAGGAACTGGTTTCACTGGTGCCCAAGGCTTTACCGGTGCTGTCGGCACCTCTGGGGTCGGTTTTACTGGTGCCACCGGTGCCGCTGGTTCTGGTGGAACTACAACTATCTTGGCACCTCAAATTACTGGCATGTATTTTGATACAAACCACAATGTGAAAATCAATCTAACAGGATCCATTTCTACGGATCCGACCTTGTACCAGTACGTTTCCATTATGAGAGAACTCACCATTTTTCAACCGGATGAAATTCCAAACATGATGATGTTGCCACTTTTTTCAGCCTCTTTGACAAGCGTGACATTTACAAATTTGACGTTACTTGCAGGAGATGTGATTATCCACAGATACTACACCACAAACGATGTCATGTCAGGAGTGGCAGTTGCTGCATTAACCAAAACGTATCACAGGATTTGTGTTGTTGAGATAAGAAACATTACCATTCCTTATTGCTGGAATATGACCACACAAACATATTGCCCAACACCTCCACAAATTGGAATTTATGGCCAAATTTTGACCAATGTATCAGCTTACATGTATGCCAATGTGAGTAGTTTGTTAGCTTTGGACGAGCGTTCGGGTTGCTATTTTGTTATGTTAAATTCCGCAATTGACCGTACATTATTTCGATCTATGCATGGAGATGTAAAGACAACTCAATCTGGACAAGCAAATTGTATGAAATTTACTGTTTCGCAAAGTCCAACCAATAATGCTTTTTATTTGCCTGCTTATACTTGTGTTTATCAATCGTCTTTATTTTGTGTACAAGATTCATACGATGTTGCCGAAGCAACACTCTACATTGGTATTAATGCAACAAACGAACCTTTAACAGACAATTTGATTGAGTTTTCAAGTTTAACAAATTATCCGCCATATGTGCATTATTTTACAACACAAAATGCTTTGCAGGTAGCTGAAGTTACATTGTGCGGATATTTAAGTTCTTGGTCTTTTAGACAAGTTCCGCTTTTTGTATCAAACACCGAAACACAGTATATACCAATAACACCACAGGGCAAAATTACAACTGTTGTTCAGTGGGGAGATTTAGGGTTAGAACACTTAGATTTTAATTATGGCGATAAGAACGACGTATTTAACTTTGCTTCTTTGTTGACTAATATAACCGCAACCGATACACCAAATTTAGTTACTTTAAAATCCGTGGCTGGTTTACAATTTTATAACTCTGCTGTTACTTCCAGTCCAATAACAAATTTAATTCCCAAAATGGCCAATTGGGATATGTCAAATGTGTTGCATTTTGATTACATGTTTTATTCCGCAAAAATGCAAACGACAAATATAACAGGAATATCAAATTGGCGATTAAACAAATTTCAACCAAGTACGTTTAATTGGATGGCTTATTTAATGACTTCTAGTTTCACAAACATTAATATTGATGCGTGGAATCCAATTGTAGACTCGATGAATTATGCTTTTAACAATCAAGCGGTGATTTACCCCAACATTACAACATGGACACTAAAGCCTTACGTATGCGCAGATGGTGCCTTTGATGCCTGCACCCTTGTTACGTCTACGCTTTTTGACGCGTTGTTAAATAAATTTGATGCCGAAACGACAAGTGTGGGTTGTAAATGGACCAACATTAGGGTAAACGCCACCATTGCTTCAGCTGCTGCTCGTGATAGATTATGCAATATCAGAGGGTGGACAATAGGCAAACTAAGCCCAGGCCCAGTCTATAATTTTTGTTGTCCTGGTGGTGTCAATTGTTAAAAAAAATAAACTATTTGTTTTTGATATAATGAGTGGTGTTGCTGCCATTGCTGGTTGTGTTGTTGGGTTAACAGCTTTTGTAGTTATGAAAATGTCCAAAGACTCCAACCAAGAATGCGCCATGTCTGATCACATGGCTAATTTTTACAAAGCGTTGTATTCTTGTCCATCCTGGGCCGACAAAGATTAAAAATTCTTTTATTTTTGAAAAATATGATTTAACTCAATATCCTTTAACCACTCCGGCTGCCCATGGACCTTAATTTGGACCTCATCCTTAAACTGATGTTTTCCCACTTGAATGACACGAGCTTGCTGAATGGGGACACCCGCCTTTTCCAGAGACTTTCGCGTAAAATGAAGCTGAATTTGCCAAATATTCATCTGTGTGCATGGCACATTCCCTTTGATATTATTGAAATACACACTGGGCACCTCATGTTCCAAATTCTTTCCACCCGTTTTCAATTCCCATAAAAAGAGCTCCCCCGTTTCCTTGCACTTTGTAATGTAATCCGCTTGTGTCAATCTGAGCGCTCTTGGGATCTCGACTGGTAATTGTGCTGCTTGCCCAATGTGACCAATACTTGCAAAATAATCAATAATAGCTTTTGTCTCAGCTGATTTTCGTTTGACTTCAAGGCCTCCTAATAGTCGTAAAAGTTGTTTATCAATTGCTTTTCCATGTTGGCTGGAAGATGCTTTCATATTTGTTTTCTTTGAAACGACTTTCTTCTTGGGATTGTATTCGGGATAAAAATACTTTTTGAGCATCTTGTGCAATCCTCCGCAATAAACTGGTTTCCCGTAGGATGTCACGTAAAAGTACATTTTGTTCTCGAATTTGGCCGTTCTGGCAACTGTTGTGGTACAATACTTTGCAATACTTGGGTCCAAGTCTTTTCCCAGAGTGTAAAAAGGAGAATCCGCAGGTGCCTTTTTGGGTTTAGAAACCTTTTTTGGCCTAGGGACCTTTTCCTTTGACTTGGACTTTGAGCGGGTTCTTTTCTTAATCATTTTACAAATCTTTGAAAGTCGTTGGTTTTTCTTTTTGGTCCTTTTTTTTATTTGCCTAAAATATACATTAACTCCAATAATAACAAAAGAAACAGAAACAAAATCAATCCCAAAAAATAAAGAGGAACTTTATCCATTATTCAACTTTTTCAAACGAAGCTTCTTTGGTAAACAATTTCTTAACGTACAGTTCAACACCCAATACAAAAAAAGCCAATACCACCCCTCCAATCACATCTATATAATCATTTGTCAACAAAACAATTCGAGAAGCATAGACAAAACTGGCATAAAAAATGATACAAAATACTCGAATCACCATTTCCCATTTTCCCATTTGTATTTCTGATCCGCCACTACTACCACCCAATAAATGTGTGGTTATCTCAGGCCTTTTAAAAAACGGTTTCAAAAATTGACCAACAAGTAGTGTCACGACTGCGGCATGCGTGGACGGAAACGTGTAGTTGAGAATGGCGTAAGTGGGTGCCGTACAGCAAACACCAGCAATGGATGCTACTTTGGGACCATAGACAAATTTTAGTCCAATGGATAATATCCCAACTAATAACAGAGTAGCCGCAATACTTATAAAAGGTCTGTGACGCCACCAGAACATGTAAATGATCCCGGCCATACATAACGAGCTTAATGAATTTGTAATTAGAATAAACACAACTGGGATAAAGTAGGATGCATAAATGGTTTCGAGGCAAGTTACAAGGTCCATTGCGGGCGTAAGCCCGGAAACACCTATAACAGAAATTAAAATTTGGTCCCAATTTGTTCATTAAAAATTACAAATGAAAAATACAAAGTTCTTCATCCCAAAACGCTTTGCGTTTTTACGTGTATGAAAAGACCTCTTCCAGAAGAATACGTTCCTCTTTTTACACTCCCGGATTATACGGGTATTCTTCATGTGAAACAGCTGGAACCCAAGAATTTGAACATGTATGTGCTTCATTTGGCTGAAAAGTCAAAATTACCCGAATCCACCTTTTTAATTTTGGATCAGAAAAAGCGTATTCCACTTTTGAAACGAAAATATACAAAAATGCATTACTACGACCATGAATACTGGGTATTCGAAACACATTCTCTTCGAGTAGAACCCGAGAGTTGTAAGATTTTGGATATTTTTATTGAACTCGATGAATCAGATGAATTTGCCCCAAAATTTGACATGACTTTGTTCTGGACCAAACAATTTCATCATCGGTTTGTTAGTTTAAACTTTTTTCCTCCTGATTTGAATCTGGAACAACTCGGCCTTGTACTTAACTTGCAAACAATTCCACCCAAAACAAGTATTGCCTTGAAACAACGTGGAGATGTTAGTGGGAACAAGGCCTCTACTCTGGCCGGGTTCTGGGTCCCGACAAAAAAGGAGGACCCAACTTGGTCTTACGACAAACCCAAGACGTTTACCCAGGAGCAAAAAAAGCGTGTATCCAATGGACAAAAGTATGAGGAAACGGCGATTCTTTTTTACATTTGTATGTTTCAACAAGTAATTTACCAACAAATTGGTTGGTGTAAAGCACCGGCTCCACTTCCTTTAAATTGGGGAGCACTACCAGATGGATACCTAATTGATCCTGGAGCAACTGTTCCGGACCAAATTCAGTCATGGTACCCAACACTGGATCCGACAAGAGGTGTGTTAGAAGTTAAGTACACGGATAAGAACTTAACCTTTGAACCGTATTTTTACCCACAAATTTATATGGAAATGATCTCTGCCCAAGTAATGTGGTGTGATGTCATTCGTTTCAAAAAGTCTTTGACTAAAACAACAAAAAACAAATGGAAAACCGAGTACAATGCTCGCGTCTACAGAATATACAGGCACAGACCCACTGAATTTGCTCTCATTAGCTTACTGAAATATGCTTTAAAGCACAAGGAAACGTTACAGACTTTGGTCCATGAAGATGAAAAGTTTTTGTCCTTTAGGGCGTTTCTGGGGGAACTGGCGTCGTATGAGCCTTTTAAAGCACTAGGTGGAACAGAGAGATTTTCAGAATTGATGGGAGAATATGAAAATTACAAGAAACAAATTTATTAAAAAAGCGAAGCTTTTTTGGGATTAAATACATCACTAAAGACTTTGATCACTCCTTTTTATGGAACCCGTACCAAATTTTGTTTATACTTTCATTTTATTCTTATTCAACCACCAGTACATTCCCCATGTCCAAAGAACGACAAAACCTAGCACACACCCTATCATCTCCTTGATCGCCCATGGGACATTCACCCATACCGAGGTGTGATGATGCTTTGTAATTGTTCCAACAAAATACTTTTCGCTTGGCAACAACCCAATCTTGACAGGATAAAGTACAAATGTCTTATCCAAAACAGACGGACCGGTAATGGAAGTCGTTTTCACCATGTTTGCCAATTGCATTGTAAAAATATTATGAAATAAAGCCAAGTCATCGCATCCAAATTCACATCCCTTGACATCTTCCAAGTATGTTACAATTTTGACAATTGTCTTGACCACTTCATACCAAAACCTTTGACCGGGTTCTTTGCTAATCATGAGTGAATTTTGCATCACTTCATTTAACAAAACCGGGGACTGGACAATGTACATACTTTCATTTCCAAGTGTGTCGAACACATTGGTAAAAGGTTCATAATCCAAATCTGCATACAGACCACCATATTTGTGTAAGTATAACAAACGAGCAATGTCTGATCTTTGTACCGAACTAAGCATTTTGCTTGTAAAAGTCAGGTAAAATTCCGGGTAAAAGGTTTTGACAAAATGACCATTGTCTTGGTCACTCCATAAAACATGCAAGGCATGTGGGTGGAACCTTTTCCACTTGTTCAAATTATCCAAAAAGAGTCCCTTTGGAACGTCATGCGTTTTCCAGCTCTGGTGAATAATTTGACTCCCAGACATGTTAAAGTTTATTAGCGTTTCGGGTTTTTTGTTGTTGTCGTAAAACAACAAAACCCAAATTAAACACCCGCATGTTATAACTATCAACACCACCCTTTTCATATTTTTAATTTCTTGGTTTTTTCAGCCACAACAAACGTCATGCCTTTCAAATTTGTTCCTTCCACATCTCTTTCGATTAATATTCTCCACAATAACTCTTTCAAAAAACGCCTGACAATTGTTGTCGGACGGGAGGCATTTTTGTCATCTAATTCAGACAGACACAATGTTCGGCCTACGCTCTGATACATGTCCCGATAAAGATCCGATTTGGTCAATCGGACGACACCATCAGTAGAAGAATTTGTCCAATTATTTGAAGAAATACAAATCGTCTTTTTGGTGCTAAATTCTCTCTTAAAAGATGAAAGAACCAAATACAAATTGAACAATCCTTGTACTCTCTTGTGATCATGTTTCAAACGAGTTCTACTGTAGTTAAATTCGTTGTCAGTTAACACAATTTCTTCTGTTACATCCATCAAATTACGTTCACACAAAATATTCTGGATGAAGATTGCTAATAATGCAGATTTGTTTGTTTCCGACAATGCATAATTATTCCAAATTTGATTGTAAAAAATCGGAGCAATTAACTTTCCGTGATATGCGCCACACAAAATAAAAGACAATCCCGTTGGTATTTTCTTGTTCAACTTCTTGTGAACACACAGGTTCAAATATCTTGCACAAATGTATTGCGACGAGCGTGCTTCCTTGTCTTCAAACCAGTCAGAAAACCGTGAAATACAATCTTGAAACAAGGGATCGTATAAATGTTCAAAAATGCAACGTCCAGGAGGAAATTCAATACCACTCAACTGAGTTAGAACATACAAAGCAAGTGTAAAAAGATCTCTAAGAGTTAACTTTTCTTTTACAATATTGAACAAAACTTTGGTCATTTCGGGGTTCAACAAGACCAGTTTCAAAGGCCATTTCCTACCCGCGTGCGTAATTGTATTTTCTGTTTCGAAATTGGAGGGCCTCATCTCAAAAATGGAAAATTTAAATTTGATTGGAGAAAATGGACCAATTCAGTTTTTGATTGAAGAGTCAAAGTCTGACTCGGGGCCCGTGGGCCAGGTACAAGAATTTGACTCTGGGCCCGTGGCCCAGGTTCAAGAATTTGACTTTGAGCCTGTGCCCCCCTCAGGTCCTGTCGCCCCCTCTGGGCCAAAGGTCCAAACTTTCATTTCCAAGGATGCCAAAGTCTTGAACAAGGCTGAGCGCAAAGTCTTTGAACAAGTCATGTACGGGGACTTGTCAAAGTCCGATCGAAAGACAAGAAACGCAGTCGAGTACATGTTTACCAAAGGGAAGAAGAACTTTAACATTTACGAGAGTAAATCTCTGAAAGAACAATTGGAAGGACTGGAAGACTTTATTGTTATTGGCACCAACGGAAAAGCAAGTTATGCTATTGTGGCGACAAATGAAGTTGCAATCAAGGACTTGCACGACTATTTGAACTTGTGTGAAGACAAGGTAAACAAGGCCATTTTCAAAAGTTTTCGACACCGGATAAAACACGCTGTTTCTGCGAAACAAGTTGCTGACATGTTAGTAGAAATGAACGCATTGTCATCTTCGAATCAAGCTCTTCAAGTGGAGTTTAATAAACTCAGGACAAGGATGAATGAACAAATGAGAAAGTTACCAGTAAAACCAACTGGAAAGGAGGATGTTGTTCACATTTCAAAAAGACCAGAACCCAAGAGTATTATTTTTGAAAGCTACGACTTTGCGGGCGCAGCGGGCGCTACCGCGCCCAAGGAAAATTTGGGGGCTAAAGCCCCCTCCGGGTCTTACCAACTTTGGTACTGCAATGACAAAGTCTGGACAAAAGGCCAATGCAAACCTTTTTTCACAAAATCAGGCACAGTTCCGTCTGTTGCTTTTAACGACTCTAAATTGGTAGTTTTGTACCAAGCATTCTCTGATCCTGATATAGAAACGTTTACAGTGGATCTATTTAATTTAAATGCAACAAACGGCAGAATTTCACGTGGTGTGGTAGACACATTCAAATTTAATTTCCCAGATTCTTACTACCTGGGATACAAGGCTGGTAGTCTGGTGAATGTTTCTTTGAGTTCCCTTGACATTTGCACAGTGGTATTTTCAATTGGCACCATGGTATTTGATGTGCTCAGAAAGATTACCAGACCAGTACTGGTTTATTGCGAAAACAAACAAATGACCTGTGCTCAAGTGTTTCATGACTCTGGGGCAGATCGTTTTTCCAAGCACTGGACCGGTCGTTTACTTCTTTCGACCGACTCTGGCGAAACGCTTGCTGTTCTTTGGGACACTGACAAAAAATGTTTGGATGCCGACGTTATCCCCGCCGTGGAGCCTGTTTGGATCAACATGTATTCAAACATGAGAACCATTTTCTGTTCTAGTAATGCACTAATGGGAAAGCTCAATCCTTATTATGTAGAAACAATGAAACAAATGACTACAGGGAGAATTGTTTCTGTTAATGTGTGTGGAACACTCTTGTTTGTCCTTTTGAACGATGGTGTGATTCAAATTTATTCGACATTTGAGGAAAACAAATTGTACCCATTCAAGGCACCCAAGGAAACTGACTTTGGTAAAACCAAAAAAATCCCGCCAATTTATCAAGGGATCTATACCGACAATGAGAAATTGATTGTCGTCTACCCCAATGGGTTGGTTAGGAAATTTATCATCAAGGATGAAATTTTGAAAACAATTGATACGACTGCTTTTTATAAAAAGAATTAAGGGGGAATGAAAAATAAACAACATGAATATTATATATAAAAGATCGTCTTAATGATGTATGGGAAGTGGAACATGCTGTGGGACCAGAGCCTGGGTCCAAGGTATGCAAGATATTTTATCCCACCCTTGCTTTGCCTAATGTAGACTTTGATAAGAATAAGAACCTTAACATACTTGGAACAGTTTGGGTATTTATTGGGTGTGGGAATTTGAACCAGATGGATACAAAGCAATAACGTTAGATTAATTCTTATTTTATAAAAACCCGGTACAAGTTTTACATTTCTGAATACACTCTTTTTCTGTCAAACAAGTATCACAATCTTTTCCTTCTTCTTTACAAGCCCAGAAACAATTATCCCATCCACAAATGTACGCATCACTATAACAAGCCGCACACTTGTTTGATAATCCAACTTGTTTTACAATTTTATCCAAATAGTCCTCTCTCGAAACTGTAATTCCACCAAAACTTCTAAACAATTTTGGAAATGTTGTGCCCTTTCTTTTGTAAATCTGGTAATCACGTTTGGTACAAATTCCAGTCACAAACTCCACAATTAAAAAGAGAAAAAGGAGAAATTTCCACATTTTGTTTTTTTATTATTGTGTCTTTTTGGAACTTAAATCTTTAAATTGCACTGATGACCGAATTGTAAACAACTTGGCCCAAAGCAGGACCAAAGGACTTAATAAAGCAATGATCGGGAAAAGAAAACAGAGAATACCACTCATGTAGTACGGAAACTTATAAATGATAACAAACGTAACAACCAAGACTTGAACAATTTGGATGCCATAAATAGCAAAGACGATCCACCGGATCAATGTCAAACTACCAACTGGGGAGTACCACCATCCAAGCCAATAAGGAGCAGTCCAAATGGAATGTGTGTAGAACCCAAGCATGGCCAAATACAGAAACACCCATCGGATCCCTTTCCGAAACGAAAGATTGGGATCCGTTCTAATATACTCGTGGGTAAAAGCAAAGCCATTGACATTGTCCACGACTTGCAAATTGTCTTCTCCGTGAGGGAGACAATAGTCTACTCCGGTGAATAAAAGCCAGCGAAAAGACTTGTAAGGGGAGATGGCAATTTTGTTGGGAAAAGTTCGGATCACAGTGTGGATCTTCAAGTCGGACCAACGCTGGTATCCACCAAAGTTCAAAAGGTAGCGATAACCATCCATTACCCAAAAGAAAAAGGAGAGTGCAAAGCCAAACAATGAAATCCAGTCTGAGTGAGAATACTTGGAAATGTTAATTTCAATTCCAGAGGACATGGCGTAATGATCATAACCAGGTGCAGACATTGTCATCCTATGGTACAGTTTCACAAAAGCACTTTCTTGTACCTGTTGGCATGGATTCATTTCGATAATCGCAGTCGAATCCTTTAGCATACTCGGGTCAAATTCCGTGGTCCAAATTGGTTCCAACTTTAATTTTTTCAAAGTTTCCAAATCTTGATACCAACCCGGATAAGACTCTCGAGATTCATCAAAGATTCGATTTTCAATGAAAATAGATTTGATGTATTTGGCGTTGCGGATACAAGAGCGAATGGCGTTTTGAATGGGTAGGATGGAGTTTCCACCACGGATTAAAACGGCACATAAATAAGTCTCATCAAAGGCTTTCTTATTGTTTTCTTCCAAAGTTTTCTCTGTTTCCATATCTCACCCCTTATAAAAACTTTTTATTCTGTCATTTTCACAAACCCGGACAAAGACTGGGTATGGGACCCGGACAAAGACTGGGTATGGGACCCGGACAAAGACTCCGCGCGGGTCTTTGGATCATACTGGGTATGAGACCCGGACAAAGACTCCGCGCGGGTCTTTGGATCAGACTGGGTACTGGTCCCGGTCTTTAACTTTTGAAACACCTCCAGTAGGACAGCTTCCACTTCTGCATCCAAAATTTCTTCCACTTGCTTTTTTTCTTCTTCTTCTTCTTGTCGTTCGGTTAACATTTCTTGAATAATATCTGCCTTTTCCAATTCCTTTCCCAATTCTTGTGCAATTTTTGAGATACTGGAAACGGACACCAACTTGTTCATTAACTTTAAAATTTCGGCTGATTTCCCAATCACTTTTCCCATATTTACTTGAGATACATGTAAAACCAATGCGTTTTCAACACTTTTTATCAAAGAGACTGTTCCATATAATTGTCCAATTGTTTTCCGAATTTTTACCAACTCTGTGATTATCAATTTTTGTTCACTTTTTGGGCGGTCGGCATATTCAGTTTTGATTAATTTTTCAGTCTCACTGTCTAAATTCATAAAACGATTAATTTCTTTTTGGACTGTGTGTCTTTGAGTGTTAAGGTGTGCTTTCCAAATTTTGACTTTTTCATCGTCCAATTTTGAGTCCGGACCAGACCCACACGTGAAGAACCACATTTTTTTTTGATGGACGATCTCGACTTATCCACCAAAAAGATTTTTGACGATGCGATGATGCCAATTCTTCGAAACGCGGGTAAGGTCCCAGTAATGGCAGTGCACACATGCGCGGATTTGGGTGATACATATATGCATGGTTGTGTTTTGTATCCGGGTCATGCTAGTCCGTTGTTTCAATATTGTTACAAGGAAACTTACTTGCATATCAAAGCTGGAGCATCAGAACCACAAGAGCAATTCAGAACTTATTTAAAGAGACATTTTTTGTCTAAAACAAACGCGTTTTATCCATATTGCAAACACGAAGTGTTAGAACCGTCAGGCCAGTTTTTACAAAGTATTGAAAACTTGTGTACAAGTATGTATAACTCGGATGATGCATGGTTTTTGGTATATGATTTGGGAAATACGTTTCGAATTTTAGGTAATGCATGTTCGGTAAATTGCAGGTTTGATTCTAGAAATCAAATGCTGACCGCTTTTGTGCATGGTATATTTTTATTATTTAAAACGAAACCACCATTGGATGGGATGAACCCGTTTGAAGGATTGGGTGAAACACACGAATTATTCTATGAAATACCGCCTTATATTACAGAGTATTTTCATAATTGGTTGAAAGAATAAACACAAATTGTTTCTGAAAAAAAACAGATTCATGTTTCATTTCGACGCTAGCCTTTTCGAGAATTGATAAAAAAATTTGATTTTCAATTTATAAAGGGAAGTGTTTCTAAATTTTGACACGACAGTTATCATGAGTGAGTCCTTGGAGCACGAAATTAGGGTACTCAAGCACGAGAACAAAGTATTACAAGAAAAGGTCAAGTTGGCGCAAGCGAGATTACAAAAGGAGGGACATTCGTGTGTAAAGTGCCAGAACCCAGCCATGTACCGGGAAGTGAAATACTATTGTAGTACAAACTGTGCATTAGACAAATAAATTCTTTTCCTTTATTGTGTTTGCAATAAACAAAGCCATTTCGCCCAACTTTGTGTCATCCTTATCAAAACCGGAATCCATGTTGAGTTCTGTCACTGGCACAAAGCAAGGACCCGACTTGTGTGAATACCAATCCAAATGCTTTTGATAAAGCCTTTCATTGTATTTGTACAATTCCTCTTCCCCAGGTTGGCGAATTCTTAGTCTCTCCTGGGTCAGATCAAATGCTGATGTCTTGGCAAAGAAGATTAACTTCACGTCAGGAATCAAGTAGGCCAAGTTTTGCCAGTTGTTCATATACGTTTCATCTCCAAAAGCATCCGCGGAGTCAAATTTGGAATCCACTTGTAATTTCCAGAACAAAAGCTGATCCCAAGAACAACGCTCCACAAAGCAAATGACTTTTCTCCCCGTGTTCCGATGTGGTTGCAAAGCTGTTGCCACGGCCTTGACATGAGAATCCATCACGGCCAATTGAAAAGTCAAGGCATGCTTGTTTTGGTCCTTGTAATAAGCTTGTAGCCATCCTTTTTCTTCCCAGAGAGCCACTGGTTCTTGCACAAAGACAATATCAAACTGATCCTTGGGAAAATAATTCTCCAGTATTCTTGTCTGTTCTAATCTTTCGACAAGGGTGGATTTACCAACACCAATGACAGCGGAAATGGAGACGAGAACAATCTCGGGGTCTCTTTTGACCAAATCAAAAAACATATATAAACCCCTCTTTATTATTTTTTCAAAATGCACATCTTTCTTCATTTTGGTCAACATATCCCCGGTTTACACACTGGGAAACAGTTACAGAATGATTATGACAAAAAAAACCAATGTCTTTTCCTTCAACAAATTCCAAAAACTTATTGGCCTTGTCAGTTTCTATATCATAACAACCTTTCGCAAAATCACACACATTGTCATGATTCAAAAACTTTCTGAAGAAGTTTAAGTCAAACTGGGTAACAGTACTCTCACCAAGTTGATTTTCGTCTACATCACGCACAATAATCCTTATTTTTGACCCTTCTATTTCGTAGTCATAAAATAAAATCCTTTCATCATTAAATTCAATATTAGCCAACATGTAACGCATAAACAATCTTAAAACAGTCCTGGATACAATGTAGAACCTTCGCCATGGTTGATTCTTGTGCTTCTCTGATCCCACAGGTTGAACATACTCTGGTAACCGAACTGGTAAACCCATTAGATCACGTTTGTATCTCTCTCGCCAAAAGGAATCATCCATTAAGATTCTGTAGAAAATAACATGATGACACGCAAGTTCGTGAACAGTTTTCATGTCGGTAACATAGAGAATCAAAGTGAGCATCCAAATTGGGACACAGTTTGGGTCCTCGGGTCTGTTTAAGGCATCTTCAATCATAATATCATACGTTCTGTACTTGATTCTTTTTAAGAGTGTGACAAAGTCTTGGGCCTGGACCAGCGCATTGATCTCTGACTCTTCCGGATATCTCTTTTTCAATGACCCTGAATCCATTCCTTTTTTTTAAGTGACTCAAGAAAGGGGAATTTTACTAGACAAATAAAAGATTTTAAACCAAGTTCTTAAATTCTTTTAATGGAGGTCTTTCTCACTCCCGAGAACAAAGAAGTCATCATTGCCAAGGCCAACGCCTTGGGCGGTCCTCAGATCAAATTTGTCAACCCTGTGGTTGGATACGGTTTATTTGCTGAACGAAATTACAATACCAAAGAATTTGTTGCTTTTTATGGTGGCGTTGTGTCCGAGACGGGTGAAGGCGACTATGTTGTAGGCGTGACAGAAGACTTGGCTTACGACTCTGAATTCGAATTCAACCTAGCGGATAAAGGCAGATGGATCAACGAAAACTCACAAGACATGAAAATACAAAACGTTCGCATGCGTTATGACAGGGGAGAAATTTTTGACGAAAGTGCAAAACCAGTTTGGTCCAAAAAGAGACTTTACTTTGTGACTACTCGTTTTGTCAGGGAAGGAGAAGAATTTTATTGGTGGTACGGCATGGATTATCGCCGACCTTGGCTCATGGAGGGGAACATTTCCAGGACAAAGGCCAAGGAAATTCTTCGTCACGGGAGTGTGCATGGTCACAAACTAACGGATCGACAAAGGAGATATATGTATTGGATGAGTGGGAAATAAAAAATAATGGATTTTGATAAGGAGTGGGATGAAGTTTGTAAACACAAGGTTATTGTTTACAAACCTGCTTTCTTTCAAGAAAAGAGCGGTATTGATTATTCCCGACGCATTGTAGAAGTGAATGACGTGCCTTGTGCTGGATTTCATCACGGTCTCTCTGATCCACCATTTGAAAAGAATTCGTATGCGCAATTTGCAATACTGTTGGGAATGTTACATGAACAAAGAAAAGAGATTGCAGAGTTAAAGCAACTGGTTCAAGACGTGCTCAGTTTCGGTCCCAATTCCAGTGTTTTGTGGATGCAAAGAATGATTACGAAAATAAAAAGAAAGGGTTGGATGAGTAACAAAGAAAAGGAACTTTTTGATGAATTTATTTCATGTCAAAATGCCAGACGAGAAGCATACAAAAAATTTAAAGAAATTGCGTTAAACGACAACTATTATCAAGATCCCCATGCATACAATAAATTATCCGAAGAAATGGTTGGGGTATGGTGGAACAAGGAACAAGCTGCTTATAAAGCCTTCGTGTTAGAAAAGTCAAAAAGTAAATGAAAGGGCCTCCAAAGGGTTTGGATATTATTCATATTAAACAAGACTTTATTTAAGGTTTAACAAATGGATGGTAAGCATTTTGTACCATTTAAATCAGAAATTGTCCAACTTCGGTTGCAACATAAAGTTACCAATGCTTGTGTTACTGCAGGAGATCCAGAAATTATAGCTCGCGTGTTTGTCCACGTACAATTTGTACTAGTTGTCTCATTTGCAAATTTAATTAACAAATCGTCATATAACGCTGTTGTAACTAAGGTAGCAGCATTAATAAAATTGTTTGCACAAATATAAGGAAGCAAAGTCCATGTTCGAATGTCTGGAAAAAGGAAGTTCTGAGACCGAAAAGCTAAATCCAAATTTGATACAATCGGATTCCAATTTGCAATCGAAATATTTAATGATGATGAATTTGCACTGGCTAAATAAAACATTTGGTAAAAACTTAAAGGTTTTACCTTGTTTAATACCCAATTTGAAATGTTATTATAGTTCGATGTGATATATCCACTGTAAAACATACTATCAAAAACCAAAAAATTTGTCAAATTCCAGTTAGTAATTGAAGAAATAAAATTTGAACGAAACGCCGTTGCGCTCTTTCTGCCATCCAATCCCGTAAGATCAACTAGTGTTGTTGGTGAAGGCTGATCAATTGCTGAATTTGTTGTCAAAAAATCATAAACTGTAGCACCGAAAAAGTTCCAATCTAAATGGACTAAACCAAGATCTCCCCATTGCAATACCTCTGTAATTCCATTTTGAAACCCAATTAAATTTGAACTTTGCCCATACACTGAATTACGAAATCCCCAGCTCGACATGTAACCACAAATTGTCACATTAATTAATGTCGGTGTTATTATTGGTTGTGGATCAAAAAAGTATACCCATGGTGGGGTTTTTCCTGTTGCTTTGTCCACTTGTATCAAAAAATCCTTCGCAATATGACTAAACTTTAAAAAAACATTAACATCGGCAGTATATGTAAAAATTGAATTTGTTTGAAAACAAAGTGGATCATAACACTCAAAAGCAGGTAACATAAAAAAACGTTTTGAAGAAACAGTATTCATCGTAAACTTCATGCAATTTCCTTGTCCTGATCTTGTCGCAAAAACGTCGCCAAAACTAATACCACCACCAGAAACAAAGTTCTGTAACACGAAAAAGCATCCCGACCTTGGATCCAACGTTAACCCCGAATTGACATTCTGTTGTACATAGGCGGTCCCATTTGTAATAATCTGGCCTGTAATTCCAATTTGAGGAGCGGTAGGACAATAACTTTGCGTATTCATATCCCAACAATACGGAATCGAAACGTTTCTCATTTCAACAAAACACATTCGGTTGTAGATCATCGAAAAAGATGCAATCACCACTCCTGGAACACCGGTTTCATTGGAATAATATTCATGAAAAACAATATCGCCATTCAACAGAGTCAAATTTGAAAATGTAGCCGTCGTAAACGAGGTGGAAAAGACTGGCAAATTATTTTTGTTCGGTATTTCATCACACTGGAAAAAAGTCGTGCTCCTGACTATAAACACGTTTTGGTACACGGCCGGGTTTGTGGAAATGGACCCTGTCAGGTTGATTTTCACATTGTAGCTATTATCAAAGTACAAGTTTGTAATCACTGGTGCCAAAGTAGTACTTGACAATAGACCAGGTAGACCAATGGCTCCAGTTGCACCGGTAGGACCGGGGTCTCCTGTTACACCGGTAGAACCACTGGTCCCGATTCCGCCAGTGGAACCAGTTGAACCCGTCCTTCCTCCATCTGCTCCAGTCGATCCAGTTCTGCCTCCATCTCCCCCTGTTGCTCCAGATATACCCCCATCTCCTCCAGTAGCGCCTTGTTGCCCCGACACACCCTGACTTCCAGTTGCTCCTGTGGAGCCGGTCACATTTGCATTGTAACCATAAGTTAATAAATCCTGAACTGCTGCATTGGTTTCAAATCCCTTATACTGCACACTAAACACAAATGATGTCACGACCAGACCCAGGACAACAACAAAAGTTATGGTCATTAGACCCATCAATTCCGCAGGTATTCGTGGCATTTTTTCCTCTTTCTACAAAAAAAGCCCCTTGTTATCTTTGTATTTATTATTTTTAAAAAACAAAAACACAATCCCTTCTTATAAAAACTTTTCTCATTTTGCACGAGGAGGCGCGATACAAGTGGCGCCACGGTATTGCAGCTCGGAAGCACGACAATGGCAAAAAGAGGGAAAGAAGAGTGTCGATTACTTTTAGAAAAATGAAGTAGGGGCATTTTATAACGAAAAAACCAAATGGAGGGTGTTACTTCTTATATCCCCGAATCCATTTTGGTCACCATTGTTTTCCCAAAAATTATCCACGCCTTTATCACAGAAGGTCCCGGAGAATGTTACCAAGGGTTGCGAAATTCGGGCTGCAGTATGTGTCACATTTCGACACGTGTGTGTGGTATGCTGATGCGCTGTTTACCAAGATGTAGAGAACCCAAGTGTAAAAACCCAGCCATTCACAAGTGTGCTGGAAATCAGCCCATTTGTTGCGTTCATGCAGCCCGGTTTGGGTACATGCACCAGCACATGCCGGGAGGCGGGTGTTTGTGTCAACATAAAAAACCGGACTTTGACCCAATTCGCAATTGGTACAATGTTGATTTTGACAGAAATGTCAGTTTTCGAGAGTTTAGGGAAAAGTTTTATGTCTCATTTTGGAATAGCGGAATACTCCGTAAACAATATAACTTAACCGATGGCAAATGCAAAAGCGACATGCTTTATTTGTTTATTCACGACGACTTACTTGAATCGGAGCCAGAAACTTTTATCTTTCTTTTGTATCATTATATGCTCGAAATAGATCGCCACATTTTCAAACAAAAGAACCCAGGCTTGGCGCGGAATTGGAAAAAGATGAGATACGAGGAAACATACTAACGTAGTCAAAAATATTTTATTTTGCTTCATTATATCTCTCGAGCGCTTGTTTCTTCTGCTCTTCCCCGCCTGGCATACTCGGGTGCATCCAAATATTTTCCAACATGATTGTCATCTTGTTTAACAACTTGGACTGTTCCTGTATTGTTTCTTCCAGTTCGTCAATCCGTGATAAAAGTTGATGTTGTTTCCAATTATCCAAATAAACTGACAAGTATGAATTAACATATTCACCCGTAAATACACTCGCAAGTACAGACTGAATATAATTATAATCACGGGTATTAGTTGTCAACACATTAAATTCTAGATGCATTCGAAACTTACAAATCATTTTTCCCACCTCACAATTAATACTGACTCTTTTCAACAAATAATCAAAGTTTTTGTGGTTGTACTGGAAAAAATCATCAAGCAAGCTTTGTGCATACACGGTCACTTCTTTCGGAATACCATTTTGATAGGATAGTATAAATCTATTCGAAGGAATGATTTTCATAAACACCTGATTTTATTTTTTTAATTTTTTCCGTTTCAGAGATTGATAGTATGTTTCATCATTAAAATTATGAGTTATAATATCTTCCACGGGACTTAATATATCAGTCCAATAAAAATTACTGTAAGTTCTACCTATGGAACCTCTATTTCTATCAACGGTCTTTACTACTACCATCAAAATAGGAATCTCAAACTTTGGTCTAAACTGTAATACACTCATTCTTTCCAACCTTAACACCTGACTCTGGCAAGAAAACCACACTTTCCTTATGATCACCTGGCGCAAGTCCTTAGGCAACCCAAAGTGCCTAAGAATAAGCGCAAGTTGGATCCTAACTTGGAGACCGTGATTCATAAATTATTTTAAAAATAATTATGAGTGGTGGTATTTTTGACTTTGTCATCTGGCTTAACATTTGCAAGCACATTAAGAAGTTAAACACGTTTATCAACCTCTCCTTGTGCAGCAAAATGCTTTTTGAAGCAACCCGACTGGGTGCAGCCGGGGTCCCATGTTGGACCCTATCTGATATCAACCTGTTGAACAAAATGGTCACAGCCAAGTACAAGGGTGGCGTAAAGTCCATTGCCGTACCAGATACTTCATATTACACAGCTTGCATCCTGGCTGGGATGACGATCACAAGCTTGAACTTGTCAACCGGAAAGGAGAAATTTGTGTTATCAAAGGGACAATTGTTGAATGACGGGATGGCGTTGGAATCTTTGAAAATTGCAAGTCCTGGTCAAGATGTTACAATTTCATTTTTACCGCCCAAATTGAAGAGACTTGTCATTCATTCGCCTGGTTTGGATATGAAGAGACCGTTAATTATTTTAGATACCGTGCTCCCGGAAACGGTTGAATATTTACGATTATTTTGTCCAAAGATTTATGTCGCTGATGCCCCATGGGTGGCATTACCTCAGCACGTCACAGATTTTGCATTCATTGACAAATTTGCAATTCGAGATTGTCCGGTTATTCACAACGAGGTTGTAAGATTGACAATTAAGGGGGAAGATGAACATCTCCGATACAATGCACCTGCGATGATAGATCATTTGGATAATGTTTTTCCAAAGTTAGAATGGCTTTGTTTCGCAAATACATTGCCACTGGAAGATGTTCCTCGCAATCGCCGTTTGTATTTACATAATGTCCCTAATCTAAGAGTGTTGATTATAAATCATATGAATTTTTTTAACGACTGTGGATTAAACTTGCTCAAAGGCGAGTCTCAAGATGATAACACAACTTATTACAAGTTTGGTACCAAGAGTAATAAAAGGATCAAGATTTAGTATTTTATTATGTAATTTACAACAATGGAGGGTTGAATAATGTTGAAAGGGGTAGAAGAGTTTTGGGCGGTATTAAGGTTTGTGTTGCCAGTTACTTGGTGATAATGTTCACTTTGTGTCATACCATTCGCAAATCCTGTAACCGCAGTTGCAGAACTGCAAGTTAAAATTGCTTGTGGTGGTGTTGGTGAAGCTCTGGAACTATCACAAGTTCCACCACAATTTGTCCATTGAGGTTGCTCACACTCATACGACCCAAACTCTGCTCCATCTAATGCCAATGATTGAAAAGACTGTGCACCAAGATTTCCAGGTCCTGCACTACCTATATTCACTCCATGTGCATGTGCCGGTAAAGATCCCTGCGCCGACGTCAATGTGTGTGTCTCTGATCCATAATTTAATCCCCGAGTGGTAAAAGACCCCATTCCAGAATTTTGCCCAACTGGGACCTGGCCTCGCATATCTGGTACACGAAATTCGGACATGTTACACATTCCACCACAAAAAGCAGTCCCAATCACAGTCCAAAGAGCAGTGTAGGATGAAATTGGGTAAATACCACCATCACAAGCCAGGTACCCAACTGGTACAAGACTGGTATTTCCAAATGTCGCACCTCCATACGGTACAATTGTTCCCACTGGGACTGCACTTGTGTTGGCATTGATCAAATTAATCTGATTCTGTAAACTCACAACTTCTGCCTGCAAAACAGTCACATTATATACAAGGGCCGCAATTGACGTGTTCAAATTTCCAGAAATGTTTAATTGTAAAATTTGCATAATAGCCGTTTCCAACATGGTGACACGAGCATCCAAATTATTTATAGTAGTGTTTTGTGCAGCGACTTGCGCTGTCAATTGCATAATCATCATATCCTGATTATTCAAAACCGTTTGAACACCAGTCGCACACACAACCAAAGTATTGGGACCAGTGTAGTTCACGTCAATCAACCCATCAGGTCCACCAGTAATATAAATTTGACCAAATCCGTCTGGCACAACTGTTCCATTTTCGGTAATAAATTTCATCAAACTCTCTGGCACATTCAAATAAATGGTATTATTCCCTGGACTTGGTGTTATTGTTAATGTATTTGTATTCACAGACACCAAATTAATGTTCTTATTCGTTGTATCACCCGGGACGCTATTGATTGTCTCCAACTTGGTCGCCTCCAGGTTATCCAGTTGTCCCCACACAGTTGTCAAGTTATTGTAAATATTGGTCACATTGTTGGACAAGTCTGTGACATTCATTTGTAAATTACTGACATCACCCGTGATACTAATTAGGGAGTTATTGACATAATTCACAAACGACGAGGCATTGCCCGCCGAAATGTTCAAAATTTCATAAATGTTAGTCAAATTACTGTTGATAAAGTTGATCTGTTCTGATAACGACATATTGACCAGCATGATCTTAAAATTGAGCTCCCCCGTTTGCGCATAAATGGTCGCATTTAAAATCACAATTTGGGCCGAGAGTGTGTTAAAGTTGGACTGCTCTTGCATCATAATGGTGGTTGCCTTGGCATCCTGTTTACTGTCATAATTGGAACTAGAGTATTGATTCCAAATGGCAAGCCCGACGGAAGCAAAAATGGCACCACAAGTAAAAAGGACCACGAGCCTAAGGACTGTTGCAGTCTGCGAAGCAGATGAGGAAGACATCAAAAACCCTCTGAACCTGAATTCAAAATACTCTTATTAAAGTATGTTCTAAATCTTTCAGTTTTAATAAAATTTAATTTTTAAAAACCCATAAAGTTTCTTTTACACCCAAATTGGGTTTAATCATGGATTCTAATGAAGGGGTTGATGTTTGGTCTGAAATTTTCAGTCGATTAGATTCTCTATCAGTCAAGCACTACGTTGACTTGTCTCTATCTTGTCGAACGTTTTGGAAAGCTTTGCGACAAGGTGGGGCCAAACTTGTGCGCTGGAGTGTGATAAAAGAATGGCGCCTAATGAGAGACTTGTACTTTTCGCAGCATATTACCGCTTTTCGTGTTGGTTTTGGTACACTGTATCAACAATTAAGGTATTATCGACCAGATATAAAAGATGTACTGGTAGAGCTACCGGAAGAAGAAAGTCAATGGAAAGACTGGGACAAAACCTTTGTTGGAATTGAACACTTGTCAATTGTGACTGGTATAAGAAAATACGCGTTAGAGTTGAAAGGAAGTTTACCAGTTGGGTTGATTTCTCTTTGCATCACAAGAGAAAAATGTATGCAAACTGGAGAGAAACTCATTTTTTCAAGCGTGTTACCAGAAAGTCTAAAAGTTTTGCGTATTAATACCACCTTAGTTGATAGATACCCTGTGTTGCCAAGCGGACTAGAAGTATTTCAATATTGTGGAAGAAACGCGGATTTTGGTCCTATCGAAGACAGTATTCCAGAAAATATCCATACGCTAATTATAGCTGGGCATTTTGCCTCTACTCCGTCGTATTTACAGGAAAAGACTTTGCCTTTTTTAAAGAACTTACAACTGATAACAACACAAGAAAAGATTATAGACTTGGACATGTCCAAATATCCAAACCTGGAAAGAGTGAAGTCCAACTGTATTGCCAATTTTATACATCTCGACAAGGATTATGCGTCTGTCGAAATGGATAAGATAAAAGAAATGAACGGAACATCTGGATTGCACATGTGTGTGACTTTTAGGGATAAAAAAGGAGAAAGAACGAATAAGAGAATAAAAGTCGAATAATAGTCAAAGCCTTGGTCTCAGTTTGGGACCAAACTTTGCGAACAAAAATTTTTCAAAAATTTTCCAAAAAATATATTTTTAATATCAAGAAAATGGCTGGAGGAAGAAAGAGCACAGTTGTGAAAAGGAAGAGGGAGCAAGTCCCTAAAAAAGAACCAGTGACACCAGTGGTTACTAGGGGAAGAAGAGCAGCACCTGAACTGGAGGAACCGAAGGTTTTAAGAACACCGATTAACACGAACGAACCGACACCTTTGGTGTCTGCGCCTTTGAAGAAGAAGATTACCTTTTCGGATCAAGTCTCGCGCCAGATTGTGACACCAACCCCCGAGGAACCCAAGGGTGTCACACATGTGCGCAAGGAGGAGCCTTTGCCCTTTGTCGAATGGGACACGATGAAAGAAGTTATTGAATTCTTTTCTGACTCCGGTAGCCGAAACGGCGTGTCGTTTGGAGATTCGATGGAAATGGCACAAGACTTTTACTTGGGTTGTCTTCTTAAAGGTCCCAAGGGAGATCCAGACTTGTCCTTTTGTGGGCACATTGATCGCGCTTGGCATCATTTTATCCTTAACACGGAAGCGTATGATGCTTTTTGTGACAAACTTGGATTTAAAGTTCATCACTCGACCAAGACGGATAACGACCCGGATCACATGTTTCAAGCTCGAGTGCGCGAGATGATGCGCCGGGGTAGGCAAAGGTGGGGGAACCACGTGTTTCGAGGCGTGTGGTGGCCTCAGGACCAAGAGCCGCGACGGGAACTTGTGTTTGACGAGCCTGTTTTTGTGGAGCCAACGTTTACCGTCAGAATTAACCACATTTCGGGTAAGACTTACACCCAAGTGGTGACCAAGCGGACGACTGTCAGGGAACTGAAGGAATTGCTCTATCAGGCCAAAAAAGGGCTTGATCCCGGGATGCAGAGAATTATCTTTGCTGGACACGAATTGGATGATGATTTGTCACTGGGAACGTACAATATTCGTGACCAAACGACGCTTCATGCAGTGGATAGGTTAAGAGGGTGCTAGGACAAATAATAAATGTTTTATTGTTTTTTTTTTTAAACAACTGGTCCAGTGTAAGGTGTGGTTTGTAACAAAATTTGTTGTGTACATGAAACGCTTTGACAACTATCGGAAAGTGTAAACGTTCTAGTCACATTTTCCCCCATCATAATCAAGTCCTGATTTGTCATTTGAAACACTCCAGGGGCCGACGAATTACTCATACCATATATTGTAAGTTCGTATTTATCAGGCACCGCATCAAGTCCTACACTAATTAAATTGACGTTATCAATCAAAGTCATCTGAGCTGGCTGCGAAATAACACCATTAAACGTCCGGTTTATTACAATATCTCTCAAAGATTGATACAAGTACCGGTAATTTGTACTCGTACCACTTGTATTTGATGTTTGATAAAAACCAACCCAAAGCCCTGCATCAAAGTTTTGGTCATTAAACATTATATTACCACCAAACAGATTATAGTCGGGATAATTTACAGTAAACTGCACGTTGTTGCCAAAAACAACAAGCCCCGAATTTCCCGAACTCAGGTCGAGATTGTAAGTCATTATACCTGAAAACCGTGTCCCTAAGCCACAAGTTGATTGTATTGCTCTCGCACCAGCGTCTAAAGTTGTAACTCCATTTCCAGATGTAATGGTTGTACCAGTTGATATGTTAAGTCCAGAAACTGGAATTGGACTGGAAAAATAACCATTTAATTGTCCGACCACATTAAAGGTACAAGTCGAAAAACTGTCCATTAAATTTATTTGATATGTATAACCAATTGAGTCTATCCCAATGAACATGGATGAAAGGAAATCTGTTTGTTCACATACACCATTATCATGTGTAGGAGAAATGGAATAATCTTGTTGTCCATTTCGGAAAGATTGGTCGTAATTGCACATATAAATGAGCGAATCTGCGTTAAATATAGCAGTT
>JACCDG011971252.1_pt1 | contig 27372 bp, 33 predicted proteins | sample 7442471 | NCBI WGS metagenome assembly JACCDG01 (sample SAMN15323444, study PRJNA562643) | freshwater metagenome | isolation source: river surface water | place: USA:Blue River Watershed | collected 2017-08-17 | reverse complement strand
TATTAACGGAATGGAAGTCGTTGACCATACTAAAGTAGATTTTAATTATAGTAGTTTATCAGATAACTATTACTACGACGGATTGGATTCATTGAACTATATGATCTATACAAATGTACCTGCAAGTCATGCCAAGGAACGTAGAGAAAGATTTGCAAGAAAATACAGGGAATTTGAGGAAGAATGTAAACAATATAAACGAGAATCTAAAAAATCGGAGGAACAGCAAACTAATTAGGAAAATGAAAATAAAACATATAATTATATGTTTTATCACCATGTGTATCATTTGTGCTGAAAATTTAACAGAAATGTCAGTCATTAAGGGATTAAAACATTTAAACTGTTCAGGATGTAAAAATCTAACAAAGATCCCATTTATTCCTGGTCTACAGGAACTAGATTGTTCATTCTGTCTAAATCTATTGGAGATTCCAGTCATTCCCGGTCTGAAAAAACTATACTGCTCAGGATGTACAAGTTTAACAAAAATTCCACTTATTCATGGCTTGAAACTATTACATTGTTCTCGATTAGATCTAACAAAGATCCAGCACATTGAAGGACTTATTCACTTAAACTGTTCAAAATGTATAAATCTAACAGAAATACCGAATATTAAGGGATTAAAATCCTTACACTGTTATGATTGTACAAGTTTGACAAAAATCCCGGATATCGAAGGATTAGAATCATTATGGTGTTCAAATTGTGCAAACCTAATAGAACTTCCGATTGTTGGATTGAAAGTACTACAATGCAACGATTGTCCTTGGTTACCCCAAAATTCTGAATTTGAAGAGAACCTTGATAAGCTCGTTTTTCTACAAAAGAAACTCAGACGAATATATGCAGGGAGAAAGTTGGAAGCATTGATTCCGCAGATCTCTGAAATCTACTATTCACCAGGGTGCAAGGGCTTCAAACTTGCTAAAAAATCTTTCTATTCCAAGGCTTCATAAGAAAATGAAAATAAAAACGTTATTATACGTTTTTATTAAGTTAAATGAGTAAACGTAAGTCTTTCGAAAAACCCAGTGATTGTGCTATTTGTTATGAAAAACTTGAAGATACCGAAGCTCCTCTTGTTTGTGGTCATTATTTACATCTATCATGTCTTAAAAAACATTTTAAACCAGAATGTGCTATTTGCAGACATCCTCTTTCCATTGAAGTATCTGGAGAGTTACCTTTTCCAGAAAATGATGTCCATATTGAACGATTTCCTCTACACCAGATTCATTTTTTTGGCTATTTTAGAGGATTCTTAGATCCACATGATTTAGATCTAAATGAGTTAGAACAAATACTCGATTTTCAAGAACGATATTACAATGAAGACGATGAATTACCACCTTTAGAAGATGTCGGTGAATATAACGTACAAAATGATGAAGATGACGAAGAATACGACGAGGAAAATCCTCATGGTGATACATGGAATTACGAAGATGTCTGAGACTTGAATTTACAACATTTCTTAAATTTTAATCCGCTACCACAAGAGCATTTGTCATTAGCTCCAATTTTTGGTTTACGATTTTTCTCCATTTCTTCGGCTCTTTTGCGACGTGTGTTCTTTTGTAGAGTGTCAATATCTAAGTTAAGATCATTGACAATTCCTAAAGCTTCTTGTACTGACATTTTTGATGGATCGCGTATTTTCTTAGCTATATTTTCGAGTTTAGCTAGCTGTTCTGGTGTTAAATCCCCAACAATAATATCAAGTGCTTTCAAAATCTCTTGTGTATCCATTTCTTGATAGTTTTTGTGTTTCTAAACTAAAATTTTGAAAACTCACATACAGTTATGGAACAGTTTGTTGTTTCTGGATATGTTTTTGTATTCTCAGCACAACAGTAAACACACTCCATCCATTTTTTTCCTTCACACTCGCATGTGTTTTCCACTGAAAAAGGCGCAAGTTTTAAAGGTTTTTTCCAACACAAATCAATAATACATCTACTCGTTGCATACGTTTCTTCTGTTTTATTTACGTGATTTTTATATGCATGAAAACAACACATATTGCACTCATCACGCCATACCGTTGTCATACATGGTTCAAATGTGTTAAAATTAATCAAAAAAAGTAGTAGAGAACTTCCAAAAAGTATTTTGAGAAAAGGATTCATTGTTTATCCAAACCATCCATTTTATAAATTGTTTTTATAAATTTTTTTCTTTTTCCTTAAAATGTCTCGATGTGTAACTTGTGGTGGACCAAAAAGTAAAGAAGTATGCGCTGTTTACTTTGGAGCATATCAAAAACAAAAAAGACGGAGAGGTATTTGCAAAAGTTGTGATAACGCTTTTTGTAATGAACATAGACGTTGTGTTACAAATGACGACGATTGTGGAACCACTACCTTTGATTTTTTCTGTTTAGAATGCGTAGATAAACATAACCAAGCTATTGAAATCAGAGCTAATGCATGGAAAACTGTTCCTTGTATTGGAAAACTTGTTGCATGGTGTTTATTGACTGATAAAAAGTAAAATGATTTTTAAAAATGTTATACTCACTGTATAACATGACAGATCTCCCTAAAATTCGGCGAGAAAAGCTCGAAAATTCCGCAAAAAGTCGTATTGATCCAGAAAATGACGAAGGAAACAAAGAATATAAGCTAAAATTATTCGATGCAAGTCCAGAACGTGTAGAACAGCTTATTACACAAATGCGTTACCGGGTTGAAGAAGGTCTTGGAGAAGCTCTTTATACAATCGGTGTAACTGATTCTGGCGGTGTTATTGGTCTTTCTGAAGAAGAATTTCTTAAAACAAAAAATATTCTCGACATCGCGTCTGCTAAAAGTAATTATGTTCTTACCTTACTTTCAGAACACAAAGTTGATGAAAACAAAAAAATGTATGAATTTCTTGTCAGAGAAAAAAATCCTATTCGTTATGTAGATATTCGTATTGCTTGTGCAGGTAATGTTGACAGTGGTAAGTGTGAAGCAAAAAACACGAAAATAAGATTGTACTCAGGAAAAATTAAGAATATTCAAGATATTACAACAAAAGATGTTCTTTTGGGTGATGATCGAACCCCGAGAAAAGTTCTAGAAACAACAAAAGGATTTGGACAAATGTATAAGATTACACCCTCCAGTGGAGAACCTTTCATTGTGAACAAAAATCACATTCTCTGTTTCAAGGTTGAATTTTTCTCTGATAGTTATACCAATAAAATCTCTACTGAAAATGTTATCGAACTTTCTCTTGAAAAGTATGTAAACTTGGATAATGTGACTCAAAACGCTCTCAAATTGTATCGTATTGATGATGACAGAAACGTAACGATAGTTTCAATTGAACGTATTGACATCGAACCATCCCAAGAATATTACGGATTTGAACTTGATGGTAACGGCAGATATTTGCATGAAGACTTTACCGTGACACATAATTCCACACTTCTTGGTGTACTTCTTTCTGGTCAACATGATGATGGAAGAGGAACAGCAAGACTAAATGTCTTCAATTTTCAACACGAGATCAAATCTGGTAGAACAAGCAGTGTTGCACAACATATTCTTGGTTTTGATAGTTCTGGACGTGTTGTAAATTATAATGATAACTTTGGCCGTTCAAAATCATGGCCAGAAATCGTACAGCAGTCATCAAAGATTGTTACGTTTTTTGACCTATGCGGTCATGAGAAATATCTAAAAACTACTATTCTCGGTCTAACTTCCCAATGTCCAGATCTAGTAATGATTTTGGTTGGAGGTAACATGGGACTAACCAAAATGACAAAGGAACATATTATTCTCTGTCTTTCTCTACATATTCCGTTTATTATAGTTATCACAAAGATAGATATTTGTAAAGATAGACAGAAAGTTCTTGAAGAAACAATCACAGAAACTAAACAATTTATTAAAGCACCAGGCATTCGTCGTGTTCCTTATGATATTAAATCATCCGATGATGTCATGACTTCTGTACGTAACATCAATTCTCGAACAACTGTACCTTTTTTCTACATTTCAAGTGTAACAGGAGAAGGCTTAGATTACATGCGAGGATTTCTAAATCTTTTTAACAAAAAAACAACCGTAGAAACAAATGAAAATAAACTTGAATTACATGTAGATCAAACGTTCCATGTACAAGGTGTAGGAACTGTTATTGGAGGCCAATTAATTCATGGAAAGATCAAAATTGGCGATAAACTCATTGTAGGACCAGAAAACGGACAATACCACACAATTCAGGTACGTAGCATTCATTGTAAACGTGTTACAGTTGAAGAAGTTGATTCTGGAAGATACGTTTGTCTAGGTGTGAAAAAACATGAGGATTTAGTTATTCGACGTGGACATGTTATACTTTCTCCTGTTGATAAACCATACCAAGTGAATGAATTCGAAGCAGAAATTGCTGTACTCAAATCACATTCTACAACTATTAAAATAGGATACGAACCTGTCATTCATAGTTCATCCATCCGACAAACAGCACGAATTGTTAGCATTACAAATAAACAATGTAATAGACAAACTGACACAACCGATTCTGTTTTACGAACAGGAGATCGTGCTGTAATTCGGTTTAAGTTTTGTTACAAGCCAGAATATCTGCGTGAGGGGTTTCGTGCACTTTTTTGCGAAGGTAGAGTAAAAGTTATTGGCAAGATCACGAAAGTAGTGGAAGAAGTATTGAAAATTACATAAATAAAGACCCCGAAAAGTACCGTTGAAATCAATCTTAAAAAAATTGATTTCTTACCTTATAAACAATAGCATGCCTTATTATGTTGATCTAGAGTGTTTACAAATTTATTTAGGTGATAAAGACACTGTAAAAACAAATGGAAAGACTATGACACATTCACAAACTGTTGACAATCTAGAAGTAACCTTTTCTGGAAAAAAGTACTTGTTAACAGAAAAAACATATAAGAATATAGCACAAGAATTGGCTAAAGACATTGCTACCAAAAATAAACCAAACAGTTGGTATGCACAACTTAGTGTAGGTTGGTTGCCTAGTTTCGAGGAAAGCGTTGCCTTAGGTAAAGATGTATTCTATCCAAGAGGACATGCAAAAATGAAAATAGTTCCAAAAATAGATGATAATGTTCAAGTTCTGCTCAAAAAAAATATTATCTACGAAGGAAAAGTCGTTGATAAAGACTTTCTTGGATATTATCTCAAACTAAAAGCTGTTTCTCCTCCCGTTTTTATAGGAAAATTTTACAGAAGAAATTGGGTTTTATCAAGCTTGAAATCCAGACGTTAAAATGAAATAACACCCGTATTTATACAAAGCAAAACCATATCCATTTTCGTCACATGTAAAACTCGTAGTTTTATAATAATCTTTAAACGCGTCTGGATCTGTCCAACCTAATCTTTGGTAAGTATTTTCATTGTTTAATGTTGTAGGATCAATTGGATCCTTAGTAATTTCGATTCTAAGGGTAGCACCGCATTCACAACTTGTTATTAGTCTTTCTGTTATTTCTTTTATGTCAGAAGATGTTAACGTTCCATCCATAAACTTGTCTACGTATTCTTCATAACCATCTTCTTCAAAGTCTTCTCTTACATCAGCTGGGCAATTATGGTTAATAATTGTTTCCATTTAGTTAGATGTTTCAATCCATTTTAAAATGGTTTTCCAAAACCAGTTTCCATAGGGGTTTCATGCACTTTTTGTAAAAGAGTAAAAGTTACCGGCAAGATCACAAAAGTAGTAGAAGAAGTATTGAATTACATAATCTCCGAAATCTATTAGTCGTAAAGGTGAAAGGGCTTCGATTTTTAAAATGAAAAAAGATTTTAGTTAGTAGTTATAAAAAATGTCACATCTATCGAAAATTAAGTGTAATGACTGTGGAAAAATGGTTACAAACTTATCTGTTCATAGGTTTTTGACAAAAAAACAAGGCAACCCATGTCTTGCAAGACCTAAAAAAGAATCTGTTGATTCTTTGCTACCTGTTATCCAACAAGCCATAAAATTTACCAGTAAAACGAATTATGCAAATAATTGTTTAAGATCCTTTAACTGGTGGCTTGAAGAAGACGCTTTTGATACAGATTTCAAAGGATTCGACCATTCATATTCTTCAGTAACGAGAATGTGTTCTGAACTATTGGAACAGCTTCCAGATTACCATTGCGATAATAAAGATTGTAGACTGTGCTCATAATTTTTGTTGTAATAATTTATTACAACTTACAACAAGGAATTTTCTTCATTCGAATATTGTCCCACGTATAAGCAAACACATTTTCACATTTCAAACATCGCCATGACATCAGCGATTTTGCTGACTCAAATTTATCTAAAACATCGAGAGTGTGCTTTTTGGCAAATTCTTCTATTTTTTCCTGCATTTTCTCTCTTTTTGTTTGATATGTACATTTCTTACAAAAAATTCCTGCTAAAATAGATCCCCACGTTTGTTGAAATGTATGTCCACGACAACATTCAAAGTCCATCTTGGTCGTATTGTTAACGTAATTATCTGTTAACATTTTCCCACCCCATTTTTCTTTTACATAATTATTTATATCTTGACAACTATTTCTACTAAGCGATGATAATTCGAGTTGAGCATAATCTATCGTTTCGGGGGTATCTTTTGGCACAAATGGACACCAAGAAAATATATATTCATACAAATCTTCGTATTTTACAGTGTAAGGGATCCGAATAACATATACTCCATGTTCGGAGCATTTTTCTGCTTTGATACGATCACGTTCCTTTTGTTTGAGAAATGCATCTTCAGTTTTATGCCAATATGGAACTGTTTCGTAATGCTGTGCACCATTGTACTCGAAAGCAAGTTGTAGTTCTTCGTTGTAACCATCTAACTCCATTTTATTTAACCAGACCGGACGAAACTTTCGGAAAGGTACCTTAAAGATAAACTCAAGAATACGACGACATGTACGTTCGGAAATACCTTCCTGACATTGCGGGCACCAATTACCTTTTTTAATACCCTGGTAAAGAGCCTGCCAAATGTGACCTTCTTTGCATTGCCAGGTAAATTTTGTATTGCGTGTGTTGATAAAATCTTTTTCCTCAGTTAAGCATTTGCCTCCGCGTTTATCTGCTAATTTTTGCAAGGCTTCGAAAGGGACACGCAAACATTTGGAACATCCTCTACCTGAATATATATTATTATAATGCGCGGAAAATACATGTCCTTTTGGACATTGCCAATCGTATTTAGTTTTGCAGTTAATATATTTTTCGGATAAAAATTTGAAACCACGTTTAGCTACCATTAAGTTTATTTTTTCTTGGTTATTTACAATACATTGGGAACACCATGTTTTACCTGTTTTTGTTGTTCCCAACATGGTATCGATACGCTTATCATTTTGATGACCATTTTCACATGTGAAACGGACATATTTGCGTTTTTGTTTTTGTTTGTCATATGTTGTATATATTTCTCCAAAAGTTCCGCCTTTATTTTCGATAAATGTTTGAATGTCTGTCATTTATATTATAAATGACAAATCTTTAAATATCTCCAAAAATGGTTTTTTCCAAATTTACATTACAGAAACCCGTCTTACATCAGCTGGGCAATTATGGTTAATAATTGTTTCCATTTTAAACTGGTTTTTCCAAAACCATTTTCCCGAAAATTTACATTACAGAAACCCATCCGAAGCAATTTTCCCCGTTTAAATAGCAATATAAGAAGCCATCGTCATCCTTCTCTTTTTCATACAATTCAGATACAAGAGATGCTGTTGGAGGGAGTTTATTGTTTACAAAAATAAAAAGAGCTTTTTCTGGGGTAAGCTTAATACGTTTACGAATAACATAAATAAATTGACCTACAGTTAAATCAGAAGGAACAAGATATTTATGCTTGTCTAGTTCTGGTAACTCACTTTTAGGAATCTTTTCAACAATAATAGGAACACGATCAGGAAATTTTTTCCGAATACGTGATGCTTCTTCTTTACGCTTGTCAAACGAATGATCAGCCTGGAATTTGGACATTTTTCTTTATAAAAGGAATCCTTTTTTAAAATCGTTTTATAACTTAATTTCGAGGTTGATATGGTGTAAAATTTCCTCTATTCGGTGTTTGTACACCTTGAGTAGGTCGACCATAATTTACAGGAGGTCGATTCATACTTTGTTGTCCCATACCTTGTTGATTCATACCTTGACTCATACCTTGTTGTCCCATACCTTGTCTAGGTTGTTGATTCATACCTTGTTGTTGATTCATACCTTGTTGTTGACTCATACCTTGTCTAGGTTGTTGTCGTAAAGGTTGACCAACACTGGGTCCTGCTCCTTGATATGGTTGGTGATATACAGGATCACGAGCAGATTGTCCACTGTAATATGGAGCACCAGGTTCATTAGATGGTAAATTTTGACCACGGACATGATTACGAATGCTACTTCGGTTTGCTTGAGGTCCAGAAGAAGCAACCATATCACCCTGATTACCATGATTACCACGACTTTCGTTTCCCATCTGTTGAACATACATCTTTAATTTTTCTTCAACTTGACCAAGATCGGCGCCAACTACTTCGTCAACTTGTCTTCCTTCAAAGTAAAATTGATAGACAGGAATTCCTTGAATATTTTCCTTTTCTTGAGGTTCAAGTCTGTCATAATTGTATTTTACAAGAAAAATCTTTCCGGGTTGATTGTATTGACCAGCAAGAGATGCATAATTCGGTGCAGTCTGTTTACAGGGTCCGCACCATTCAGCATGAATGTTAATAACAACAAGTACATTTTGAGAGAGTACTTGTTGCTTATGTTGTGAGCTGGCTAATTCTACGATAGAATACAAATCAACATTTTGGTCAGGAGTTGCTCCTAGTTCAGAATAATTTTTGTACATAGTTTTATGCTAACCAATACTTTTTTAAGTAGAAAATTGAAGGAAATTGAAAAAAAAAGCATTTACGAACAAAAGGCTGAAATGAGTGCTCGCGTGCAAAAAAAATCTGTTAAACGTAAGTTGACAGCTGTTGAAATCGATGATATTTTGAGTAGCATTGAATCAAATCCTTCTCTACCAGAAGAAATAGCACAATCAGTACGTGCTGTTACATACACAAATCTTCGTTTAGATCTCGAAAAAATAGTAATTTTTCCACAGATGATTCCTAAATTAAAAGAACAGATATTTAGCTTCTATCAAAAATCTCTGATTCAACCTGGTGAATGTGTTGGTATTGTATGTGCACAAAGTATTGGTGAACGACAAACACAAAGTAATCTTAATACATTTCATAAGGCAGGGTCTTCAGACAAGCAACCAGTTGTTTCGAAGTTTTCTGAGTTGTTGAACGCCACGAATAAGCCAAAAGCACCAAGTTATCTTATTTATTTCAAGGATAATAATCACGATGTATCACAACTGCGAGAAACAATAGCATACAGTTTAGTACAGTTAACTTTCAAAAAAATCTCTACAGAAGTTCGTATATGCAAAGATAAGGAACCAGAACCATGGTATGATGTTTTTTATCTTTTGAATGAGGTAGAACCATTAGAATACACAGATTGTATTTCTATTAAAATCAACATGGAAATGCTTTACGAGTACAAGCTTAAGCTTAGTGAGATTTGTGCTATTCTAGCAAGAGATTATACCGATATTCGATGTATCTATTCTCCTGATTGTTTCGGACAGATAGATATTTACGTGGATACTCGAACTATTGAATTGCCTGAAGAAAAGGTTGTTTTTGTGTCAGCTGAAAATGCGAGTGAAATTTATCTAGAAGAAGTAGTCCTTCCGATTCTTGAGAATATTCGATTATGTGGTATACCTGGAATATGTAATATGTTTTTTCTTCATGAAAAAGGGGAATGGATTGTTGAGACAGAAAATTCAAAGGAAAAAGTTGTAGATGGGAATAAAAAAACTATCAGTTCAGCAAAAAGATACAAACATGTTTTATCACATCCACACATCGATATGACACGTACATCTTCCAACAATGTATGGGATATTTATTATACACTCGGGATTGAAGCATCAAGACAATACATGATTGACGAATTCTCTAAAATCATGGATGGTATTAATACTTGTCATGTCATGCTTCTTGTAGATAAAATGACACAAACTGGAACTTTGTCATCAATCTCTCGTTATACTATGCGACGAGAAGATTCTGGTGTTCTTTCAAAGTGTTCTTTTGAAGAAACGCTTGATAATTTGCTTGCCGCTGCTGCATATGGTCAGGATGAGACAACAAAGGGTGTGAGTGCCGCTATTATTTGTGGTAAGATGGCAAATGTTGGAACAGGAGCATTTGATTTAGAGATGGATATACACAAATTGTCAAGTATTCAAGAGAATGATCAAGAGAATGATCAAGAGAATGAAGATTTATCAGAATAAGGTTCACAAATTGATTGTTTTCACGAATGATAAGATTTGTTCACGAATGATAAGATTTCTGACGAACTGGCAATGTTTTGTATGTTTTAAACTGTCACCGTTAAACAAAAAAACATGTAGATGTGGATATATTCGAGGTAGTCGTGTAGATATTTTCGTATTGTCAGGTCCTGTCGAGTTTTCTGTAAAACACGGAGTAAGAAAAATAAAACAGATTTAAAAATATGTAATATGTAATATGAGTACATACAGCAATCTTCGCAAGCAATGAATGTTTGATAAGGATTTTTTCTAGTGCTATCACAACCATTTACTGGCCATTTGATTATCAGAAAAAACATATTCTCCATTTAAGTACTCAGAAAAATAACAAAAATAGCGCTTTTTATAAAAACAAAACCAAGTGTGTTGAAAGGACATGCCGTATCAGTTAAATATGGAGTTTTTTATGAACAGGTTGTATTTCTAGAAATGACCATGGTTCCACGATCTTTTCATTGTAACATTTAGATTACAGAAACTCTGGGTTAACGGTGAGGATACGTTAAAGACACAGTTTGTGTCAAAATCTCACACATTTTCGAAAATGAAAAATTTTCGAGATTCTTCCTATTTTTTAAATGTCTCGTACGTTGTTTCTTGTCGATAATTCTTTTTCTGTGCTTAATTACCATCGCTCATACACTGCTATGGTAAAAAATATAATCCAAATTTTGAAGACACATAGTCCGCAAACTCTATTATCCGTCGCTTTGTTTAACGATCAGCTTGAAGTTTTGTTTCAGGACAAACAGGCATCAACTGTGGATACAAATTTTTGTGATTCCCTTAGAATTGCTGGTAGTACTGCTTTATATGATTCCCTGAACGTTGTATTGACAAAAGTTCCAGAAAGTGATCAAGGAGGGTTGATTATCATTCTTACCGATGGTGAAGATACGCGAAGTAAATTGCAACCACATTTTTTGGCTCGTAAAGTGGATTCGTTCAAGCAAAAAGGGTATAAGTTTATTTTTCTTGGTACAACTCCGCAATCGATGTTTATTGGGAAAAATATTGGTTGTAATGTTTGTATTCTGTACGATACAACAGAAAAATCTTTTCAATCAGTTGTAAAGGTACTTGAACCTATCATTAGTAACAAGGTACAACATGACGGTGATGTTGATGTGAGAGAAATTACAGATATTTTGTCGAGTTTTGGGATTTAATAAATGGCGGACTCTGTAAAAGTAAAAGATCCTGTAAAATCTATTAATGGTAAAAAAATATGTGATACTCTACACATGCCAGTTCCAATGATTGTAAGTAAGAAAACAAATCGAGAAAATAAGACAAGTCTCGAAAGGAGGGTTCCTATCCATGAACATCAGAAATAAAAATGAAAATTTTATGTAGTTGTTTTTACTACATAAAATGTCGGACATGTCAGTAAGCGAATACTCGGAAAAGGCTATCGTATTGCGAGGAGAAGATACACGTTCATACAAGGATCAAATTACCTCTCTCGGAGGTAAGTTTAATTCTGCTTTGAAGGGAGGTCCGGGATGGATTTTCTCGAAAAAAATGGAAGAAAAGGTGCAAGAATTTGTGGATTCAGTAAATACTGAGCAGGAACATGTACCAACCGTTGTAGCACCACCACAACAATCTTCTGATTCACTTGAAGATATTTTGGCTAGTGTAAAAAAATATCTGGAGTCTCGTTCTGAACAAGAAAGACTACTTGTTATTGGTAAAATCGCATATTTTATCACAACAATGCCTGAAAAATCGTCTTCAACAAAGACTGTAAAGGTTGTTACAAAGACTTTTGCAAGACCTACTCCTTCAACGAAAACTTTTCCAAAGACTTTTGCAAAGCCTGCAACTGAAGTTTCGAGTGATCAATCTGACGACGAGGAAGTTGCTAGACCTCGTTTGTTGGGTTAACATATAGATTTCCTTCGTAGATTATTTTTCTCTGTTTTTAAGAGAATGTTGAAGCGTGTTAGATATTCTTCCATGGTAATGCTTGTTTTGTATCGAGCCTTTTTGCAAAATTTTGATTCTTTTTGGTGTTTTTTAATAGATGCAAGCGAATCAGTCATAGTACCACAAATATCACATTCATGACTGATTTTTCCACAAAACATACAAACATGTATGTTTTTACTACAGCGTTTGCAGATGTGATTTTTTCCGCATCTATCACAGATGTTTATTTTATCGCCAAATACAATATCTTCTTCGAAATTGCTATCCATTTCTTTGGTAAAAAATGAAAATAAACCCACGCAAAAATATTTTTGAGCATACCTTACAAAAATGAAAATAAAAATAGAAAGAGATAAAACGTACAAATGTGGATTCTGACCAATTTCAAAGTTACTATGTTTCTGCATCAAGAGGAAATGTTTGAACCATGTCGTCTATTTTGTAAAAAATATTACGATCTGATAGTAGAGGCTTCAAAGGTCGAGAAATGTTTTTCAGACTACCGAGAGATCAAGTCTATCCCTGCCAAACGCCTTAAGAAGGCTTTCATTGAGGAATTCCGCATGTGGGACCATCGTGACAATTGGAGATTGAAGGTGTTTCTCATGGATGTGTGATCTATAAAATGAAAAAAATATAGATTATTTGTAACAACACAAAATGTTACAAATTTACGCAATTAGTGATATTCATCTTGAATTTGGACTGGATGCAGAAAATCTATTATCTAAACTTCCTTCTGCTGATATTTTGGTTTTACCTGGAGATATCGGAGTTGTGAGCAATAGCCTGGGAAATATGCATCGTTTTCTGAGCAAAGCCAAACAAAAGTATTCTGATGTGATTTTTATAGCAGGAAATCATGAATTTTATGGTTGTAGATACGACAGAAGTCAAGTTATTGAGAAACTGCGTAAATTAGCAGAAGAAACAAAGACACATTTTTTGGAGCAAGAAACGAAGGTTATCCAGAATGTGGAGTTTATTGGTTGTACCTTATGGTCTCTAATTAATAAAGAAGCATGTGATAGCATGAACGACTTTTCTCAAACTGTTTGGAAAAATCAGTTAGGTTATGTAGGAGAATTTATTGATAATTTCCGTTTTTTGGAAAAAACTTTACAAACACCGTCAAAATACCCACGTGTGGTGATCACTCATCATTTACCTACCTCTAGACTTATACATAAATGTTATGCTGGTCATCCAGCTAATACTGGTTTCTATACAAACATTTTGGATAGCATTAACACTCAAGGAGTTAAATATTGGTTCTCTGGACATACTCACGAATTTGGCACATGTAAATATGGCGATATGATATGTGTTGTTAATCCTCTAGGTTATCCACACGAAGTAAGAAATACGAAGTTATCTCTGGCAACGTATGAAGTAAAACTAAATTGAAATTTATAACCAAAAAAATACAAAAGAAACAAGATGGATGAAATCTGGTTGGAAATACCAGGTTACAACTATATGGTTTCAGATATTGGGAGGATATGGTCAAATAAACGTAATCAATATAAAAAACCTATTATTGTAGATGGTTATTATTCCATTTTATTTGGCGTAAAATCATTTCGAGTACATAGATTAGTAGCACAAGCATTTTGCCATAACACAAATCCAGAAAAATATACAATTGTTAATCATAAGGATGGAAACAAGATAAATAACAACGCTAAAAATTTAGAATGGACTGATCATTCTACTAATTCAAAACATGCAATGAAGTTGAGACCACAAAAATATATTTCTATTCGAGGAGAAGTACTTCAAATTAAAGAAGGCAACATAATCTCTACGTTTAAATCAGCACGAGATGCCATGAGAGTTACCGGACTTGATTCGTCAAGCATTTATTCTGTTTTAAACGGTAAAAAAGAATCTTTTGGCGGTTTTGTATGGAAATATAAAAGAAACATCGAGGAACCAGAAGGAAAAATTTTTGAAGATTATACAACGTATATAATAACAAAAGATGGAAGAGTGTATAGTAAGTATAAAAAAGATTATTTATGTGGAAGAAAAATGTTTGCTGGGTACATTATAGTTAATTTTAAGCAACATGGAATGAAGACGAAAGGATTTTTAGTACATAGATTAGTTGCTATGGTATATCTTGATAATCCATCCAATCTGCCATCTGTAAACCATAAAAATGGTAATAAATCCGACAATAGAGTTGAAAATTTAGAATGGGTTTCTGCCAAACAAAATTCTTCACATTCTATAAATATCCTTAAAAAAGGGCGAATAAAAAGTATAGAACAATATAATTTGGATGGAAAATTAATAGGTGTTTTTAACAGCACTGTTGACGCTTCAAAAAACACAGGATACAAGGTTCATAGTATACAAAAAGTTGCTCGTGGAGAAAGAAACTCCCTTTTTGGGTTTGTGTGGAAATTTTCTGTATAAATTGAAATTTATAACCAAAAAAATACAAAAGAAACAAGATGGGCATTCGTAAATTTTTTGGTTACTTTAAGAACAGATTTGCTGATAACATTCGTCATTTGAAACATGGAGAAAGTCTAGAAGATCTGAAAGATGATCTTCTGATGGAAGGAGAGGTTATTATTGATAATCTTATGCTTGATATGAATGGTATCTTCCATAATTCTGCACAAAAGGTGTACCAATACGGTACGCATAAACCTCCTAAACGTTTGCTTGGTAAACGCGCACAACCAAATGTAAATTCTCGTCAAAAACAATTAGAATTTTTTGATGACGTGTGTAAGGAAATGGAAGCTATTGTAAACATTGTAAAACCAAAAAAACGAATTATTCTTTGTGTTGACGGTCCAGCTCCTCTAAGCAAGCAAAACCAGCAGAGACAAAGACGATTTATGAGTGCAATTGATCGTGAAGAATCAGATCGTTCTTTTGATTCCAATTGTATTACTCCAGGAACCAAAATGATGGATTTTCTATCCAAATATATTGATTGGTTTTTGCGAACCAAAATGTCAGATGACAAATCCATCTGGAGCACTGTAGAAGTAATTTTCTCAAATGAAAAAGCACCAGGAGAAGGAGAACAAAAGATTTTTAACTACATTCGTAAATATGGAAACCGAAACGAATCTTATTGTCTTTATGGAATGGATGCTGATCTTATCATGCTTGCATTGTCTTCTCATATGCCTAAATTTTATATTCTTCGAGAAGATCCGATGGATCCAAATTTCGATTATTATGTAATCGATATCGGAGGGGTGAGATATGATTTGGGTGAAATGATGCGATGGGATAAGTCTATTGATTTTGATTTGGAAACAGCGATTAATGATTTTGTGTTTATGTGTTTTACGGTTGGTAATGATTTTCTCCCTCATATCCCAGGTATTGAAATCATTGAAGGAGGTATTGATTTTATGCTTGATGTGTACAAAAAAGTGGGAGAAACGTATGGACATATTACTCGTTGTGTAAATAATCGGATTATGTTCAACAAAAAAGCTTTAGAGATTTTTATGGGTACAGTTTCTCAGTATGAAAAGGGGGTGATGGAAGAAAAATTTTCACACAAGGATAATTTTTATCCAAATCCAATCCTGGAAGAATGTACAGAACTAAAAGATGGTAAGCCAGAAGTAAATATTGTAGATTATCGTGCTTATTACTATCAGCTCAACCTTCCAAATGTTGATGAAAAGAAACTTTGTCATGAGTATCTTGAAGGAATGCAATGGGTTCTTGATTACTATACTCGGGGTGTTCCAAATTGGAAATGGAGATTTCGTTATCATTATGCACCTTTTTCCTTTACAATTGCTAAACATATTGAGTCTTTTAATTTTCCAGAGTATCCACATACCAGTCCAACTCTTCCGTTTATGCAACTTTTATGTGTTCTTCCTCCAAAGAGTGCAGAATTGCTTCCATCTCCTCTTGATTCTCTCCTTACAAGTGGAACATCACCTTTGGCAAAATATTGTCCAAAAGAGTTTACAATCGATTTGAGTGGTTGTAGAGCTACTTGGGAAGGTGTTGTTATTCTTCCTGTTGTAAAGTATGAAGAGGTGGAAAAGATTTATCTCCAGAATATTTCTAAAGTTGATGAACGTGAACAAAAGAGGAATATTACAGGTCGTAGTTTTATCTACAAGAAAGATTCCTGTTCTTATTTGTTTAAGAGTTACTATGGAGATTTTGTGAGTCATGTTACTGTTGAACCTATTGATTTGATTTAAGTTTGGGAAGAAAATTGAAAAGATTTATATGATTTTCCATTCAATCCAGAATGGAAGAATCCCAAGAAGAATGTGTAATTTGTCGTGATCCTTTTAAAGGAGATATTACACAGTATGATAAATCATCCGTTTTTGGGTGTAGATGTCGTATTTTTTTTCATGAAGAATGTTGGAATGAATTTAATCAAGGAGAGATTAAATGTCCTTTCTGTCGTGTTAGCAGTATTATCGTGGCTGTACGGATGCCAGAAATAGTAATAGTTGCACCAGAAGAAGAAAATGAAGAAGAAAATGAAGACGATATACGTAATTCTTTTACTGTGATGTCCAGTATGTTCGCAACATTATATCTTCTAGTTATTTGTATATTTTATGGTATTAGTGGATTCTCTGTTTTGGCAAGAGGGAACTTGACAATACAAGATGTTGATACCTTGTCAGTCTCATTGTTTGGGTTTGTGTATTTTCTGAATTCATACGGTGTTTGTTTGTGGTGTTTGTTTAAGAGGTATAAGTTTTCAACTTTGATGAATTATGTAATCATACCCGGGTGTGTTTTTTTCGTGTATGTTAATTTTATTTTTTACATGGGAAATCTATCAGAAATGGCTAAGATAGCAACTCTTATCTGGATTTATGTAGTTTATTTTATTCTTGTTTCTCTTATTCTTGTTTTTATAGTCAACGTATGTTACGATTGCTCTAGAGATTAACAGAAGACACAGATGAGCATTCTTCCAACCATTTACTGCATTTGTTTCCTTTTTTGTAATCACTAATCTTATTGTCAAAAAATTTGGGTTTTAGAAGTATCCCAGCGTGCGTGTTTTTGTTTTTGTCTCCATACACAATCTTGTCTGGAAACTCCTTACTTTTTTCAAGCATTAGTTCGATAAAATCCTGTTTATATAATGTACCCGGATCAACTAAAACTATTTTTGTATTGGCTTCTGGTTCTGTTAAAACTGAACAGACCAAATTGGCTGCATCTTCATAATCTTTACTATATCCATGTACAGAAAGAATATTTTTATAGGAGGATGGTATCTTTGACATGTCTTTGTATGGAATGTTAAGGATAATCTCATCGACTTTTACACTTTGATCAAGAATAGAATTCAGAAATGGTTTTATTTCGTGTAATTTTTCTGGGTTTGATGAAAAACAGACAACAACCTTATCTTTATCTGTTTTTGTGAGTTTGTTGTATTTTTTTAGGTATGTGTCTGTGTTTGAATTGTGTAAGTACCAATCACGGATAATTCCTTTGCGTTCCATAATGAGGTAGACTAAAGTCAAAACTGATATAAGGAGAGAAAGAATTAAAAATGGTCTTTTACTCATTTATAATAAATAATGTTAACAGTTAGTGATAAAAATTTTTTGCCCTACGATGCAATTCAAGATAGTACAAATAGTATCGTTAATTATGAAAATCTGTTTACAGAAGATGATATTAGTGTAATACAGAGAAAAAATATGTACAACCCTGTAAAAACAAGTGCATGCTTATCAGCAGGATTATTTCAGCTAACTGGTAGATTTTTTGTTTCCAAGCCTCGAGAATTAAGTATGGCGGCTTTATTTTTCAAAGACGGAAACATCATCGCAACAAAAAAAGGACATAATATGTTTTTTCATTACAAAAAAGGATCTATCCTAGTTTTTGGGGAAGATTTTCGAAAGACGCATGAATTTAAGTCATCGAAAGATGCTATATTCCTCTATGAAGAAAATGTTTTACCGATAATATATTCTTCTATTGATTCTCGTCTTGAATATTCAAAAACTATACAAGAAGCGGTTCGTGAGATTGAGAAATTACCTCCGTGGAAACAATATATCCAGAACTACTTGTCTTTGGTTATGATTGGAAGAGGTAGTTATGCAAATGTGTTTCGTTCTCGTTTTTATAACAAGCCTTATGCTGTAAAAATTTCCAAAATTAAGTCAGAATTAACAGGAAAAGATTTTAGTGTAGATTTGTCATCATGGCACGAAGTTTTCATGTTAAATGATATTATCAAACCTATTCTTGAGAAAAAAATATGTCCAAACCTTCCCCTTCTAATTAAACATTTCACTTGTGACGAATGCCTATTAGAAATCGATGATAAGCCTGTAAAATCACCTGGTATTATAATTGTAACTGAATTGGCAAATGGTAACCTTAAAAACTATGTACAAGTAGAAAGAAAAGAGGAAGAAATATTTTCTGCTCTTTTTCAGATTATGGCTGCTATACATACGATTCAATATTATGCACAAGTGATGAATTATGATGTGAAGAAAGAAAATATTTTATACTATAACGTTCGTCCTGGAGGATTTTGGAAATATAGGATACGTGGGAAAGACTATTATGTACCAAATTATGGTAAATTATTTGTTCTTAACGATTTTGGAATATCGAGAAGTATGTCTCCAAAATATATGATGTATCGTGATGCGAAGGATAAGAGTTTTCGTCTAGGTCATCGTTTTGCGATTGTAAAGGACGGAGTTTTTGTACCCTTAAATGTTGAAAACCAGATTGATTCGAATGGAAAAGTTGTTGATCCTATAACAGTTCAATGGGAAGATTACGAATCGTCTTTTGGTGCTGAATTTAGAATTGATCGTTCAAACGACCGCGTTGTTCCATTAAAAGTAGAAATGACAAAGGAAATGAAAGAATATTTAGAAAAAAATAATGTAAGTACAAATACAAGTTCAAAACATTTTTTTACGAAGCCAGAAATCATTCCGCCTTTTGAGTTTTATAATGATACACAGGATTGTATACGTATGTTTACTGGAGGAAAAAGAACAACACAAAGGGGTAATCATAATCGAAATTACCCAGGAATTCCAGAAAGTGTGGTTAAAAAACTTCGGAAATATGTTGGAGAAGGTGAAACGATGAAAAATTATCTTTTTTCTTATGATCCTTCACAGATTTTAGCAGGATATTTTATTCAGGATTTCTTTTCCTTTTATCGGAAGCAACCAGTTGGAAAAATTTTGGATAGTTATGTAATAACCTAACCTAAAACAAAAATTTATCTTCATAAATAAATGTCTATTTCATATCATGGAGTAGTTGGTTTCAAAAGTAAAGCAACATTACCAAGTGTCGAAACATGGGGTACAAATATGTCTATTCTTAAAGACCCTCCAAAAAGTATACAAACCCGTAAAATCGACAGAGTTGGCGATACATCAAATATTACACAAACAATTCAAGAATCTGGAGATCGCGTGAATGAAGTGATCAAAGTTTACGCCCGTGGTGTTAATCCAATGGTTGCTGTCGACTACGGAGGTGTACAAGGAACAATGGGTGGTCAATATTATGGCGGGCAGTCAAACCGAGGTACTGCACGATCGATGCCTTTTCTTCCTTACCGTATTGCAGATCATGGTGCAATTCGTCTATCACAGCGGGATCAACGTGATCTTATTCCTTTGTCTCGACAGCCTCGTGTTTGGACTTCTTCTTTCACAAGTCCAGGTTTTGCAGATTTTAGTAAAACAGCAATGTGTCAAAATTTTAATGGTGCTAGATCTGTTAAACCTCCTGAGATGGGATTAAAAGCGTGTATTCGTCCAACTGCGACATATCATTTAGAAACTCCGATAGTTGAGCCTTTTGAAATAAAGTATGTTATTAAGAATCCTTTACATGTAGAAGGTAATAGTGGAAAACAAACACCTGCTCGTTATAATGGAGAACTTGGCGAGCCTGTTAAAGAAATTGTTGATGATCCGTTAAGACCTGATATTCATACTTCGATGAATGATATTCCAAGAAATATAGAACTAAGTCATTTTGATACAGAAAAATACACACATGAGTTGAGAACAACTGATGTACAAAGTAGACAGAGTCGTAATATTCATACAACAAATATTGATGATATTTACGACATGACAAATCGAACTAAGGATCATATGAATATCGATTATACAGCACCAATGAAGGGACATGAGAAATACGATTATATGAATACAGATGTTGATCTAAGTCGTGTTTTACCTGAATATAATGCATATACAAATCGAGGACAAAATATTCATCGGCGATTAGAAAATCAAGTAGAAGAACGATCATATGTACCAAATCGTCCGAATACTTCAATGACTACAAATCATGGAATGCATCGAATGCCTGCTTTTGAAGATAACGAACGTAATTACGTATTGAGACCAACAATCAACGCAGGTGGCTTTTCTCCAACACCTACAATGCCTGTAATTATGACAGAAAATCAACAAATTGATTTTGATAATGGAAAGAATCGAATGAGACGTATTGTTTATGACATGCAACAAGATCGTAATATTTCTTTGGGGAATCTACCATATATGGTAGAACAAAATGCTTAAAAAGGTGTAAAATTTTTTACTAACAAGTAAAAAATTTATTGTTATAAATCTAGAATGAGTGTGGCTCAAGAAAGATACATAGTTAAAAAATTACCATCATTATTGCAACTAGAAGAAATTAAAGTAGAGAATTCTTTTGAAGAGATTTTACAGCATAAATATAATGATGGTACAGCTATGCAACAGATTCTGAACATCATACAAACACAGAAAAAAGTTCATGAAGGATATTACAGTCTAGAAAAAACAGAGTTAACAAAATTACGCAAAATAGGTGCGAAAAGTGTTGAAAGTAATATATACGAGTCTAAACTATTCTCAAAAACGGTTTCTATCATTCTGAAGGTTCCTAAAACAACAGAATACCATAATGAACTTATTCGTACATATTTTATTGGAATGCATATGAATAAGCTTCGACTTTTAATACCTAACTTTGTCTATACATTTGGGTTGTTTCGAGATGATGAGAACCATATTTTTATGGGCACCGAATATATTGACGGTCCTTCTTTCGAACAATTACTCAAAGAGAATCGTCTAGGGATAATCGAGATATTTAACATCATCGTACAAATTTTTTTAGCACTTGAAATTGCTCAACGTCATTACCGATTTTGTCATTATGATCTTCATGTTAATAATATCATGCTTCGTCCTATAAAGGAACCGTATACTTATGTAGTTGTTCTTGACGATAAAAAATATACCATTAAAGCAGAAAAATACATTCCGATCATAATTGATTATGGTTTATCAAGTATACACCTTGAGAAACGTAGTATTGGTACTTATTCGTTTCAAAAATACGGAATTTTTCCCTTTTTGATACAAGGTGTTGATCAATACAAATTATTATTCCATACATATGCGAGGGCGATACCACAAATCCAGAGGCAGATTGGTATTCTTTTTTTGTTGTATGGAGAGCAGGATCCTTATAAAATTTTAATCAATCCAGTAGAGATGTTACTTGTTATATCGAAACAATATCTACGTAACGTATCTTTTTCGAGTATTGCAACGTGTACTCCTTTAGATTTTGTCATCTGGATGTCTAAACAAGAAGAAATAAAGTTACAACTGGTTATTGAAAATCGGGATTTATTTTTTCCTGGATCCGACATGATTAAGAAAAAATTACGAATCAACAGTTCTCCTTTAACCTCTTATGTTATGTTAAAATACATGGAGAAATTTTCCACTGAAAAAATCTCTGACAAAGATCAAACAAAATCTATCAAAAATGATAGAAAAATGCTGGAAAAGTACAAAACTATAAGTGTACCGAATCTTCTCAAAGCAGAATCTCTAATTCAGAGCATTTTTTCGTACAAACTAGGAGATAAACCTTGTAAAATCTCTCTCTCACGATTATCGCAGTTTATAAAGAAAACCGCTCCGTATTTACAATTTTTATACACTATAAAAGAATTAAAGGTTGAAAATATATATGAAAAATTTATCATTGAATTCGAAAACTCAACACAGTATAAAATATATATAAAAATAAATGCGTTGTTTGACAAGGCTGAAAGATGGAAGAAAACCTTACATGATCACGATTTGTTTGTGGAATAGTTATTTATACATTTAGTTTTTTTCTAGAAATGGATAGAATACTCATACAGCTTAACACAATCGAAAAGGACCAAAAACGTTTAGAAAACATTCGTCAGCTTGAAAACGCTTTTAATGAAGTAAAATCAAGCTATGCAAATGAGTATAATAATACTCTTGCTGAGGTGAATGAAAAAATAAAAACTAAGTTGAAAGAAAATGCAAAAATACGTGATGTTGTGAATAAATATGTACGAACCTATGCGAAACCTGAGGTCGCTGAAGAAGCTACAGATATGCTTTACAATTTGTTATCAGCAGAACTTGCAATGACCTTACAAACACTTAGCCATACTTCCTGTATTATTAGTTAATCAGACTTAGATTCAGTTGCGTCAGTGATCGGTTCGAAAAGTTCTGGATATTTTTCTTTCAGACTAGAAAGATGTGTAGCTATTTTTTCAATAATAACATCCATATCACAACAAAATTTCGTATCTTCATTGTAAGTATATTTAAGGTTAAATATGCCTTGTTTAGCTTTGATTAAGTCAGATACAATACCATGACATATAATAGTATTGGAATGCTGTAATTCGATGATTTCGAACGATCTGTCAATCACATCTTTCACAAATTTTAGCGCATTGCTTCTATTATCAGGATAGATTAGTGTACGTGATACTTTCGTCAGTAAATTATTTGGCTGGCGATTAACATGTCTCACGTTAATCTTCTCATCTTTTTGTATATGTCCTATGAATTTTAGACGGGCTATAATTTCTTCACTGTTTTCCATGATGCTTTCTCCTATATGATTATCTTTCCAGATATCTTTTAGATGCTTTAACCCAACCGTAATAACAGCATTCATTTATTCATAAAAAAGATCATGAAAGATAGTTAAAAAAATCTTTTCTAATTAAAATGAGTTTTGCTATACGTAACACACAGGTTGAAAAAAAATCCGAACCTGTACAAACTAAACCCAAAAAAATAAGAAGATTTCAACCTAAAAAAATAGAGAAAACTGAACCTACAAAAGTTTTACCAGGACCGCCAGGAGGAGGTCCGCGAATTATTCCTTATCGAAATCCTAAAGAACAAGAAATTTCTGTAATGGTAGTCTCTCCTGAACGTGCATACGCTGTTTTAAACAAACATTTATCGATAGGAAAACATATGATTGGAATAAGTTCCTTACCAGCACAACTGGCTCGTGATATTTTACAAAAACATCTGAAACAAATCACGTTCGTGTAAAATGATTTTTTTTTGGTTCGCAAAAAAAATACGATGTCTGTTATTAGCATTCCAGATGAACTTTTTCAACTAATCTATTCCTTTCTCTCTTTTGCAGATGCAACCGCCTTTTATTCAACCCGTCGTAACAATCCAAAATTATATATTCCATATAAAATTTATCCATACCAGTGCAACTGGTTTAAGTATGATGAAATTAAAGGAGTTATGCCTGCTAGCACTGCAACGAGTTATCTTCTTACAAATACTAACGATGAATTAAATTGTTCCCATATTCAGAATAACTATGTTGAAATCGTATTAAGACGAGGCTCACATGTTTTAAATTTTCTTATATACAAAGATGTATACGATCCTCGAAAAGATATTTTAGACTACTTGGAAACCCTTGAACCAAAATATACTCGAAAATTTAGTTACAAGCCTATCTCTTAATGAGATGTGAAAACAAGGTTTGATTTTCAGCTGAAATGAATTGTAATTTCAGCATTTCCTCGGTTATCTGGTAACTTACAAAGGCGAAATTACTATTCTGGTATAATGTTCCTTCAACAACGTTATTTTCAATGATAGGATCAAGCTGTGCACCTCCTGTACCAGCGATAACAATTGTTGTGTCTTTAGTCTTAATTAGCTGTTGATTGTGTTCATCTGCGCAGATATATAATTGGGGTTTTAACATTTCTATTAAAGATTTTAATCTCTTGCGAATCACAGGATGCTTATTTTCTTTATGACCATTCGCCAAATAAGGAATATGACCAATTACGATTTTCCAATCACCTAATTTCGCAGTTTCAAGAGCCCATAAAACTTGTCTTTCAATCTGTTCTTCTGTAAAAGGATTTTGGCTACATGTAGTTGGCTCGTCCTCAAACATATTTGTATCCAGAACAATAACATTGATTGTAAACCCTTGTAGTTTGTATAAAACATTATAATATAAGCTAGGAATGATCCATTGTGGGTAGTTATATTGGGTATTAAGTATTTCGCATGTTTCGATATCATGGTTTCCGATGGCAACGAAAAATCTTTTAATGTTTGCTTTCTGAAAACATTTTTCGAACCCTTCTGATATCTGACGATGTATATCAAAATTTTTAAGTGGATCAAGCTCTTTTCCTGTTAAGCGACTGATAATACTACGTTTTTCCTCCATAAATCTTTCTACACTATTTTCATCAGTTGCTTTGACTCCAAGTTGATAAATGTTATCACCAGCCAAATACATATCAGTAACACGATTTCTTTGTGTATAACGAATAAGAGCTTCTGCTATCCTACGTTGGCCTCGTATCACCTTTGACGATTCCATTTTTCCTTTTTTGTATTTTAGAACTATATATTCTCCATCATTACAATAAACACCCCAACAGCCAACTGCAATCATGTGAAAAATTCTGTCTCTATTTAAATCGATAACTACTTGTTGGTTCTTGATGCAATTTTCATATCGTGTGCAATCCATTTTTCTTTAGAAATGAAAATATTTAATTTGCTTTGAAGGGTTAAAAATGGCAGAAATACAAATTTTAGACGAGGATTGGTCTTGGGCCTTATCTCTAGATCAATATATACAAGAAGGAAATTTTCCACATAATTGGATTGATTTCTTCAAGAAAGAAGAAATCCAAGAAATCCTCAAAAAAGTTTCTCAAGAATTAAGTAGTGAATCAAAAGATTGTACTATCTATCCACGAATTAACCATGTATTTCGCGCATTCCAACTTGATCTCTCTAAGATTCGTGTTGTATTTCTCGGAATGGATCCATACCATAATGGTTCTGCGATAGGAATATGTTTTTCTGTATTACCTGGAAACCAAATCAACCCATCTCTTATGAATATTTATAAAGAATTAGAAAACGAAGGATACAAACCTAAAAAAGATGGTTGTCTAATGCCGTGGGTCAAACAAGGCTGTTTTATGCTTAATACAGCTTTAACAGTTGAAAAAGGAAACCCAGATTCACATACTCATATTTGGTATGATTTTACTGAAAAATTACTTGATTATGTTGCTAATAATACAAAAAATGTTGCTTGGGTACTTTTAGGAGCAAAGGCTGAAGTGTTTAAAAAATATACGAACAGAAATGGACATAAGGCTTTTATTTCTTCACATCCATCACCTCTTTCAGCTTTCAAAGGATTTCGAAGTTATCCAGGTTTTTTAGGATCTGGAATTTTCAAACAAGTAAATAATTTTTTGGGCGAAAGAAAAATATCATGGTAAAAATTCTTTCCTTCTAATAAATGAATAGACAAAAAGGTGATAATCCTTATGTATATCCGTACAAAACCGTACCTCCGAAAGGAATTCTAGGTGATATGCCTCCTCAGAGAACCGTTACAGATCAACTTAGTCAAGTTTTCTATGGATGTGGTGTTACCGAACTTTATGATCCTGCTGAAGGAGTTCTTGGCTCTGGACCTTACAATGGTGAACGTTCTGTAACAGACAAATGGATGCAAAGACAATATGGATGTGGAAGTCAAGAAAGTTTCCAGTTCCAAGATCAAAAAAAAAACACTGAGATGAGACGTCGAGATGAAATGAATAGTCAGCTCAGACAAAATGCTCAGAATCTTATTTCTGAAGGTTTTTGTGGTGGAAGAAAAACATGTAGCTGTGCACCTGGTTGTAGTTGTCCATTCGCAAGAACAAGCGATCAGGTTTTTAATCCTTGGAACTCCATGGCTCGAAATGTAGTATTGCGTTAAAAATTATACAAGAATGTATAATTTACCACCCAAATTGAATTTGTAACTATGTTTTTCATGGATATAAATGCTAACGTTTTTTCCTGGATATAAAACCCCAATAAAAAGATACAACAGTTATTTTCCAGAACACAAACTTGTTGCAGAAATTACAGATACTTTTTTAGTACATAGTTTCGGTCTAATTCAAGCTTTAATACTTTGTCATGATAAAGGCATTTTTCCAAAGAAAATTATTGCCATGGATACTCCAAACATTTGCAGATGCAAGATAGAAGAAAAACTACTTCTTCTGACTGATGAGGAACTTAAAAAAGGGTACAAAAATTATTTGGATAGAAATATATCTCCAGAAAAGTATAATATTATTCTTTTCCGTGAGGAAAGGAAAAAGGATTATGGAGATGAAAAGTTCTACACATCTATTATTTACTATTCTGGAGATCACCATCCCTACAAAGTCAAGAAAATAAGAGAAAAAATTTTGTCATATAATAAACATGGATGATTGCGGAAAAATACAACTGTTTTTCATTCGTCATGGTTTCTCATGCTCTAACTACTTTAAAAGACGTTTCAAAATAAAGAAGACAAAAAAAGATTATGCCTACGGTGCATATGCAATGATTCCCGACCCAGAAGTTTCTAATCAAGGATTGGCTGATTTAATGAGGGCAAGACCTTATTTAAACATACCTAATAAGCCAAGCATTGTTTTATCGTCCACTCTTCTTCGTGCAATGGAAACTGCAAAAGTACTTTTTCCTGAGTATAAAGTTTATTCTGTTCCATACATCGGAGAAACAGCAGGGGTAGTTACAACTCCTGATAATGAACCAACAAAACCAAGTGAACAAAACCAAGTAATGAGAAATCTAACACAAGGGCAAAGACAC
>JACCDG010957303.1_pt1 | contig 27383 bp, 30 predicted proteins | sample 7442471 | NCBI WGS metagenome assembly JACCDG01 (sample SAMN15323444, study PRJNA562643) | freshwater metagenome | isolation source: river surface water | place: USA:Blue River Watershed | collected 2017-08-17 | reverse complement strand
TCAAGTGATATCGGTTAGGTAGTTGTTTGACTTTGTATCTTTACAAAGATAGTTGTGAATTCAAACGCAACTTAGAACCAGAATGAATCAATTGTTTTCCATTCAATATGGCTTTCCATTGTTGTTGACAGGGATTTATTTTTTATGTCTGCTTCTTAATGGTTTGGGTAAAGTAAAAATATCGCAGGTTTTTTTCTTGTTTATTTCAGCACTTTATATCGGCTTGGTTCGGTTTTATGATTATCAATATTTGTGGTCCAATCCAGACGTTGATCAGTGGATTATTTGCGCCCGGAGCTTGGTGGATGATCCATTTTTATGGATGAAAGAATACGCGATTTACGATTTTACACGGCTCCTGACCATTTTACCGTTATCAATGATTTATTGGGTTTTTGGAAGCCTAGGCTATTTTGAAGTTTCTGTTTTCTTTTTAATCTCTCTTTTTGTTTTTATTGTTTTACAGACCCAATTGCTTAGTAGAAAATTTGAGTCAAATGTGGTTTTTTTATCTGTTGGATTATTACTTATTTATATAGTAATGAGTGATCATCACAATATGCGGGCCTTTAATAGTGAGCTTCCTGTGGTGTTGCTTTTATCGGCTGCAATGGTATTGTGGTTTACAAATAAGCCCTCGGCAACTCATTTTTTTTGGATAGGCTGGTTATTGAGTATGATGCCGTTTGCCAAGGAACAAGCCCTTTATATTGCTTTGATGGCCTTTATTGTCATTGGTGTGGACGCATTGCGAAATAAGCGATGGAGGTGGATGTCTACTATGATTGTTGGATCATTGGCAGGAGGTTTTTTATGGATGATTGTGTTATTATCCGTTGTTGGGATGGATGCTATTATGGCGGTTGTTTCCTCCATTGCGGAGTATGGTCAGATGGGCCTGAGACAGCAGTTGATGGGTACTGCTGAGAAAATTCAAATATTCACCCAGGTGATTTGGTTCAATAAAGAGATGTTGGTTTTGTTTCCAACCGCTTTGGTGGGTATTATAGTTAGTGGGGTTCAATGCAAAAAGAAACATTTTGAGCGTCCTGTATTTTTCTTTTTTGTGCTGGTTTTCTTCGTTGCTTGTTATGTCATTTATCTGCCGCACAATCGGTTTACCCATTATCAAATATTGATGTGGCCTACTCTTCCTTATTTTATTGCCGTGTTCATTGCCTATTGGAAAGTTCGATTGAAGCGTTATGTCTATTATTTGCTTCCGATATTTTTATTTCCTTTTGCTTTGGATGTAGCATTTGTTCGATTGCGATCTTGGTATCCGGAGGAGAAGGATGTAGAAAAGATTGCAGAGTGGAAGCAAGATCCCTATGTTCAGGCCATGCTGAGGCATCATGTTTTTGAAGCAAAGACGATGGTTTGGGGATGGGATAACAGAGCCATGGTATTGAACAATAACAAAAGAGCAAGTGGATTTTTGTATCCGCAATATGCTTATGGTAAGTATACTGGAACGGCCCGTGTGAGAAGTAACTACTTGCATTTTGTGCAACTGGAGCAGCCCACATTTGTGTTGGAGCTTGTGGGCGAGGGAAGATATTTTTTCAATGACCGGAAACAATACGGGATACAGGAAACCTTTCCTGCGCTTCATGAATTATTGATGGAGCATTATTTTTTGTTGGAAGCAGGAAATAATTTTAAGCTGTATAAACGAATTTAATCATTTGATTAAAATTATTGTTTAATTTTAAATTATTGATATAGCTTTGTCGGTTCATGGCAAAGAAGAATCCATTCAAAGAATTAGAGACGGCTGTTACAACTGAGGAGCGCATCAAAAAGGCCGCAGTAAAGGTTTTCCAAGCCAAGGGTTATGGTGCTGCGCGTACACGTGACATTGCGGAGGAAGCGGGAATCAATCTGGCTTTGTTGAACTACTACTTTAGAAGTAAAGAGAAGTTGTTTGAATCTGTGATGTTGGAGAGCATGGAGGGTTTTATGAAAGTGATGATGACCGTTTTCAATGAAGAAAAAACGACGTTGGAAGAGAAGATTACAGCCATTGTTTTTGCGTATCACGACATGTTATTTGAGCGACCTGATCTCCCTATATTTATTTTGAGTGAATTGCGCAATGGAAATCATGGCATTATTCTCAAGACATCTGGGTTGAAGAAGATCTACCAGCAGTCGCATTTTGCCAAGCAATACCAAGAGGCTGTAGAGAAGGGAAAGCTGGCTGATCGACCTATGATTTGGTTGGTGATGAACATGATGAGTTTATCTATATTCCCCTTTATGGCCGCTCCTATGTTGCAGATGGTGGGGGACATGGATGATAAGCAATACAGAAAATTATTGACCCAAAGAAAGGATGGTATTGCCAAGTGGGTCATCAAAACTTTGAAACCATGAGGAATTTGATTCATATTATTTTGTTGTTTTTTGGAACAACAGCAATAGGACAATCTTCACAACGGTTTTCCACGTGGAAAGCAATAGAGGATTGGGTGCTGAAAAACGCAACCGTAATGCAACTGAATCAAGAGCAATTGCAGATGGCGGAATTGACAGAGCGAGCCTCTTGGGCCAATACCATCAATCCAAGAATTCCAACAACAGCCAGTTGGTTGAATAATACTGACTTGCCCGTGAACTTTATACCAGGACAAATTTTTGGTGGCCCTGAAGGAAGTTTTAGGGAGGTGACATTTGGTCAGCAATACATCACTTCTTTTACGGCGGTTCCGCAATTTGATATAGTCAACGTTGCCAGATGGCAGGAGATTAGATCCGCCAAAGCCAATACCAAGGTGGTGGCGCAAGAGGGATTGGTTAACCGAAAAAAATTGCTGGAGCAGGTCAATGTATTGTTTTGTGGTATAGTACAACTGAAGGGTCAGCGACAGATAGCGCAGCGTTTTGTTTCGTTATCAGATAGTTTATCCCAAATTGTGGGCAAGAAATATCAATTGGGATTGGTTCGATTGCAGGATTGGAATGATGCTCAAGTCAATGTCATTCAGCAGGAGGGTATACTTCGCAACATTGAGCATCAGCTTTCCTATCAAGAAAGGCTTTTGTCTGCCTTGGCGGGTGTAGCCGTGGAGATAGATGCGATTGCACCTACAGATGAATTGGATGCCATGAAACCATTGAGAAATCAATTGGAGTTGAATTTGGCGATGAGCAAGGTAGATTATGCCAAGATGATGTATAGGACGGCACAGTTGGAGCAACTTCCCGTATTGAGTTTTCAGTCTTCATTGGCGTATCAAAATAACAGCAATGCGCAATGGATGGATCCAGCGAGCAAATGGATTTACAGCAGTTTTGTAGGTGCCAAGTTGACGTGGGATTTGCCAACCAATGCTGTTAAAGCCACGAATGTTCGTGCAAAGAAGATCAACTTTAAAATGGCGGAGATTCTATTGGAAGAGGAAAAACGGAATACAAGGGTCAGAAACGAGCAACTGTTGAAAGATTGGGAGAACGCCCGAAAGGAGGTTCAAGAGAAATCACAGATGGCGCTCTTGGAAAAGGATAGCTATCGACAAGCGAGTGATCAATATGAAAAAGAGGTTATTGGTTTGGACAAGCTGATTGTAGCGCAAAACAGATGGTTGGCAGCGCGAATGAATGCTTTGAGTGCTCAAATTAACTTACAGATGTATCAACAAAAAATTCAAATCAATGAAGTCAATTAAAACGTGGATTTTTTCATTTTCCGCACTGGCCATTTGGGGTTGTAAAGGAACACAACAGGAGGTGAGTCCTGTAAGGAATGATGTTACGGAAACTGTTTTTGCTTCGGGTCAATTGGTGGCCAACGATCGGTACAATTTGACAGCGCAATCGGAGGGATATCTTTTGTCCATTTTGGTATCAGAGGGAACAGAAGTTGCTTCTGGTCAGTTGGTGGCAGAAATTGATAATTCAGGTATAGATGCCGCGGCCTCTGCCTCGCAGGCGCAATTGCGCATCGCGCAGCAAAATGCTACAGAGCAATCACCTGCTTGGCAAGAGGCCAAATTGCAATTGGAGACAACGGACCAGAAAATGCAGCAAGAGAAGCGACAAAAGGAGCGATATGAGTCGCTTTATCAAGCGCAAAGCGCATCGCGTTTGGAGATGGAGAATGCCCAATTGGCTTATGAAACGGCCAAAAACAATTGGTTGGCCGCTAAGAAGCGTTTGCAGCAGATAGAGCAACAAGCGGATTGGACTTTGGCGCAGCAGCAGGCGCAAGCAGTGCAGCAAGGAAAGGCTTCTCAGTATAATCAAGTGAAAGCTTTGTCTGTGGGAACGGTTTTGCGTTTAATGAAGCGCGTGGGCGATTTTGTGCGCAAAGGAGATGTAATAGCCGTAATGGCCAGCGGTCAGCAATTGGTGGCACAGTTGAATGTAGATGAAAACAGTATCAAGAAGATTAAAACGGGACAACGCGCACATGTTCAGTTGAATGTGGACAAGGGAAAGATTTTGGATGGAGTGGTAACCACCATTTATCCGTTGTATGATGAGACAACCCAATCTTTTTTGTGTGATGTAACTTTTGATGCTTCATTGGATTTTCAGGTGATAGGAACCCGATTGGAAGCCAACATTGACATTACTCAACGCAAACAAGTGCTGTTGATACCCAGGAGTTATTTGAGTTATAGCAATACGGTTCAGGTCAAGGGGGAAGAGGAAGCCAGAGCGGTTCAAGTAGGGGTGAGGAGTACAGAATGGGTGGAGATTATCAGTGGATTGACAGAGCAGGACATTTTGATTCCATTAAAGAAGTGAAGTCATGAAGATCAATCGGCACATAGCAACCACGTATTTCATAGCCTCAAAGCGGATGACAACAGTGGCCATTGTGGGTGTGTTGTTGGGGATGTCTATATTCATGTTCATGAACTCCATGGCTGAGGGTTTTGACCGAGCGTCAAGTGAATCTTTTTTTAAATCCACGCCTCATATCAGGGTTTACAAGGATGATGTATTAAGTGCACCACTGAAAGATGATGGATCAACACTGATTGTGAATCCCAAAGTGGTGCCTACTAAAAACACCATTGAGAACCCCATGGACTGGGTGAGGATGATTAGAAAGCAAAAGGATGTTGTGGTGGCGTTTCCTCAGGTTTCTTGTCCGGTGTTTTACAACAACGGAAAGTCTCAAATTATTGGAACAACCATTGGGTTTGATCCATTGGAGGCGGATAAGATGTTTAAGATTTCTTCCTTTACCGTTCAAGGAAGTTTACAAGCCTTGGCAACACACCAAGATGGAATAGTTGTGGGAAGTGGCATTGCAGATAAAATGAACATCATTACTGGGGATAAGATGAATATCACCTCCTCCAAGGGTGTGAATTTGACCTTGACCGTAGTGGGTATTTTTAAGACCAATAATTCAAAGGAGGACAAGACAAAATCTTATGTGAGTTTGGTAACGGGCCAGCAATTATTGAAAGAGAACAATGTGTATGTCACAGACATCAATGTGAATGTTAAAGACCCCAATAAGGCACCACAAATTGCAGCTGAGTTAACGACATTGACGGGATACAAGGCAGAAGATTGGAAGGCAGCCAATGAGGCCTATATGGCGGCATCGCGCATGCGAAAAATCATCATCACCTTCATCAGCTTCACATTATTGATTGTTTCCAGTTTTGGGATTTACAACATTCTCAATATGACTGTAAGTCAAAAGATCAATGACATTGCCATATTGAAAGCAATGGGTTTTAATGGGGGAGATGTGGTAAGGATATTTGTGTATCAGGCCATGACGATTGGAGCCATTGGAGTGGCCTTGGGCGTGGTGTTTGCGTTGATTTTGGTACAAGCTTTACAACATGTTTACGTAGGGGGAGACATTGGCTATTTTCCTATTCGATTTGAGCCTTGGGTATTTTTTAGGGGGGTGTGGATTGGTTTGTTTATTACGTTTTTGGCGGGATATGTTCCGGCTAAAAAGGCGGCTAAAGTGGATCCTGTAAGCATATTTAGAAAATGATATTGAGTGTAAAAAACATAGAGAAAAGCTTTCATGATCCGGTAACGTTTAAGGTATTGGACAATATTGGATTTGATGTTGATCGTGGGGAGTTTTTGACATTGGTGGGGAAGTCGGGTTCGGGTAAGTCGACACTGTTGTATATTTTATCTACCATGGATACGGATTATACGGGACAGTTGGTGATAGATGGAGAGGATGTTAGCGGGTATGATCAGAACAGATTGGCGGCCATTAGGAATGAGAAGATTGGATTTGTATTTCAGTTTCATTATTTATTGACTGATTTTACCTGTTTGCAGAATGTGATGATTCCTGCTTTGCGTTTGGGTAAATTGTCGGAGAAGGAAATTGAATACCGCGCGATGGAGAAGTTGCGGAGACTGGGACTGGAAGACCAAGCGCTGAAACAAGCGTCTAAATTGTCCGGAGGTCAACAGCAGCGTGTAGCCATTGCAAGGGCATTGATCAATGACCCCTTGATTATCATGGGGGATGAGCCCACAGGAAATTTAGATTCCAAAAATACCCAGATTGTTTTTGATATTTTGCAAGAGCTAGCTCATCAGAACAAGCAAACCATTATTGCTGTTACGCACGACAATGACTTTGCTAAGGCCAGTGACCGAACCATTGAAATGATGGATGGAAGGATAATATAAATAAAATATATAATATGAATAATAATCCGCCTAAAAAGTGGAAAATGATGTTGTTGACATGGTTGTTTGTGTACCCTGTGATCAACATTCTCTTTGCCCTTCTTTTTCCGTTGATACAGGAATTTAATCAGTTCATTAAGACACTGATACTGACTCTTATTTTGGTCCCTTTAATGGGTGTAGTATTGCCCAAATTGCATAACCATTTTGGAGGGTGGTTGAGACGCTGAATAAAATCTATATAAGAATTACATTTAACATTTTGGATTTTGGTGAGCCCATATCTTGCAACAAACTAAAACAATGAAAAAACATTTATTGACTTTGAGCGCGTTGATTTGCGCTACCATTGTAAGCGCGCAGTTTGCAGTGAAGGTTACTCCTTTTACTTTTTTGAAAAATCAGTATTTTATGCTTCATGGGGAGTATATTATTCCAGGAACAGAGAAATTGTCCATTGGTTTGGGCGTGGCTCCAAACATGGTCCCAAAGACTAGTTTTTTGGATGATCTGGGAGATTTAGCAAATGCCGATTTTACATACTCTTACGATGAAAATCTTTGGTTGGAAAACGCCAAAGCTGGAATGTCATTTGACCCAGAGTTGCGTTGGTATTTCAAAGAAGCGTATGAAGGCTTTTTCATGGGATTATATTCTTCTCAACGTTTTTCAAGTGGGGTAAGATTGGAAGAGAGCTATTGGGGTTTGGAAGATCCAACGGATCCGTTTTCAGCCTACACTTACATTGATTCACCAGGATACATCACTTCAAAATCTCATATTTCCATCTACGGCGTTCAAGCGGGTTTCTGCAAGACTTACGGCGGGGATGACAATATTTTATTGGATGTTTATTTTGGGGCAGGAACAAAGAATACCAATATTAAGTGGACTGGAAAAGACTTAATCGGTCCGGGTCGTCCTGAATACGACAATACAGGTATCGCTTTGCGTGCCAACGTAGCTGTGGGTTATATTTTCAAATAAACACCCTCACAAAAGAAAAGGAAGGGGAGGCAATGGCCTCCCTTTTTTATTGTTTTCTCAAAAACAGGTTCTTCACAGGGGTTTCAATCCATCGGTGTAATAGTAACCCAATGAATATGGATAATAAGATAACGATGAAATACAAAGTCAGATTTTCAAAAGAACCGATGATTCTTTGTTTTTGCTGATAGAACAGGACATTGATTACCGCCAATACAATGGGAAAGTGCGCAATGTATATGGCATAGCTGGCATTTCCCAGGTGGTTGATCCATCTGTGATTCAACCAATGGCTCAGGTGGGTTTGTGAAACTTTAAAAATGAGCAGACCAGATAAGGACGCAACAAAAAGGTAATTGAAATTGGCCCATTGTTCGGGAAGGCAATAGGCAGTAAATACATACAACAGGATATTTCCCAACAATAAACCGTTGACGCGATTGAAAATAAAATTTTTGATTTTTGATGAGTTGTCATGAAATACAAAGGCTAAGTATCCACCCAGCGCCATGCATTCAAACTTATTGAACACCAGGTAAAGGCCGAGTGTTTGAAGCGGAAGATGAAATTTCATGACTAGCAGCTTGATGACAATTTTGCCCATCATCCAACAGGCTCCAAACATTAAAATGCCCGTTTTATTTTGTTTGATTTTTCGCAGTAGCCAGGGCCAAAACAGATAGAAATGCTCTTCCACTCCGATGGACCAAAGATGTCCCAACATCCCGACAGAGGGGATAAAGAGAAGGGCGACATTGGGTGAGAAAAGCAAATGGGAGGCCATGAAGAAACCTTGGTGCTCATGCCAATTGTATGAGGTGGGATAGTTGAAAATGGGCCAATCAACAGCCCCTATCGAGAAAGCAAATAGGACGATAAATAAGTACAAAGGCCAAATGCGAATGATGCGGCGCCAATAAAATTGTTGAATAGAAAATGAACCCGACTTTCTGGTTTCTTGTATTAATACATGTGTGATTAAAAATCCACTCAGAACAAAGAAAAAAACAACGGCATTAAAACCAAGATGTGAAACCAAAGGAGCGGACCAATGCATTTTTCCTTGCCACATATAATCCAAAGGAGCTGCTGTGTAGATGTTGTTCAAATCATACCAAAGGGTTGGAAGATTGAATACTTTTTTCATCATTTCAATGTGCCCAACGATAACAGCCAAAGCGGCAAATAGCCGTAAGGCAGTGATTCCCGGAATTTGAAAGGGCTTTGTCATTCCTTTCAAAAGTAGGAATTTCTTTAAACGGTTTGCGAGAAAAGGGGCTGCTTGGATTCTTGTAGCAAAGGATCAATGGCCATACAGATGTTGCGAACAAAGCTTTTTCCTTGCTCCGTAACTTCTAATTTATTTTTTGTTAAGATTAATAGACCATCGTTTTCCATATCGCGTATGCTTTCCTTATTTGTGGCCACCATTTTTTCTATTTGATCTCCCGACTTCCATTGGGTTTGGAAGTGACACATGAGTTGTCTGATATGCCAACGGGTATTTTTTTCTTCTTCATTCAGCACATGTCCTTTGAAGTGAGCCCACTCATTGGAATGGATGATACGCAAGTAATCTTCAACTGTTTTTTGATTTTGCGCAAAGGCACTAAACGTGTCACTAATGGCAGAGACCCCAAGCCCAATTAGCAATTGCGCATTGGTGGTGGTGTATCCCATGAAGTTTCTGTTGAGGGCTTTGTTTTTATACGCGGTAAAAAGATTGTCAGTGGGAAGAGAAAAATGGTCCATGCCAATTTCGTAATACCCATTAGTGTCAAGGAAATCACGGCCCGTTTGGTAAAGTTTTCTTTTTGTTTCTGCATTGGGGAGATCGTATTCATTGAATTTTCGCATTCCTGGTTTGACCCAAGGAACATGGGCATAGCTGTAAAAGGCTATGCGGTCTGGTTTCCAAATTAGTACATGATCAAAAGTCATCGTTATGCTTTCCACGGTTTGTTTGGGTAACCCGTAAACAAGATCAAGATTGACGCTTGTATATCCTAATGATCGCGCCCAACCCATGACGCGTGTAACATTCTCTGCCGGTTGAATGCGGTGAATGGTTTCTTGCACAAGAGGGTCTACATCTTGAACACCAAAGCTAACTCGTCTAAAACCCAGATCATACAATGTCGCAAGATGCTCATACGAGGTGTTATTGGGATGTCCTTCAAAACTGAATTCATGCTGGGAATGAATGATTGCACGGTCCTTGATGTATAGAATAAGTCGTTCTAAGTTTTTAGGGCTAAAGAAAGTAGGGGTGCCCCCGCCCAAATGAATTTCACTGATTACCGGATGGTCTGGAAGTAAAGTGAGGTACATGTCCCATTCTTTGCACAGCGCATCAATATAAGGTTCCTCCACATGATGGTTGACGGTAATGCGTGTATTGCAACCACAATAGGTGCATAGACTTTCACAAAAAGGAAGATGAATGTACAAGCTGATGCCATTCTCGATTGCATCAATCTGATAGGCTTCTTTTACATGGTTTTTCCATTCCAGTGAAGAAGGAAAATGGTTCCAATGAGGAACTGCTGGATAGCTTGTGTAGCGCGGACCCGCAATGTTGTATTTGTTAATAATATGAAGTGGCTTCAATTTTTTTTTTGCAAAGTTGCGTAATGGATTGGAAATAAAAATTGACATCGGTCAAGTAGGCATCTAGGAAGAAAGGGCTCCAAAGGTGATGGTTGTATTTGCTTATATTTGTTTTCAAACCTCCAACAATGCTGTTCAATAGTTTTCAATACCTTGTTTTCTTTGTTACGGTTTGGTTGGTTTTTTGGTTTGTATTGAAGGAAAGGACCAAGCTTCAACAATTGTTTCTTCTTATCGTCAGTTGTTATTTCTACATGTTTTTTATTCCAAAATACATTCTCATTTTGGGATTGACCATTGCCGTGGATTATTGGGCGGGGATTGAGTTAGAGCGACAACAGGATCCAAGGCGGCGAAAGTTTGTTTTGTATTTGAGCGTAGCGGTCACTTGCGCGATACTTTTTGTCTTTAAATACTACAACTTTTTTTCTGACAATATTTTAGCGCTTTCACATTGGTTGGGAGGAGAGTGGTCGATTGGTATTCTCACATGGGCATTGCCCATTGGACTTTCATTTCACACGTTTCAAAGTTTGAGTTATGTATTTGAGGTGTATTACAGGAGACAGTCGGCAGAGAGAAATTTTTTGACCTATTCCTTGTATGTGATGTACTTCCCTCAATTGGTTGCTGGCCCCATAGAGCGCCCCGGCAACTTGCTCCAACAACTGAATAAGCCTTTTTCTTTTGATATTGCTTTGGCAACAGATGGGTTGAGAATGATTTTGTGGGGATTGTTTAAAAAGGCGGTTATTGCAGACACTTGCGCCATGGTGGTGAACGCTACGTACCTCAATTTGGAGGGCGCAACAACGTTGGATTTGTGGTATGCCGCCATATTGTTTTCGATACAGATTTATGGTGATTTTTCTGGGTATTCTGACATTGCTCGCGGGAGCTCACAGTTATTGGGAATCCGGTTGATTACCAATTTTAATTTTCCTTATTTTTCGCGCAGTATCACTGAATTTTGGAGCCGATGGCACACCAGTTTATCATCATGGTTTAGGGATTATGTGTATATTCCTTTGGGTGGAAACAGGGTAAATGTTTGGCGCCAATCTGTTAATGTATTGGTGGTTTTTGTGTTGAGTGGTTTTTGGCATGGCGCGCAGTGGACGTTTATTGTATGGGGATTGGTGAATGCAGGTTTTGTTCTTTTGGAAAAGATAACCCCATGGAGTAAAAAAGCACCATCTGTTTTTTTGATTCCGTTGACTTTTTTGACAACTACATGTATATGGGTTTTTTTTAGAGCAGAGAACTTCCACAGCGCTGTTTTCCAATTGCAACGCATGTTGTTTGATTTCGTTGGGGGATCAAATATTGTTTTGGACAAGAAGCTTTGGTTGATGATTGTCTTTTTCTTTGTTTTTGAATGGATTCAGCGAAACAAGGTGCATGGAATGGATATCGCGCATTGGCGACCGGTTTACCGTTATGGTGCCTATACTGCAGTTTATTTATTGATATTTTTCATGGCCGTTTATCCCGCTAATCAATTTATTTATTTTCAATTTTGATGAATAGGTTTGCCATTAAGTTATTGGTATTTGTTGTTTTTGCAGGGTTAACCCACTTGATTGCAGGTTACCATATGAATGGCCACACAGACACCAATTATTTGCGTTTTACACCCAGCGGTAATAAGGGATTGATTATGGGCAACTCTCGGGCGGCACAGGCCATTTGTCCGGATGATCTTTCAGCCCATGAGGGTTTGTTTAACGCGGCTTTCGCGCTCAATACTTCCCCTTACGGAGAGGCTTACAGCGCGTATCTCATGAAGCAATTGAATCAGCAGGACAAGGATCAATTTTTTGTTTTTTGTGTCGATCCTTGGTCATTGTCAAGCGCAATGAATCCAGAGACAGGAGAGGATATTTGGGTTGAGCAGAGCAAGTTCATGGCCACTACTTCAACCATTGCAGACCCCAATTGGGAGTTTATTTTGGAACAATATTCGTATGGATGGGGAAACATTATACGTGAGCATTATCGACCTACTTCAGGAATGTATTTGCACAAGAATGGTTGGTTAGAAGTCATGCGAGAGTATAATCAAGAGCGAGCAACCAAAAGGAGAATAGACAAGTTGGGAGGATATAAAAGAGAAGTGTTCATTCAAAATAAACCTTCCAAGAACCGAAAGGTTTGGTTGCAAAAGCTCATTCGTGAAATGAAGAGTAGAGGTAAAGTTTTGATGGTGAGAATACCGGTGCATCCTGATTTCTTTGAAATGGAACAAACCTTCTGGCCGGGGTTTGAAAAAGAAATGAATGACATGGCCTCAAAGGAGGGTGTTGTTTTCTGGAGTCCTCGAGCGTTGAATGAGGAACTGTATTTCAATGATGGACATCACATGAATTACAAGAGCAGTCACCGATTTAGTCAGTTGCTTAACCAGGAGATTGAAGCGGTAAAGCAAGGGGGAAGACGTTAATCTTTAATACAACGAACTGAATATCCTTGAAAAGTATTGTATGCAGTTCTGCTGATGTTGGAATTGCCAACGTTTAGTTTTCGGCTCCAAGTATTTCCGGTTGAGGCATCAAGGGTAGAAGAGGCCCAATAGCCATATAATAATCTTCCGCTGAATGTTCCATTGGTAAATCGGTATCCACCGGGATACGCAGTAAATCCTGTGCTATTATTGTGAGGGGTATGAGGATCATTCCAGCCGTCTAATGATTTGAGGGCATCACCTTCTGTTGTACCGCGGAACCCTGTTCCAATTTGTTGATCTGCGATGCTCAGACCAAGAGCGCCCTCCATGTACATCCATTCACAATCACTTGGGACATGCCATCCAGTTGGGCATAATTTGTTGGTTTGAATGGTGGCAAAGTTGTAAAGGTTTCCATACAACGTTTGGTAGGTTGTATTGTTTTGATAATAGCAATAGGCTGGGGTTGTGGTGGTGCTCCAGGCCGTGTTGTCGGTGACGTTGGCGATAGGAGTTCCATCATTGAGCGCGATAGCATTTAGGTTGTCACCCAACCAGCATTGTCCGCCAATTTCAATCAAATCATAGGTTGTATTTTGATACACCAAGGAAGTTTGGCCGTTGCAGGAGGAAACGGAGATGGGGCTATCAGTGCACAAGACGTTTCCGGGTAATAAAGTAGAGCCGGTTTCTGGAGTGTTGGGATAATTGGCGGTGCTGATGCCAGGAACAATAACAAATTGATTGCCGACAAACAAAGAGTCACCAGAAGTGCTGATCCGGGTTGAAATTTCGTTGGCATGCAATGCATAAGGAACAGACATCAATTGTTGCGTTCCTAGGTCAACCATACCATTTCCGGCATCCATTTGCACGTGAAGAAATTTATCACCGCTGCCCCAGTCAATGGAGTTGAAGGAGCCGATGGAAGCGGTACCGGAGCCCACGTTGATGTTGATTAAGCCTTGTGCATTGGAAGAAGTGGCGTGAGATTCTTCATACACTACAGTTCCGGATGCAGTTGCATCGTGGATCATCAAGGTGATATTGAGCGGTGTATTGGAAATTACAGATCCATCGACATTGCGCACAACTGCTTGGTAAGGAATGGCAGTAGGAGATTGCGAGGAAGAGAAGAGAGGTAGAAACAGAAATAGAAGTAGAAACGGAAAGAGAACGTTGTTTTTCATGAGTTAAAGATAGGTCTAAAAGCAGCGTATGGTGGATTAAGTTTTTGCGTGGGATGAATTTTTTTTCAGTAGAGATCATAAAAAGAACTACCTTAGTGTAACAAATACACTAAGTATGAATCTTATTGATAACAAGGATGCACAAGGAAAGAATGCGAGTCCACTTTTACCAGAGGGGAAGAAGAATTATTTGATTGATATTGACGGGACCATTTGTGAAGATATCCCCAATGAAGAGGCCGAGCGCATGTGGGATTGTGAAGAATTACCAGGGGCAAAAGAGACCATCAATGCATGGTACAATGAGGGACATGTTATTACATTTTTCACGGCTCGAACAGAAGAGAATAGAGCAGCGACGGAACATTGGTTAAAGCAGCATGGATTTCTGTACCACGCAATTTTGTTTGGCAAACCCAGAGGGGGAAACTATCATTGGATTGATGATCGTTCAGTTAGGGCTACTCAATTTTTGGGAAATTTTACCCAGTTGGTAAAAAAGACAACGGAGATTGAGGTTTTTCCTGAGAAGTAAATACAATTTTGTGCAACAATGACCAACTTCTTCAAGTAGATCGTATTGGTCTAGTGAAAGAACCTCTTGTTGTTAATATTAAGAAATTAAATTATATTGCGTTGGATTCAAAACCATGAAGAGGGTCAAAAAATTTTTTAGCAGTTTTGTGGTCTACATGAAGAATCCTGCGAACAGGGCTCTCCAAGTCCTAATTTTTCTTTTCGGGTTTTTAAGGGTATACGGGCAGAAGAAATATCCCTTTTTAAAACAAGCACTTTTCGAAATTCCACTGGGTGAATTTGATATTGAGTATTCAATAGGGGATACGCTAGAAATGGTTATAATCATAATCATTGTGCAGCAAATCAAGTTTAGAAAATTGAAAATTAACTTTAAAAAAGAGCAAGAGAAGAGTTTGGAGATGGAAAAAAGTTTAATAGAAGAACGCGATGAGAAGGAAGAGTTAATTCAAAGCCTTGAAGCGGCCAAGAGGATTCAAAAAGGGATTTTACCCAATATTCAACAACTGCAGAGAGCATTACTTGAAGTACAATTGTATTATATGCCAAAAGACATTATTGGCGGAGATTTTTATTGGTACAAGGAGGTGGGGGAATATAATTTTATTGCCATAGCCGATTGCACAGGGCACGGAACATCAGGCGCATTACTTTCCGTAATGTGCAGTAATTTTCTGACTAAAACGGTTGAAGAGGATGGCTTGGTTGATACCAATGAAATATTAAATAAATGCAGGGACTCTCTGGTAGGCTCATGGTCGGAATCAACGGAGACCATAAGGGATGGGATGGATATTTCACTACTGCGTGTTCACAGAGCGACAAGGGAAATGCAATGGAGTGGAGCCAACTCTAGTTTGTGGTTGATCACTGGAGATGAAGTAACACAATTCAAGGGAAATAAGCAGGCGATAGCAAGAGCTGAAGATTATCAACTGTTTGATGCGCAGGAGATTTTATGTAGCCCAGGGAGTTTGTTGTTTATGTCTACTGATGGTTTATTTGATCAGTTTGGAGGAGCTGAAGATCGAAAGTTGGGACGTAAAAGGGTTATCCAAGAGCTAACAGCTAAAACCACTCTTCAGGAAAAGAAAGAATCACTGGTACAATTGTTTTCGTCATGGAAATTTCAAACAGAGCAGACAGATGATGTTTGTTTTTTATTGATGTCTGTTGTATAGTTTGGACAAGTAAAAGGTTCTTTTATTTAATGTGATGGGAATGAAACTTCCCCACCTCCGCAATCATACTATGGTAGTATTTGTACCAAGTTAGGCCCAGTTTTTTGGCTTCAATGTGAATGGGATGAGCGGCCCAAACCTGCAAGGATTCCATGTCTTTCCAATAGCTGATAAAAGTGCCGCGGCCCTCATGCTTCATGCTTTCATAACCCAAGTAGCCTGGAATGGTTTTGACCAGGGCTAAGGTTTTTTCATCATACTCGGCATAGCCTTCCAAATGGTCGGAGAGGTAGTAATTGAAGATGGATGCGATGAAAGGCGCAGTGGGCGGGGTGGGGGTGTTCCAGTTGATCATGATTCGAAGATAAGAGGAAATGAGGCAAGGGCGGGAAGAGTAGCACAGTAACTCATTACCCCAAAGGCCGCTTATTCGCTTGTAAGCATTTGATTGAATGTTAAAGCTTTAGAAATCCAAAAATCCAAATCTTCTTCTGCGTCAAATCCTGTCGCTTCAATGAAGAGAAATCCCCTCATGACTTTACCTGTAAAGTCCATGGGAGAACTTCCTTTATGATGCAATAATTTTTCGTAATCTAGTTTTCCCACACGCACCATTAGGCGGTCGGAGTTGTTTTTTTTATCCATGTCTAGGCCAACACACATGGCATTTCTGACCATGAAAATGAGACCTCCCATCATTTTCTTTTCGGTAAAATGAATGCCGTTTAATCGATTTCGAATACGTTCTGCTTGGTGATTAGAGTAGGCCATCTTGATTGCAAGTATATACGTGATTTTACTCGTTGCAGTTTTAGTATTTATATCAATAGCTCAACCCGCTTTCAAAAGATCTTTCACTTCAATCAACAATGCTGAAAGTTTCTAATGTCAGCATTCATAAATCAACACTTTGGACAGGTTGACTTTTTCAATAAAATACGGATTGGATAAGGTTCTTTCAGTAACAATATCAATTTCCCTTTTTAACAGCTCCCTTAATTGGTAATGCAATTCGAAGTAATTATTGGAGTACTCATCAATACTCAATCGATCATCAAAACTTAAAAGAAAGTCGATATCACTTTGCTCATTGAAATCGCCGTTAGCAGCAGAGCCAAAAACATAACAGTGCTTAATCCCAAGTGACTGGAGAATCCTTTGAATATCGGTTAAGTTGTTTTTTATCAAAGCCTGCATGAAGAACAAAGATAGGCCAACAGCATTAAAAATGCACATTACAATTCTCTATATTTGACCTATGAAACAACTCTTCACTTTTCTGTTCCTAGCCATTTCAGCAGTTGTATTTTCCCAAGCCCCACAGAGCATCCCCTACCAAGCCGTTGTGCGCAACACTGACGGCAGTAACATGGCCAATGCAGCGGTGACCATCACGTTTAAGATACATGACAACAGCGCCACGGGAACGGTGGTCTATGAAGAGACGCACACCACCACCACCAACGCGCAGGGATTGGTGAGTTTAAACGTGGGTGGAGGAGTAGCAGTTACGGGAACATTCAGCGGTATCCAATGGGGAACAGGAAGCAAGTTCTTGCATGTGTTGATGAATGCGGGCAACGGTGTTGTTGACCTAGGGACGCAGCAGATGGTGTCTGTGCCGTACGCGTTGTATGCGGAGGAGGTGCCAGTTAGGGTGAGTGTAACAGGGGATAGTTTGTTTATTGGAGATCAGGTGAGCATTGTTCCGGGGGTGAGTGCGGCGAATAGTCTATATCAGCCTGGAAATGGGGTTACAGATATTGATGGTAATTTTTATCCAAGCATTATTATTAATGGTCAAGAGTGGATGCAGAAGAATTTGGCTGTGAGTAAGTACAGGAATGGTGATATGATACAAACGGGATTGAATAATAATCAATGGGGGAGTATTTATTCTGGAGCATATTCTGTTTACTCTGATTTTTTATATAATTCGTCCATCTACGGAAATTTATATAATTGGTATGCTGTAGCTGATGTAAGAGGATTGTGTCCAATAGGATGGCGTGCTCCTAGCAAAGCGGATTGGCAAGTATTGTCTAATTTTTTAGGAGGCAACACTGTAGCGGGGGGAAAAATGAAGACAACAACATTATGGAATAGTCCCAATGTTGGAGCCAATAATGAAAGTGGATTTACTGCTTTACCGGCTGGAACACGTTATTGGAATTATTCAGGGTTGGGAAGTATAACTTCGTGGTGGTCATCGACACCAGAGGCATCTTCGGCAGCCTTTGTCTTTTCAACTCTAACAGAAACAGGGGAGTTGGGGGAGAGCATTCATTCAAGAGATGCGGGCTTCAGCATCCGCTGCATCAAAGACTGAACAATCAACGTGCCTTAGGTGTTAAAGAACGTAGAGGGCAGTTATTGGTATTCAAGGGGTTTAAATTATTTAAGTTTGATAGTTATGGCGAAAGTATTGTTTGGCTTCATTTTTCTTTTTTGCATATCTATGACATCTTGTTTGTCATGGAGGACATTGCATTCTACTACCTATATCAAAGCGGAGGACGCTTTTATTCTGGGCGATAATGAACACGGACGTTTTCAAGTTACGGTAACAAACACCTCCATCGCGCCAATAGATATCTGGCAATATCCATTGTCTGGGGGTAGACATTCTTTGGTTACGCTACGTCCTTTAGAAAAAGCCAAAGTCAAAGTGGACACCAATACATCCATTCACATTGAAAACGAATCGAAGGAACAGGTGGCTGTGAAGCTCAAAGCAAAGGGAGACATTGGATTGTCTATGTCTTATCGGGGAAGGTGAAATATTTTTGGGTTGGAAAATCTCCCCTCCTACCCGAAGGGAGAGGAGGGGTGTTCCGACTGCGAAGCTCGTCGGAACGGGGTGGTCATACATACCCACACTCAAACATAATCTTCCGAATCACCTCATCCACATTGTACTTCACCTGATCATTGGTAAACCGAATGACTTTTATTCCATAGGACTTTAAATAATCTTCTCTTTTCTGATCATAGGCTTGTCGCATGATGTTGTTGTGCACTCTACCATCTAACTCAATGGCGAGTTTATATTGAGTGGCATAAAAGTCAACAATGAAAGGGCCTATACCATGTTGCCTCCGGAACTTGAGACCCTGTTGTTTTTTATTCAAAAACTTCCCGAGTCTTTTTTCGGAAATCGTTGCGTTGTTTCGGAGTTCTTTTCTATTCTCTTTTTGTGTTTTTCGATTCATCCATTTCATTTTGTAAAAATTGAATCAAAGTCAACATGATGCAAGAAACATATAAGGTGCATATAAAGCCTTTTATATGACCATCTTGCCCAGACAGTTCTCTAGATGAGAATATTGTTATATTTGACTTATAAATCAAGACGATGAAAGAACACTTTCTCATTTCCATTCTGTTTTTGTTTCTCGCTCCAGCTCTGTATTCCCAAGCCCCCCAAAGCATCCCCTACCAAGCCGTTGTGCGCAACACTGACGGCAGTACCATGGCCAATGCAGCGGTGACCATCACGTTTAAGATACATGACAACAGTGCCACGGGAACGGTGGTCTATGAAGAGACGCACGCCACCACCACCAACGCGCAGGGATTGGTGAGTTTGAATGTAGGCGGCGGAACAGCCGTGACAGGTACATTCAGTGGAATCCAGTGGGGAACAGGAAGCAAGTTTTTGCACGTGCTGATGAATGCGGGCTATGGGGTTGTTGACCTAGGGACACAGCAGATGATGTCTGTGCCGTATGCTCTTTATGCAGAGAACACAGGACAGTCAAATAATCCAAGTAGTTTTTCTTACAATTCAGTAAGTCAAAGAAGTGAAAATTCTTTAACTTTTATGGAGGCTCTTAATTATTGTGCAAGTCTGAATGAATCAGGGTATAGTGATTGGAGAATGCCATCACTTGACGAGGTTTTAAATTATATTTCAGTAGAAGGGATTACGAGTACTAATATGAGCACTTGGACAAGAACACCCACAAATACAAAGTTTCAAATGACTAATTCTATGGAGTTTTACATTGTGATAATAGATAACGTAAATAGTTATATTGATTCAAAAGTAACTTTAATCCAGAATTTCTCATACAACTATTCAGGATATGATGTCCATTTTCCTGTATTCTGTATTCGTTAGATAGTGAAAAATGGCGGTATAATCTCTTCATCTGTCATTATTTTCTTATTACCCCTTTCCTATTATCACAGTAATTCCTCTGTGCATAGTTGTGAAAAAAGACAACGCAAATTATTCACTTGTATTGATAGATGGTGAAAGAAAATATAGAATTATAATCAAAACCAGGGGACTAGGCATTGAACAAAAACCCCCATAAAAATTAGAGTTTACAGGGTTTTCCGCTCCGCTCCCGATAATTTTCGGGAACCTGCTGGTAGATGGGGAGATTCTCCTCGTTTCCTTTCTGTAAATTTCAAACACTTTTTCTATCAACAGACCACCCCGTCCCAGCTCAGCCGGGACACCCCTCCTTTCCGCTTTGCGGCAGGAGGGGAGATACAAAAAAAGGCTGCATTACGCAGCCTTTTCCGCTCCTCAGCCTGGGCTCGAACCAGGGACCCCATGATTAACAGTCATGTGCTCTAACCAGCTGAGCTACTGATATATCAAGGGTTTCAGGTTTTTTGTACTTGCTATTTGCAGGTAATTTGCATGTGTCTGTCTTGATGATTAATTTTTTTATTTGACGGCTTTTTACGTAAAGGAGTTTATAGCTCACCCATGTCAGCAAAACTACGGTATCTGTTATCTGGTGTTACTATAAGGTGGTCAAGCAACTTGATGTCCATGACCTCACAAGCTTCTTTTATTTTGCGGGTTAACTTTTTGTCATCCTCTGAGGGTTCTGTACTGCAACTAGGATGATTGTGGGATAATATGATACTAGAGGCCAGAGATTTTAAGGCTATGCTCATGACTAATTTTACATCTACCACTGTACAACTAACACCTCCCTTGCTAATAGGTATTACCCCTATAGGCATATTGGCTTTGTTGAGCAGGAGTACCAGAAATTCTTCTTGACAGGCTATGGTATCCTGATTATAGAAAGGTAGTAGAACTTTCAAGGCATCTTCTGAGCATTGAATTTTCTTGGCTTCATAGGAGAACTTGGCAGGAGAGTAGCTGAGCTTTATCTCTTGTACCAATGAATGGTTTGTTTTCATAGTAATTTAGATTACCAGAAAAAAATGGAAGTACTTTTTTATCCCTAGGTTTTTTACATGAGTACCTAGCACATGTATTCTAGTAGCACAATAGTACCGGGGGTATGTTGGCAACGTTAAGGGAGGTGGGGGTATGTTGTTAGAGGTTGCTGCGCGTGTGGAATAAATAGTAATCTCCTAGCCGTAGATTATAAAAAACATCTATTATATTTGATATATGAAACAACTATTTTCATTTTTACTGTTGCTTATTGTTACAGGTATTAATGCCCAAGCACCTCAGAGTATTCCTTATCAAGCTGTAGTCAGAAACACAGATGGTACCGTAATGGCAGATGCTGCTATGACCATAACTTTCAAGATACATGATGCTTCTGCCACAGGAAATGTAGTTTATGAAGAGAATCATGCAGCTACTACCAACTCTCAAGGTCTAATTAGTTTGAATGTAGGCAATGGGTCTGCAGTAGCAGGTACTTTTTCTGAAATAAACTGGGGAGCCGGAAATAAGTTCTTGCACGTACTGATGAATGCGGGTAATGGTGTTGTTGATTTGGGGACTCAGCAGATGATGTCTGTGCCGTATGCGTTGTATACGGAGGACGTGAATGTGAGGGTGAGTGTTACGGGGGATAGTTTGTTCATTGGAGATCAGGTAAGTATTGTGCCTGGGGTGAGTGCGGCTAATAGTCTATATCAGCTTGGAAATGGAGTTATTGATATTGACGGTAATTTTTATCCCAGCATTATTATTAATGGTCAAGAATGGATGCAAGAGAATTTGAATGTATCTAAGTATAGAAATGGAGATCCAATTAATACTGGATTAGGTAACTACGCTTGGTCAGTTACAAATAGTGGGGCATACACTTCAGCTAATTTTGGAAAACTATATAACCACTGGGCAGTAGTAGATCAAAGGGGTGTTTGTCCAACAGGTTGGCATGTGCCCTCTACTTCTGAATGGAGTTTGCTTGTTAATTTTATTGACCCAGTATCAAATGGCGGATATTATTCAAGTTTTTTTGATGAGACTTATTCAAATGCCGCAGGTGGAAGGATGAAATCAGTATCTTTCTGGGGTATGCCTAACATTGGAGCTTCCAATGAGAGTGGGTTTTCAGCATTTCCTACAGGATTCAGGACAGAGGATGATAGTTTTGTGACATCTAACTGTGTTGCGGGTTGGTGGACTAGTGATCCTTTAAGCTTTTATCCAGATTCTTTTGAGGTGTCTTGTGATATTTCAGATGTGACAAGAAGAGGAGGAACCTATAATAGGCAAACAGGAATGAGCATCCGCTGCATAAAAGACTAAAACCATTAACACCCCTATCCTAGTATATAAATAAGTTCTAAACTTCATTATTTTCTTATTATCCCTTTCCTAGTATCACATTAATTCTTCTGCTGATAGTTGTTTTAAAATACAACCCAAATTATCCACAAAAGTTAATAAATAGTGGAAGAAAAGGCTTGTCTTTACTATACTAGAAGTTTAATTTTGTGCCTGCAGTAACTCATCTAATGTTACTCCTGTAGAAAATGGTAGTTAATACTCATGGTAATGATAAACTTTCCGGGTTTCATGTAGTTCACTTAGTAATAAATGATGTTGTTATATCTAAGTCTGTTAATACATGGATAGCTACGGATCCTGTTAGCCTGTACAAGGCTCTTATGAATAATGGTGTTAGGGCTGTAACTCTTCCTCAGAAAACTTCTTATTCTCTGTCTTTACATCATGCTGTATATAATAAATTAAAATCTAAAGTAAAACAAGTATCTCCTGGTCTTGTGTTTCAAACTACTTGCAGAAAAGTATCCCGCGAAGTTGTTAGGTGATAGTATGTTTTATTATATACTTCTTATTACTACAACTATAATAATAAAACAAAGAAGAAACTTTAATAAGTATCTGGATTAATAGATTAGTTCATTGTTTTTTATCTTGGAATAATTATCCTTTACAGGTAGTAAGTAAAGTAGTAATTGATATAATTAGTAAAACATAGTTACACCAACTCCTCAGCATGCATCTCTGCCTGTTCTATGACGGTGTTTACTGCACGGGGTTCATCATCTGGGGGATATTTGTAGAATCTGAGTACTCTTTTTACTTCTAGCTTCACCTTGTTTTTTATTACACCAGAAACTTTCAACATCACTTACCTCTTTTCAACAGAATTTTTTTTTGAAACCCTTGATAATACTGAGGTATTAAAAATTATTTTAATCAGAAAACCCTTTATAGAAGATGGCTGCATTTGTATACTGCTGCTTAGAGAGGTAGTTTTACTTTATGAAGCATATATACATAGATTTAATGCGGCAACATTGCATGGATACAAAAAATTATACAGACCTTGAAATGCTGTACGAGCAAGGAAAAATAAAAGGATTTGCGGATTTTCAGCAACTAAAAAAGGCCGTCAATTATCTCATAGAGCATGAGTATTTAGAATGCACCAATTACAATAGGTATGCAGTAATGGTGACAGAAAAAGGAAAAAACTGTGTGGATTGCAACTTTATTCATCAGACTGTTGATATAAAGAAAACAGAGCTACAACAATTAGTAGATGGTATCAAAGGAGTTATTAAAAGGATACTTTAAACATTAAGAAAAAAATAAACCCCAGATATTCATCCAGGGTTTAGTGATATATGATAGATCTATGTATATAACTTTAATCTTCACAAGATTAAACCGCAGGACATAATGCTGTGGAGTATCCTGTCACCTTTTCTATTATTTGCAGATTCATCATATCAATTACTTCCTGATCAAACTGCTCCAGATAAATACCTGTTACCTTGTTGCCATACTCATGTCCCAAGGCTTCTGCTATGAGGTCTTTGCTATACCCGAGTTGCTTAGCAATATTGGCATAGGTGTACCTGAATACATAGGTAGAGAGGTCTTCTTCTGTCCCAATCATCTTGCCCAGTTTATGCAGATGATGATTCAAGACTTTAGCACGCTGTCTGAGGATGGCTATTTTTCTAGAGGTATTGTTGATATCAGCAGGAGAGAGCCAGGAGACCAAGGTGTGAGCATCCTTTAACTCCTCAAAGAGGAGATGTATTTCTGGTGTTTGCTTTACGCTGTAAAGTTTTCCTGTCTTTGCTCTCTTGTAGATAACCCTACCCGCTTTGATATTCTGTGGTGATAGTAACATGAGATCCCGGATGTTGATACCCCGCATCAGGAACAACAATTTTCCTATGCACCAAGCATGATACAAGGGATCATCAGAAGAAAGTTGTAGTTGAAAGTAAGCCTGTATTTCTGATAAAGACAATACACGAGGGGTAGTTCTCTCTTTACGGATAGTAAACCCGCGGAAAGGATACCAGGCATAAGTAACCAGTTCATGTTTGATGGCTTTATTACAAATAGCCTTCAAGGTTCTCATGTAAACACCTATGCTGTTGACTTTCATTCCTCGCAGGGCTAGTTTTTCTTCTATGGTATACAGGGTTTTAGTATTCAGCATGTGGAAGGGTTGATCAAGGTTCAGGACTTTTTCTATGAGATGCAAGGACATCTGATACACATCTGCACCGCCCAGTCTATTACAAGATTTTAGTCTAGCAATTTCATCTAACCAGAAAGACCTGATGGTGTGTTCTTTTTCCTCTTTTTGCAGAAGATAATCACGGAGTTCTTTTACAGTAAAGTCTCCTGCACGTTTCAGGACATAGTCTTGCATTCTGTTAGCATAGTAAGAAAGTATTTTCTGTGCTTTTTCATTGAGTACTTTGTTACCTATTACTGTGCATTTATGAATATCAAAGCTCTTTTCTTGTAAATAACATCCTGTAGGTATAGATAAGTTCTTCCCTTTGTGTGAGACAGATATAATTAAGGGGTATTCATTATTTAGAATAGCTCTCCTCGTATCCAAAGACAATTTAATACTTGCCATAATGATGATGTATTATGACAGACACATGCTGGTTTCATTTGCATGTAATTTGCATGTATTACCCAAAAATCAGCCTAAAAAACCTCATTTTCTGCTATTCCCAAGAAATTAGGCCTTTAACAAAAAACCCCATAAACATTAGAGTTTACAGGGTTTTTCCGCTCCTCAGCCTGGGCTCGAACCAGGGACCCCATGATTAACAGTCATGTGCTCTAACCAGCTGAGCTACTGAGGAGTGTTACCTTTTTGAGAAATGGGCTTTCCCATCTGTCAAAACCACTCAACTTATTCTTCAGCTCCTTGTCGTTACCAAGGTAAAACACCGAGTTTGGGTCGGAATCGGACGGCAAAAATAATCAAATCCGCCAACTTCACAATATCTTTGTCAAAAATTTTTTATCATGAAACTCGTCGCTGTAGGTACTGTCGCTTTCGATTCCATCGAAACCCCCTTTGCCAAACAAGAAAATGTCATTGGTGGCGCTGCTACCTACATCACCCTAACCGCTTCCCACTTTGTTGACTCCTCCGGCCTCGTGTCCGTTGTAGGTGAAGACTTCCCCGCTGATTTCCTTGCCGATATGAAAAACCGCGGCATCAACCAAGAAGGGCTTGAAATCAAAATGGGAGAGAAATCTTTCTACTGGTCTGGCAAGTACCATTTTGACATGAACACACGTGATACCTTGGTGACCGACCTCAACGTATTGGCCTCTTTTGACCCCAAAGTTCCCGCCTCTTACACCAATGCCCCTGTCTTGTTGTTGGGCAACTTGGTGCCTGCGGTGCAATCGTCTGTTTTGGATCAATTCCCCACCCGCCCCGCTTTTGTTGTCATGGACACCATGAACTTCTGGATGGATGTGGCTTGGGACGATTTGATGGCGGTGATCAAGCGCGTGGATGTGCTGTCTATCAATGACGAAGAAGCCCGCCAAATGTCCAAAGAGCACAGCTTGGTGAAAGCGGCTAAAAAGATCTTGGCGATGGGTCCTAAATATTTGATCATCAAAAAAGGCGAGCATGGTGCTTTGCTTTTCCATGAAAACCAAGTATTCTTTGCCCCAGCCCTTCCTTTGGAAGATGTGGTAGATCCAACAGGAGCCGGAGACACTTTTGCCGGTGGATTTGCTGGCTACTTGGCCAAGACCCAAAACTATTCTTTTGAGAACATGAAACGCGCCATCATTGTGGGTTCTGCCATGGCTTCTTTCACCTGTGAGAAATTTGGGCCACAACGTTTATTGGAAATCAACCAGGATGACATCAATGCCCGCATTGCGCAATTTGTGTCCTTGGTCAACTTTGATATTGAATTGGTATAAAATACAACCATGAGAAGAAACCACGAAATTGATTTTCGCATCTACGGTGAGGAGATGCAATGTGTGGAAATTGAATTGGATCCACAAGAAACGGTAGTTGCAGAGGCGGGAGCGTTCATGTACATGGACGACGGCATTCAGATGGAAACCATCTTTGGTGATGGGTCCGCACAAAACACAGGCTTCTTTGGCAAGTTGATGAGCGCAGGAAAGCGCATGTTGACCGGCGAGAGTCTATTCATGACGGCTTTTACCCACATGGGTTACAGCAAGGCCCGCGTAGCATTTGCTTCGCCTTATCCGGGTAGAATCATCCCCATGGATTTGCAACAAATGGGCGGGAAGGTGATTTGTCAAAAAGATTCATTCCTCTGCGCCGCCAAAGGGGTGAGCGTGGGAATTGAATGGCAAAAGAAGTTGGGAACAGGATTGTTTGGTGGTGAAGGATTCATCATGCAAAAGTTAGAGGGAGATGGATTGGCTTTTTGTCATGCAGGAGGACACATCATCGAACGTACATTGGCACCAGGCGAGATATTGCGCGTGGATACCGGCTGTATTGTGGCTTACACACAAGATGTGGATTTTGACATTCAATTTATTGGCGGAATCAAGAATTCCATTTTTGGTGGAGAGGGATTGTTTTACGCCGTGTTGAGAGGACCAGGTAAAGTGTGGTTGCAAACATTGCCCATTTCTAGATTGGCCAGTAGAATCATGTCTTATGGTTCTGTAGGCGGAAGAAAAGAAGAAGGAAGTATTTTGGGAGGCTTGGGTAATTTATTGGACGGTGATGGTGTATAAGCCATGACCAGTCCCACCTTTATCCCTGTTTCAGAAGCCATTGCGCTATACGGGCAAGGTCAGTTGACCGTGGTGGACGTGCGCTCTCCCAAGGAGTTTGAGGCAGGCCATATTCCCGGCGCCATCAATATTCCGTTGCTGAACAATGAACACCGTCACTTGGTGGGCTGTTGTTATAAAGAACAAGGGCAGGCAGCCGCGATTGAGTTGGGGTATCAACTCGTCACCCCATTTTTTCCGGAAATTCAAGCCCTAGCCAAGTCGCTTTGTAATGGGGCCAAGATCATTTTGCATTGTTGGCGGGGAGGATTGCGCAGCAAGATTACAGCGGGATTATTGGCGGAAGTGGGGTTTGAAGTATTGATGGTAGAGGGCGGATACAAGGCTTGGCGCAATCAGTGGATTGCCACTTTTGCATCGCCCATGAAAATACTGATGGTGGGAGGGTTAACGGGATCAGGAAAGACAGAGGTCTTGCAGTTGTTGCATCAGCAAGGTGAGCAGGTATTGGATTTGGAACACATGGCCCACCACCGTGGCTCAGCTTTTGGAGGATTGGG
>JACCDG010696846.1_pt1 | contig 27389 bp, 29 predicted proteins | sample 7442471 | NCBI WGS metagenome assembly JACCDG01 (sample SAMN15323444, study PRJNA562643) | freshwater metagenome | isolation source: river surface water | place: USA:Blue River Watershed | collected 2017-08-17 | reverse complement strand
CTCCTCTGTTTGATGCTAGAGTTCCAAGCCAAGCTGTAGCAAATGTATGTGTATCACCTGCTGAAGTGATAGTTAGACCTATGTTTGTATCAGATGAAGTTGCTAGAGTTTGAGTTGCACCTGTTTGAGTTTGGTTGGCGGCACCGAGGGAGGTGATACTAGATCCTGAAGCACCAGCATCTACACCACAAAAGAATTTTCCAGTACTTGAGTTGTAAAGAATACTATTTGCTTCATCACTACAATCTGTAAGATTGTCTTGGAAAAAACCAGCAGAAACTCTGAGAGATGTAGTAGTAGAGAATCCGGAAACACTTAAACCATTTGCAGAAATACCACCCGCGAAACTAGATGTAGCATTTGCTTCACCCCTTATAGTCGTAGTAGCAGTATTTCCAATTGAAAGTGAATCTAGTATAGAAACCAGAGTCGATGATGCTTGATTTAAACTTGTTAGACCAGAAACATTTACACTTCCATAAAAATTTGACTGACCAGATACAGCGATTGATGATGAAGCCATTATCCCGCCATTTGAATTTACAGAAACCAGATTTGTACCATTAGAATCTTTTATATTAAATAGATCAGCGACCTGATTTAATATACCTCTTATAGTTAAACCTGTAGTATTTGTCGAAGTAGCCTCAATAGAAACAACTGTATTTGTAAAAGCGGTAGTAGTACCAAATGAAGAAGGTGTAGTAGAACCACTTACCGCACCGCTAACTTGTGCAAAAGGTGTAGATGATATTCTCTGTCTTGGTGAAAGAGTTTGAAAAGTAGAATTATCTGAAGAAACTTCAACTTGCAAATATACATCTTTTGAATTTCTAAAATTATAGTCTAGTAAATCAGGAAAACCACTTGATGTATCTCCGATATTTGCATTAAAAACTCCATTTCTTACAGATAGTGCAACAGAAGATGGTGATGAACTAGGCCAAAGTTTATTACCACTTCCTACAGTTGAAGTATCCCAAATAGAAAACTTGAAATAATAATTTGTACCGCTACCACCAAGAAGATTACCGGATGAATCGGCCAATCTACCTTGATATCCGACTATAAATGGTACTCCTTGAGAAAAGGATATTGCAGGTACAAGTAGTATTAATAAAATTAAAAAAAGCTTTTTAAAATTCATCTAAAATTTTTGTAAATAAAACAAAAATATGGCTTAAAACATGAACAGATTTGATGGATAGCTGAAATTCAGAAATTATTTGGTATTTACTACCAAATTATAACATTTATATAACTAAAAATATCCTGTGTTTTCCACACATTTTGACTAAAAATCACTAAAAAAATGATATTTTATAACTAGGCTATTTTGACAGTAGATTGTCAATTCTATTTATGTCTCTTGGGAATAGAGTCGCCTCTTTTACAGACTGTAAACCGAGCAGTTTTGCCGTAAGTCTCTCTATACCGAAACCGAAACCTCCATGTGGTGGAATTCCGTACTTGAATGCCTGAAGATAAAAACGGAATTTCTCTGGATCAAGTCCCTTATTCTTCATTGATTCGACTAGAGTGTCATAATCATGAATTCTTTGTGCCAAAGTAGTGATTTCTACCCCTCTAAATAGCAAATCCCCTCCTTTTGCATAACCTTTATCATTTTCATCTTCCATAGTGTAAAAAGGACGCTTTGAAATCGGGAAATGAGTAACAAAGATAAAGTCTGAATCCCATTTTTTCTTTGCATATTCACAAAGCCATCTCTCATGTTGAGGTTCTAGATCAGGTTCTTTTGTACAATCTTCGCCAAATTCTGCTTTTATGATTTCTTGTGCTTGTCTAAGCTTAAAACTTGGTATATTTTCTGGAACATTTGGTATTTCAGATTTAAAGAGTTCAAATTCTGCACTACATTCAGCTTTGAGTACTTTCATAACATGAGACAATATCTTTGTCTCCATTTTCATTACATCTGTATGGTCTTTTATGAAAGCCATTTCAATATCAAAACTTGTATATTCATTTAAATGTCTTGTTGTAGCGTGTTTTTCTGCTCTATACACATTTCCTATTGCAAAAACTCTTTCAAAAACTCCGGCCATTATCTGTTTGTATAGTTGTGGACTCTGTGCAAGATGCGCTGTATGTCCGAAATACTCAATATTAAATGAATTTGCTCCACCTTCTGCATCTTCACCTATCAGTTTTGGAGCTTGGAATTCTGTAAAGTTCTCTGTAGCCAAAAATTCTCTAATTGCTTTTAGAATTGTCGCTTGAACCTTAAAAACTGCTTTGGCTTTTGTAGATCTCAAAGTCAAAGGCATATAGTCTAGATAGGTATCGATATTTATTTCTGAATCCTTTTCAATTGGAAGCTCTTTTGCTTTATTTAGAATTTTTATTTCCTTTACTTCTATTTCTATATCACCGTTTAATTTCTCTTTTTGAATATTCTTTGGAGGTCTTTCATTTACTTTTCCGACTATTTCAACTATCCATTCAGAACGAATTTCTTTTGCAATTTCTAGTGCATCTTTATAGCTTGGAAGAACTACACCTTGGACTATTCCAGTCATATCAAGAAAGTCAAAAAAGACCATTTTACCTTGATCCCTCCTTACTTCTATATGAGCATCAATAAGTACATCTTGACCCTTTTTTAGATTTAAATCCTTGATATATGTTCTTTCCATGAAATTTTATTATTTAATACTCTATATCTTAGTCTTTATTGAATATTACCAGTATCTTGCTGAATGTATTTCTTATTTAGACTAAATGTCACATAACCTACACCTATGACTAAAAATCCTATCACAATAAGTGAAAGTGGCCAACCTATAGAATTTACAAAGTATCTTGATGTTAATTTTACAATTTCTGCAATAAGAAAACCTGAGGTGACCAATAGCATAGTTGTACTTCTAAAGAATATACTTGCATAGAACATGATAAACAATAAGCCTATGTACAAAATATCAAAAGACTCACCAAAGCTATATGATGTCCAAAGTACTGCCATACTTCCTGCAAAATAGAGTATATTTTTAATTGTTTTCTTTTCTCTTGCATCATTTCTATCAATTGCTTCCTCATCTCTACTATATGAAGTAAAAATATAAGACAAACCTAGGATAATAATTGCCCATTTATATGGAAGTGAATCAGTACTGTATGTATTAAATATCTTTGTAATAACCACCATGTATACCCAAGTAAAATAAATTATATTTATAAAGAAAACTACATTTCTTTTTTGAGTAAAGAAATAAGCAAATAGGTATAGTATGGACCAAGATAAAGATATGATCAGATTTACATTCCAATCTATCGTAATATGCATTTCATATGCATAAACATAGGAACCTAGAGGTGCAAGTATAGTAGATATTACGAACATAGCTTGAGAAAGAGTCTTGTTCTGTTCACTTCTAAATACTAGACCGAGTATATATACGAGTATAGCTAAACCGAGAGTCAACATTATCCTTACTGGACTTACAATAATATTCCAATTGCTAAATAGAGTATAAACAGCTCCGAATAAAGAAAATACAGATACTGCAAACATTACGTTTGAAAGTGATCTTATTTCTTTATTCTTAAGTAAAAATCCAGAAACATATGTAATAAAAGAAATACCCAAAGTTAATAGCAACTTTGTGGCAAAACCGATACTATTCCAATTTTGAACAACAAATATTCCAACTCCTACAATAGCTATTATCGAACCTATTGTATATAGAATATTTGTTAAATTTAGCGACATTCCCCTTTCATGATTTATTTCTTTTACAGGAATATCATTATTTATACTTTTTGGTACATAGTTTGCTCCAGAATAACTAGAAGAGATACTATTTATTTCATTTATAACCTGCTCTTTTGTAACTGTGCCGTCATTTATTTTTCCTTTTATAAAGGAAAGTACTTGATTGTTATCCATATATTTATTATTTTATCCAACCAATAATCCTAAAGTTTCCACCATAATAGTCATATGGATTAACTATATTGTTAAGCTTTTTTTGTGAATAACCCTTTGTTATATAGTAACCATTATTTCTTCTATTGCTACCACCTAGCAAAATCTCATCAAACAAACTTGTATTACCGTATACATACCCCACAGTATAACCATCAGGTGAAGATGGACCAACAACTAATTCATATTTTTGTGCTTCAGGAAGTGACAACTCTTTTGATGTGTCATTTTTAACATCGTAAATGTACATTGTAGGATAATCCTTCAAAGTTTTATTTTTATAATAAGGGTCATCCTTTGGTATATCTATTGCTTTTAGTACAACCTTTCCATTATATAGTTCATAAGTATTTTTGTATTGATAATAGTAAGATTGGTTTCCATCGAGCGTATAAACAAAACTATGTTGTGGATTTACTCTACTGACTGGTGATGACACTATAAAAAACATAGCAATAATAAATATAACTGGTAAGGCAATACCTGTGATGATGGGTAAATTTTTATTGTTCATAATTATAATATTATAACATTATTGTGAGATTTTTATAAATTTATGATTTTATTTTATAATCAAAAGACTTGTCTGTAAGGCATTTTAAATGTATTATAAAAATCTATTGGGGGATCGTCTAATGGTAGGACATTTGCCTTTGGCGCAAAGTATTGGGGTTCGAGTCCCTATCCCCCAGCAAAATAAAAAAATGGGCATACCGAAGAAATTATCCGTGACCGAGTCCCTATCCCCCAGCAAAGTAAAAAATTGAGCTATGAATGATAATTATCAGTATACACTTTTAGAAAAAATCTCTGACCTATATAAACAAGATAAGGGCACGTTTGATGATGTATATATTTTGGCATGCCAACACATTCTTGAACCACAAGCCAATATGTTTGAATTAATCTCAAATTTTAGTATTCCAAAGGAGAATATTTTTATTTTTGGTAAAATATATTCAACAAGTAACGAAGTATTAGGAGAATTATTACAAAAAAATTTTAAAGTATCTAAACCAATTTTTAATTCATCAGAATCATTTGATTTTGAACATCAAGAAAATTGTAAAAATGAATTTAATAAATTTTTATCTTCAGTTAAAAATCCTTTGAAAATTATCATTCTGGATGATGGAGGAGAACTCTTAAAAGTAGTTAATGATAGATTCGAATTATTACCTTCTGGAACAAAGATTATTGGAGTTGAGCAAACTTCATCTGGTTTTAGAAAATTAGAAAACATTGAACTTCGATTTCCAGTATTTAATGTTGCACGCTCAACCATAAAGCTAGTTAAAGAGAGTCCACTTATTGCTGATTTAGGTTGTAGAAGAATCACAGATGTGATTGATCAATATTCTATTTTTGAACCTAGGATCCTTGTAGTAGGGCTTGGACCTATGGGAAGTAATACACTTTCAATACTTAATAATAAAGGGTATTTTAATTTAGGATACGATATTGCTCACCATGATAAATCAGAATTAATAGACTTAATAAGAAAACATAAGATAAATATAATCGTAGGAGTTACAGGAACAAATATATTAAGTGAGAATCAAATTAAAGAAATTGAGGACATTTTAGACTATAAACTATATCTTATAAGTATGTCATCGGCAGATCGTGAATTTCCGACAACTTATATTAGACAAAATGGAATTGTTCCAAAAGAAATTCATGGGGATGTCATATGGAATAATCTTATTCTTATAAATAATGGATTTCCAATCACATTTAAAGGTAATAGGTATGAGTCCACACCAAAAGAGATTGAAAGAACAATATGTTTATTATATGGATCAACTCTGGAAGCAATATCCGGGGCCACAGAACTCAGAAATGGTTTTGTGGATGTACCTGCGAGAGTAACTGACATTCTATAGTTTATAATGAAATTGACACTCAATGATGTTTTAATTTAAAGATATTTTGATTAGTGATAAGACATTAAAATAAATCCTTAATCATCGGCGAAGAAATTATCCGTGACCGAGTCCCTATCCCCCAGCAAAATAGAATAATGCTCATGGAGCGTTCAAGTAATAGATTTATACAGGTGTAAAGAGTTATGAGATTACACTTTTGAATTTTCTTTAATTAAGGAGTACAATTATGAAACTAATAGTTAATAAAAATTTTTATGAACCCCACTGCTTCTAAGCCTCAAAAAAGTTTATTTTGGTTGTGGACTACTTTATGGCTAACTGCATTTATTGATAGTGGTCTTATATTTTCTGTCTTCATTTATGTCTTGGAGTATTTACCCGAGAGCGCACCACTTGCAGTCCAAACTTTTCTATCTCTACTTATACTCCTTATTTCTCTTTGGCTTGGTGCTTATTTTGCTGTTAAGTATGTATTAAAGAGATCAATTGTAGTAAAGTCTAGTGCAAATAAATTAGCAGGTTTAGCTATAGTTATTCCAGTAATATTTTGGTTTATAAAATTCTGGCTAGGAGATCTTAATCTTGTTGGGGTGATTATGGCAATCATCACGGTTGCAATCATTTACTATTCGATTAAAAAGATAATAACAACACAAGGAGATTAATGGAAAACAGACTTACCACATCCCCTTCTTGGACTGAAATATTCAAAGAAATTGGCATCCAATTAAAAACACGTAGTGGTTTACTGACCAGACGGGTTTTGTGGATTAGTTCTCCGGCATTACTCTTTTTACTTATACTTCGAATCATAGCCGGATTGCCAAATTTTCGTTCTTGGCTTCAAGGATTTGATATGTCACTCCAAATAGATATGGTTTACACAGGCACATTAGTTCTAGTCGTCTTGGTAATTAGTACGATTATAATGACAGCCATCTCTAAAATTGAACAGACTGTCTGGCTAGATTCCTATTTTGATGGTAAAAATTTAACCCCACAAGAGAGTTGGAAAATTGCAAAAAGGCTCTATATCCCGTGGTGCAAACTTCAAAGTAAATTATTCTTTCGTTATTATGTCTGGATTGTTGTGACCATCATTGCACTGTTTTTCTCTGCAATCTTTTTTACTTCAAATTTCGCACGTTCATTACCTGGAAACTTTATAATGATTGGTTGGTCATCGCTTATAATTATCGGTGGAATAACACTTGTAATACTTACACGTTATTTTAAACTCAAATTAAGTTATGCCCCTTTTATTTTTCTTGATAAATATACCGGAGATACTTCGCCTGAATTTTGGAAAGAATTTTTCATTGAACTCGAGACTCTTAATAAAGCCAGCGAGGGTGAATCTTTCAAAAAGAATGTGATGTTAGAAATCGGCGCTGATGTAGCAGTTTCGTTAACCCAATTTATTGCACAAAGAATGACTGCAGTTTTAGGACCAACTGCAGGGATATTTCTTCTTGCAGGAAAAGAGGTTGCTATTAGAATAATTTATTATGCAAAGAAAACTGGTCAGTACGTCTTATATCGTTTTGCCTTTAAAACCATTCATGGCGATACGCATTACGTAAATGAGTATATTTACAATCTATCTAAATAGTATCTGCATTCAGAGAGTATCGTTGTGGTATCATAAATCTATTAAAAATTACTAAGCGAAGCTTGACCGAGCACGGTTCTAACTCTAGTTAGGTGAATCTTCTAGAAACCCTTATTTTATGGCATAATCTTGTTTTATGGAGCTAATTAACGACAAATCAAACCACCCATACTCACTTCTTCAGCAAACGTTTGATTTGTTTCCTATTTCTGCTAATCAAGACCTGAGCCAAACTTATATTTTTGCTTGTCAGCATATTCTTGAGCCGCAAGGAAAGATGTTCTCAATGTTTGTTGATTTTGGAATTCCGAAAGAGAATATCTTTATCCTTGGTAAGGTATATTCAACAAACAATGTTCAACTTGAAGAATTAAAGCAAAGCGGTTTCCAGGTTCAGCAGCCAACTTTTGATATCAATAAGTCGTTCGATGAGCAGCATAAGGATAACTGTGAAGCTCTATTTGAGATATTTGAAAAGACTGTATCAGGCAAAGCTCGAGTGATCGTTCTTGATGATGGCTCAGGTCTGCTTTCCGTATTCAATAAGAATTTTGAAAAAATAAGTAAGGATATTGAAATCACTGGAGTTGAGCAGACATCGTCAGGCTTCCGTAAGCTTGAAAGTGAAGTTCTTAACTTTCCGATAATCAATGTGGCGCGTTCAGCTATTAAGTTGAATAAAGAAAGTCAGTTTATCGCTGAAAGCTGTTTTGAAAAGATAGACTCTTATATTAAGGACAACCATCTTTCTCAGAATCGTTTTCTAATCATCGGTCTTGGGCCGATTGGACAGGCTTTATTTGATTTACTGCAGAAAAGAGACGAGGAGGTGTTTGGATTCGACACAGCCCTGGGTCATGAGAATCTTGTAGAAAAAATAAAAGAGTTGAAGCCGAATATAATTATAGGTGCTACAGGCGTAACAGTGATTTCAAATGAAGATGTAATGATTCTTAATTCTATTGGACATAAGATTCACCTCATAAGCGTTTCATCGTCAGATAGAGAATTTCCTGTTGCAAACTACAGAAAAGAAAATGATCTAGATATGCACTCAGATGTTGATTTCGAAAATGTAGTATTCCTTAACAATGGCTTTCCAATCAATTTTAAAGGAAATCGATACGAAGGGGCGGTAGCAGGAATTGAGAGGACGATATGTCTTCTTCTTGGCTCGGTATTGTATTTAATCAAAGTTGATATTGCAGATTTACCTAAGAAGTTTATTGAAGTTCCAGAATTAGTAACTAATATCTTATAAATATGGAAAACTCAAAAATAAAAGCGAATCAGGATAATTGGAATAAGACCTATGCTCATTTTGAAGGATGGTGTGCTTTGCCAACATGGGGACCATACGAGGTGTGTAAAGACGACCCAACTCTGATTGGAAACATGAAGGATAAGACTTTCTTAGAGATTTGCTGTGGTAGCGGTCACTCTATAAAGTATCTCATCGAGAATGGTGCAAAGAAAGTTTATGCTATCGACTTTTCAGAAAACCAGATTAATCTTGCAAAAAAGACTAATGCGGCACATTTGGATAAGGTTGAATTCATACTCTCTCCAATGGAGAAGATAATAGAGCTTCCTGAAAAAGTTGACGTAGTTTTCTCGATATATGGAATTGGCTGGACTTTCGATCCAACGTTAACATTCAAAAATATCTTTTCATATCTGAAGCCTGGCGGAAAATTCGTATGGAGCTGGGATCATGGAGTATTCCTCAACTCAAAGAAACAGGATGATAAAGTTGTGGTAACAGGTTCTTATCATGATGAATCAGAACAACATCTAAAAACTTTTTATAGTGGAGATGGGGTTTATCTAGCTTATAGAAAAACTAGTACATGGTTTCAATTTCTCAGAGATGCAGGGTTTGATATAAATCGTTATCTGGAACCTAAACCCATTAGCATAAACGAAGATATTGCCACAATATCAAGTCCAGAAATGGGTAAATACTACAGTCCAGTGAAAGCGGAAAAGATTCCTTCTGTAATCATTTTCGAATGTATTAAGAAATAAGCATATAAACCAATAGCGCTGAATTATGAGTACAGCAAAGCAATCCGTGACAGAATCTAAGCCCCGCAGCAAAATATGATAAAATAATTTTAAAACATGAATACAGAAAAAGATTTATCCGAACAAGATTACATCAATATAAAAAATAAATACCTTTCTTTGGTGGAGATTCCAAAAAATAAAAATAGTGGGCAATTTATACTTTGTCCTGTGGGACTTGTTGGGGCTGGTAAAACTACTGTACTAAAACCACTTTCAGAAAGATTAGGTTTAGTTAGGATATCACACGATGAAATTCGTAAGATTTTAAAAATGGAAGGATTTAATTTTGAAAAATCTAAAGAGATTGCTGTGGAAATAATCAAAGACATTATTAAAGATGGATACTCTGTATCGATTGATGCAAATTGTGGATCAAAAGAGACATTAGAAATTATTAAAAAGTTTGAGAATCAATATTCTTTAGAAATAATTTGGATTCATGTAAATCCACCCGAAAACTTTATAATAGATAAGCTTAGAAACTTTGCAATTAAGTACCCACATCTAGCATGGCCACTATTTAAGGATGGAGAGGAGGCTGTAAAAAATTATTTTAAATCTAAAGAAAAATGGGGTGATGGAACAAATTTAGGAATAGATTTTTTATACACATTTGATACATCCAAACCAGATATCAATGAACAAATTGATCAAGCTACAAAGTTAATACAAGCTAAGTTGAAATAATTAGAATATTTTAATAAAAGAATCCATTTTGATAGTAAATATATATTTGACATGAATATGTAAATATGTTAATTTCTCTGATAGGTCTGCGTGGTTAAGTAATCAAACAATCAACTATATTGGAGGAAATATGGACAGTCAAATAACTGAGGCTCAAATCTCAGAGGTTAGAGAACTCTTTGAAAAAATTTTGGTAGAAAGAGGACTTGTGTGTGTGGGAAGACAAATCATTGTCACCATATCAGTAAAGGCATTCTCCCCTTTGGTTGTAAAGATCGACAACACAGAACATGCCAGGGAAATTGATAGTATTCTCGCACAACCAATTTCTTCAATTGATTTTGGTGTAAATCGTGTAAATCACTTATTGGAAAACACTAACTTGCATATCGTTGGTGATGTGGCGAGGAAAAGTGAAGACCAGATGCTCAAATACAGAAACTTTGGCAGGAAAGCTCTTGCTATTGTACAAGCAAAACTTAAAGCACTGGGTCTTGATTTTAACACTTGCTCTCTTGTCGGACCACTTGAGCATGAAGCTGTACTAAAATCACCGATCAGAGGTATTATTCACTACAGTTTGGTTCAATTTTTTCTCAATGAGCAAATAACAACGGTTGAGGCATTACTATCAAAATCAGTCGAAGACATCAAGTTAATAATTCCCCAACAATTCCAAAGGAATTACTCTCCCAAGCGAGTTTACGCTGAAATACGAAGTGAACTAAATGAAAGAGGGATCCTTTGAAGGTGCTATTCAAGAAGTTTGATCAACCCGCCCGAAATTACAAAAATTCACGGGCGGTTTTTTAATTATTTAAATCTATCTACGTATCAAATATTGTTGTATATTTTATATAATACTTAACAAATGAATACATAATCAAATTATAATATATATGTTATAAAATGTCCTGCATTTTATTACTTTTTAATAATTATTATCCTCAAAACAACTTTCGTATAAAAAGGGCGATATCTCAAGGTGAGATATCTCGCGAGCTTGAACCGTAATCCAAGCTACATTAGCAAGATGTCCCTATTATAACTGATAGTTGACAGGTTGCCAAAATCATTGACAAATAGTTATTTCTTTGCTATACTATATGGGTAGTTCTTTGATAGAGAATCACTGTTGAGACGAGCTTTTTGAGCCTTAAATCAGGGCCTAGAAAGCTCGTCTCAAACTGAGGCAAGTCGTTCCGAGCGTTCTCGGTAAATCAGCAAATGGAGATGATGTCGATGAAAACATTGAACACGTCTGCACTGGTAACCGCAGACAGTCCGAAAGGACAGAGAGCTACCGAAACGTTCCGCGCCCAATACAACAAGGCGGGACTCAACGACAAAAGCGCACAGATCCTGAACGAGCATCCCGGCTTCGCCGTGTATCTCGCAGAAGGCATCCGCCGCTTCTCAGCCAAAGCGCCCGACTACGGTCTGGCCCAGTCAATCCTCGGCGCGGATTTCATTACGCCCGAGGAAGTCACCAAGGCTCGCCCGAGCATCGTTTACACCGTCGAACAGATCACGGCACTTGCCGAAAGCCTGCCGTCGGAGGACGTGCTCAAGTGGTGCAAGGACAACGGTTACGCAGTCATGCCTGCACCGTCCACAGCGATGTCCACGCTCGACGTTCGGGAGATCCAGTCCGCCCACTTCTACTCGAAGACGGGTGGATGGTATGCCGATCAGAAGTTCGCCCGCGAGGACAAGACGTCCTTCGGCTGGCTCCTGATCAAGAAGACGCCTGTTTCTAACTCGACCAGCAAAAACTGGAACGAGCAGAACAAGCTTCTCTCCGCACTCGAGAAGGTGCCGAACGCCGCCGAGATGAGCTGGTTCATCACGACCTATTTTGAGGTTCGTGGTGTCCGACTCTTTGAAGGCGTTTACGTTCGGACTTCCAGTCTCGACTCGGGCGGTGACCGTGTCTACGTCGGCTGCTTCGATTCCGGCGGCCTCAACGTCTACGGCTATTGGGGCGACCGCCGCCTCGACGGCGTCGGGTTGTCTGCTGCCAGGAAGTGATTCTTGATCCCTTGACGGCTTGTCTCTCTTGAATACTTGAGCCTCCGCGATTTTTTTTCGCGGAGGCTCTTTCTTTTTATACGAAAGTTGTTTTGAGGATAGTGAGACTATAATCCAACAAGAACATCTTAATGTGATATAGTGATACAATTACAGAATGGAAAAAGAATTTGATAACTGGTGGAATCAAATAAGTAACGCAACTGGCGATAAACAAATAAATTTATTTATTAGATTTTGTACTTACCTGATTGATTTAAAAAATCTGGGAAAATTGAGTGAGGAGGAGGTTGCTTACAAAATAGTTAAAGCTATTCAGTTTGATAATCTTACCAATTCCCCAGAATGTGATGCAATATTTGATATAGCAGGAACTACTGAATTACCCCGTACAACATCTTATGCTCAACCTATCGGAAAATGGGATGAAAAAACAGCTGATCAAATTAAACAAAAAGAATGGGAGGAACTAGTGAGGACCATCGAATCTGCAAAAATTTCTTTAAAAAAGACTGGAACAAAATAAAGTATTTTGATTATTGATATTAGTCCATATTTATATTATATTTAACCGATTTATATCTATTAACATTATTAATATAAAATAAAAAAACATATGATCGGTTTAAAGAGAAATACAGTGAACCTTGTTAAATTTAATCCAGAATGGATAGATTTATTTAATAAGGAAAAATCAATTTTAGAAGAATTGCTTGGCAAACTTGCTCTTGGTATAGAACATATAGGTAGCACAGCTATAGTTGGTATTATAGCTAAACCCGTTATTGATATTGCTCTAGGTATTGATTTTAGCAACTTGAATAAAATAAAAACTATACTGGAGAATAATAACTGGGTATTTAGACCGAAATTTGGGGATATAAATAAACACTTAGTTTTTGCAAAAGGAAATGATATTGAAAGAACACATTATTTGCATTTGATGCAATATGAAAGTAAAGGATGGAATGAAAAGATAATTTTCAGAGATTACTTGAATAATCATGAAAAAGAAAGGTATGAATATGAAAAAATAAAGATTGATGCAATGAATAAATTTAGTAATGACAGGAAAAACTATACAAAAGAAAAGGATGAATTTGTACAGAGAATAATAGATACTGCTTTAAAAGCTAAGGAATTTACCAATACTCTATGAATTCACAATCATGCGATTACGAACACAATAAAGTCGAGGAGTGAGTTCGATGTCCTCCTCGATTTAGGTGGTGTTTTGTTTTAGGTAACCACCTTTTTACCTTCACAGCTTTCATTTGAATGATTTCGTTTTCGCAATGATGCAATAGCAATTGCTAGACACATTAGCATCGACATAAAAGGATAGAATTTATCTTGAACTAACCAATTCCTTCCAGCGAGAAAATATAATATGTTTACAAAGCAAAACCCTATATATATGAAACCAGTAACTTTATCCCGTTTGGGATCATTGTATGATTCGATAAATTGAGGGATTCCTGAAGCACACATAGCACATGTACTTGCTATGGTTGCCCACCATGCACCACTCACCTTCCATACAATCATACACAAGACCACTAGCCCAAGTGTTGCCCACTCCTTCATTCCCCATTTAAATTGTTTCTTATAAAGGAGTGAGAGCCAGACAAATGTACTACCAGCAACATAGCATTTAAGTATAAAAGTATTTTGACCTTGCTGTACAATAATGCTTCCTAAAGCAATTGAATCAAGTGCTACCCATAGGATCCAAGTAGCGAAACTTTGCTTTAATTTGTCTGTCCAAATGTAATAGAAAGTAGGAAGATACATTGTAATTGCCAATACACTTCCCGCCAAAGTAAACATTTCTGTCACAAATACTCCTTGTTAGCTGTTTATTCAAAGACCTAATAAAAACAATAACACGTTTTTATAAAAATACAAGTATTAGAAGTTATAAGTATATAAATATAATAATGATGCATTCCCTATTACATATGCTATAATGGCCACGTTATAAAATAATAATAAAAATATGGCAAAACCAAATTCTGCATTTATGAAACCACTAACAGTTAGTCCTGAACTTGCTGTTGTAGTTGGAAAAGGACCTATGCCTAGATCAGAAGTAGTAAAGAAACTCTGGGTATATATAAAGGGTAAGAAACTACAAGACGAGAAGAATAAGAGAAATATAAATGCAGACGAAGCTCTAAAGAAGGTATTTGGAGGAAAAGCTACAGTTTCAATGTTTGAAATGACAAAGCTTGTGTCAAAGCATCTATCATAATCTATTTATCAAAAGATAAAATAAATCAACCGCCCCATAAAGGTGGTTGATTTATTTTTATATAGGTGTAGACTCTTTATAGAAAATTCTACAAAGGACATTTATGGAAAATGACTCAAAAGTTGTAACTCTTGGTTTTCCTGTAGACTTTGGAGATGGTAGGATATGGTTGGCACAAAAGAAAAAGAAGCTGTGTGAAGGAAAACTAAATGGTTATGGTGGTAGTCGTCGAATCACTGAGAGTATACGTGGATGCATGATAAGAGAGTTCAGTGAAGAAAGTGGCGCTAGTACCTACAATAGACATCTTACATCTGTTGGCGGTATCGTGTTTAATTCGGTAGATGGTAATGGAGAAACCAGACTCATTTGTTTTTGCTTCATATATCTTATAACTCATTGGACAGGAGAAATGATTGAAACTGAGGAAATGGGTAGTCCTGAATCATTTGGTTTTGATGACATCCCATTTGATAGAATGATGCCATCTGATATATTTTGGCTCAATCAGGTATTGAGAAAAACTAAACGTGTATCAGGTTCTATTACACTAAATGAAGCCATGAGTGCAGTAGTCAAACACGACTTAACATTCAGGTGAAAAAAGCAAAAAGCCGTGGATGTGTCCACTGCTTTTTTTATTTATATCTTATCTGTTACAATATCTACATGTCTCTACTTCACTCTATAGTACTAGGAATAGTCGAGGGTTTAACAGAATTTTTACCTATATCATCTACTGCGCATTTATCTTTAACTTCACAGTTGCTAGGTATCGCCCAAACAGATTTTATAAAGACTTTTGAAATAGCTATTCAGTCTGGAGCTATGTTTGCAGTTATAGTTATGTACTGGAGAAAATTTCTCGACATGGAGATAAATAAAAAGATAATAACTGCTTTTATACCTACTGCAATAATAGGTTTTATACTTTATAAAATAATAAAGTCACATCTAGTAGGAAACTTGTATGTTACACTAACTTCCCTATTCTTTGGAGGAATAATACTTATTATTTTTGAAAAATATATAAATAAAAAAGCAAATACAATAGTGACTCCAAATGAAACGGATATAATAGGCTTGAGTTACAAAAAAACAGCATTAATAGGACTTTTCCAATCCCTTGCTGTAATACCGGGAGTATCTAGATCTGCTTCAACTATAGTATCTGGAAGACTTTTGGGTCTAAAAAAAGATTCGATAGTAGAGTTCTCATTTTTACTAGCAGTGCCCACAATACTTGCAGCAACTGGTTACGATTTATTGAAAAACTATACTTTATTTAGTAGTCAGGATATCGGTTCACTTTCTCTTGGTTTTGTTTTTTCATTTATTACAGCAATTATCAGTATAAAATTCTTTATTTCTTATTTAAGCAAACATTCTTTGACTGCATTTGGGATTTATCGAATACTGATCTCAATCATAGTATTTATATCAATACTTTAAAAAACTTTGACAAAATCTGATTTTTGTAATATACTTTTAGTTAATGAATAATTCAAATAAGAATTCCTATTCTAGCTCTAATAATAGACCTCGTTTCGGAAACAATAAACCTAAATTTGGACAGAGATTTGGTGGAAAATTTAATAATAAGCAGTCATTTAGTGGTAATGGAGGAGGTAATTCTTCTGGACGTGGTTTTTCTCGTGGACGTGGTGGCTTCCGTAGAAAAGCTATAGATGTATCAAAATTTATAAACAAGGTTGTGATTACTGAAAAAGTAGAAGTCTTTACACCTGAACATAGTTTTAATGATTTTAAGATTGATGACAGACTAAAGAAAACGATTGCGGATAGAAAATTTGTTTTCCCTACTCCTATACAAGATCGTATTATCCCTCAAATACTTATGGGTAAAGACGTGGTAGGTATGGCAAATACTGGTACAGGAAAAACTGCAGCTTTCCTTATTCCTTTAATAAATAAAGTGATAGTAAACCACGATGAAAAAATACTTATCATAGTACCTACTCGTGAACTAGCAGTACAGATACAAGACGAACTACGCGCTTTTGTAAAAGGAATGCCAATATATTCTGTATCATGTGTTGGAGGTATGAGTATATATGCACAGATCAGTGATTTGAGAAGAATGCATAACTTCGTAATAGGTACACCAGGTAGACTAAAGGATCTTATTGATAGAAAGGTTATAGATCTAAAGAGCTTTAAATCTGTAGTTCTAGATGAGGCAGATAGAATGTTGGACATGGGTTTCATACATGATATGAAATATGTAATGAATAGTATGCCAAAAGAGAAACATTGTTTATTCTTTTCAGCTACCCTTTCACCTGAAATCGAAAGATTGATGAAAGAAATGCTAAAGGAGCCTCTAGTTATATCTGTAAAAACTCAAGAAATTTCAAAAAATATAGAACAAGATGTTGTAAAGGTTCCAAGAGAAAGAAAGCTCGAGGAATTGGTAAAACTATTGGGACAAAAAGAATTCAATAAAGTTCTGGTCTTTTTACAGACAAAACATGGTGCTGAAAAAATATCAAAGGCTCTACAAGAAAAAGGCTTCAAAGCCGGCTCAATACATGGAAATAAGACTCAGGCAAATAGACAAAAGACTCTTACATCATTTAAAAATCATCAAATACAAGTTCTCGTAGCAACTGATGTTGCGGCTAGAGGTTTAGATATAAATGACATAAGCCATGTTATAAACTATGACGTGCCAGAAAGTCATGAAGACTATGTTCATCGTATAGGTAGAACAGGACGTGGAGATAAGAAAGGTAAGGCTCTTACTTTCATAGACTAAACTCTTAGTTCTCTGTTCAATTCTCTATTTTATCTCTATAGCCATAAGCTCTAGCGATAGAGACTCAATATAAGATTTACCAACCATATCGTATGCTTTCAAAAGCTCTATGAGAGTACTTGCTTTCAATTTAGAATCATTAGCTTTTGCCAGTTCTTCTATTTTAATATATTCATCCTCTCCAACATCCTTTTTTATCTCACTGCTCAATATACTTGAATTATTTAATAAAATAACCAACCTAGCTTTTTCTAGTATCAATGCGATAAATATTTTCATAGAAATATTTTCTTTTTTTGCACTCAAAATTGATTTTAAAGCCTTTTCCTTATCCCCTTTTACCAAAGCTTCAATAAAAGAAAATACCAAACTACTTTTTGGTGCTCCAGTGATATCTTCAACATCTTTTAAATTTATCTTTTTATCTTCTACTCCACCAACCACCTTTTGCAATAATCCCAATCCATCCCTAAAAGATCCATCAGCAAGAATGGATATAAGATCGCTAGCGCTAGGATCTATGGTGTAACCTTCTTTTTTGGCTACATTACTTATAGTTTCTCTTAGAATAGATTGATTTGGCTTTTTAAAATTGAATACCTGACACCTTGATATAACTGTCTCTGGTATTTTATCTGTTTCTGTTGTTGCAAGTATAAATACAGCATGAGCAGGTGGTTCTTCTAGAGTCTTGAGTAGAGCATTAAACGCCTCTTTTGTAAGCATATGCACCTCATCGATAATATACGCCTTATAAGGTGAATTTAAGGGTAAAACATGTACACCTTCTCTTATTTCTCTTATGTCATCTATACCTCTATTTGATGCGGCATCTATCTCATATATATCGTTTGGATTTATTCCTAGACTTTTTGCAAATATTCTAGCTATAGTGGTTTTTCCAGTACCTCTTCCTCCAGTAAAAAGATAAGCATGAGAAATCTTGTTATTTTCTGATGAGGATTTTAGAATCGACACAACATGATCTTGTCCTATTACATCACTCCACTTTTCTGGCCTGTATTTTCTATATAAAACTTGTGACATAAATATATTGTATCATATCCAATTTTAATAAAATAAATATAGGTATTTTATATAATAAAAAGCCGGGTGTGTGTATGCAATCAACACCACACCCGGCAAACTGACGACCCGTTAGGGCCAGATAAGGTCACCCCCTTTCTAAATAATGTTCAGCCAATCGGTATAAAACTTCTTCTTTTTTATTTGCCTATGATTTTCTATTTCTCCAGTTATCCTTTTGCAGCAAACCTCCTTGAGAAGAATGTTTATACCGTTTGGTATTGTAACTCTAAAAAATATTTAGTCAATATCTTTATTAACACTCATTAAATTACCTTTGGAGACTTAAGATAATCCTTTATTACCTTTCTAAGCTCCTTACTATTATTAACTTCCATACATTTTGCACGGAGCTCTTTTGCACCTTCAAAACCTCCGATATATGCTTTAAAATGCTTTTTCATTACAGCAAAACTCTTCACTTTTCCCAAATTCTTTTCATATAAAATTGCATGCTTTACGAGAGTATTGAGCCTTTCATCTATAGGAATATCTATATTTTCTTTACCTGCAAAAAACCATGGATTACCAAATATCCCTCTACCTATCATTACTCCATCACACCCATGCTTTGCAACTACCTCTTTTGCTTGTTTTAGAGACTTTATATCACCATTACCTATTATGAGAGTATCGGGACTTATCTTATCTCTTAAGGCAATTATATCTTTCATATACTCCCAATGAGCAGGAACATCTGACATTTCTTTTCTAGTACGGAGATGGACTGTGAGTACAGGTAGTTTTTGTTCCAAAAGAAATACTATCCAGGTATCGATCTCATTTTTATTGTATCCAATTCTAGTTTTGATCGATATTGGCAAGTCGGGAGCACCTCTTCTTGCAGACTCCAGAACCTCCAAAGCCCTCTTTGGATTTCTTATCATATCTGCCCCTCCACCTTGTCTTTCTACTGACCTATCTGGGCAACCCATGTTTATGTCTATCCCATCAAAACCTAGTTTACTTACAATTTTACAAGCTTTTTCCATTGCTTCAGGATGGCCTGTAAATAGTTGAGCTATTATAGGTTTTTCTTTTTTTGTAAATTCCAAATCTTTTAGTAAAACTTTTCTTCCAGGAGAAACGAGACCGTCTGCTGATACAAACTCTGTCCATATAACATCCGGTTTACCGTTTTTTGCAATTATACTTCTGAAAGCCGAGTCAGTAACATTTGCCATAGGTGCAAGTACAAATATAGGTTTTTTTAGTTTTTGCCAAAAATTCATATATATACCTTACATTAAAATCTAAAAAAGTAAAACTATTTGAACGAAAGGTCAAGGGTCTTCAAAGTATCAGCATCTCTATTTTCACTATTTAAAATAACACTTATATATAAACTCTTATTCTTACCCAATCTCCAAAGACTCACTGATGTTCTACCCGCTTCTGGTAAATATCCATTTTTACCACCACTATATGCAGAAAGATTTAAAAAGTGTGTTGGATTTGTCCAAGTATGAATCTTTATCTCTTTTGATTTAAGTAAAGTAATGTTTATAATCTCTGGCTTATGATCTATTATCCATTTCATGATTATTACTAGATCAGAAACTGTAGATACATTTTGTGGAGAGAGACCCGAAGGATCAACGAAATATGTTTTATATGCACCTATCTTATTTACAAAACCGTTCATCTCTTTTATAAATTCCTTTCTTCCATAAGATTGAGCCAATGCTTCAGCAGAATCATTACTCGAAACCATGAGTAAAGGATATATTAACTCTTGAGGTGTAAATCTTTCACCTATCTTAAAATGTGCAGAAGAACCATTATATGAAAGTATTCTTGAATTGATTTCAATATATTTATTTTCTTTAAAAAGATTGTCTGCAACTATAGCAGTTACTAGCTTTGTAATAGATGCAATAGGAAACAGAGTATCTGTGTCTTTTTGCAATAAGACAATATCCTTATCTAAATCTACTACAGCAAAAGCTTTTGCTGTAATATCACCTTGTTTATAGCTTTTTGGTAGAGAGTCTTGTGCTTTTTCTATAACCTCTCCCTCATAATCTTTTGAATAAATATATGCCCTACTCCAACTTTTTATAAATGTTGAATCTTCATCTTCTTCATTTTGAGAATAATTTTTTGTAACTTGTTTATTTTCTATTTTGGAATCCCTTATATTTGATAATAAATCTTTATTCGATATTGCAAAAAGGATAAAAAGAGAAATTATACATCCTATAAAAATAGCAGAAAATATAGAGGATAAAAAACTATTTTGTTGCATAGAATACTGTATTACCGAAACGCATATCTATATAGTCAAAAGGCTTTGAATTCTTTACAGTATTTTGATAATTTTTCCAGAAAACTTGGAAATTGTAGAGTATTTTTGATAGTGAAACTTTATCATTCATATATATAGTAACTGGAGTAGATGAAGCGTTTTTTGTTTGATGTAGATTATCTTCAATATACATTTCATATTGACCTCCATCATTTATGAGTATACCGATAGGCATAATACCGATTTTTGACATACCTTTTATAAAATCATCAAATTCTTTCAATCTACTAGGTTCAAGAAACTTTTTTCCGAGTATATCACTATCATTTAAAGCGGTGGTATAGTATTTATTTAGATTAGTGTAATTAGTATTTAATACTTGTTTATAAGCAAAACCTTCATTATCTATCAAAAAACATTTTATATCGCTATCCCCTTCAAAACCGTCACACAGTATTGCTATAGGATCTTTCTCTTCTATATCTATAGAAATAGAACTAATACCTGATCTATGTATAGATATTGTTTTAATTTCTTTAAATAAATTTTTTGTTGAGGAAGCAATATCTTGTTTTGGAAATATAGCGATATTTGATTTTGGTAAAATCTTTATATAATTGCCTGAAATAATATTATTTACTTCGCTTAAAACCTTACTGTTATCAGAAGAACCAGATATATTTATTTCGTTAATACTAAAAACGTCAGATCTGATAAATAGAATGGTGGCAGATAAAATAGACAATATAGATATAGGAAATAAAATTGAGAGAAGTATTCTTATTTTTCTCTTTTTCTCTATGTATTTTGGGGAACGTATGACTTTTGAGCTTTTATAGATTGGCATTTAAAGCAATCTTATCTTTTCCAAAGTAAGGTTGCAATACTTCTGGTATCTTTATTGTTCCATCTGCTTGTTGATAATTTTCTATAAGTGAAACTAGTATTCTAGGAGTTGGTATTGCTGTAGAATTTAATGAATGGACATATCTTGATTTACCCTCCTCATCTTTATATTTTATATTCAATCTTCTTGATTGGAAATCATGGAAATATGAAGCTGATGATATTTCTCTATACTTACCTTCTTTTGGTACCCAAAGCTCTATATCATATTTTTTTACCTGACCCAGACCTAGATCTCCACCACAATTTAATACTGTTCTATATGGTATACCTAGTGACTCTATAAATTCTTCTGTGTTTCTATTCAATTCCTCATGAATTTCTACAGACTTCTCATGACTAGCTTCACACAATACCAATTGTTCAAATTTAAAGAATTCATGTACACGGATAAGTCCTTTTACATCTTTACTATGTGAACCCGCTTCTCTTCTGTAGCATGGTGAAAAACCCAAATATCTTTTTGGTAATTCACTCTTATTTAAAGTCTCATCTCCATGAAATGACATAAGTGGAACTTCAGCAGTACCAGCTAGAACATCACCGTCCTGTGTCATATAAAAGTCTTCTACATCACCTGGAAGATGCGCAGTACCATAAAGTGCCATTTTTCTAACAATAGTTGGAGTCATGATAGGCATTAGATTTTTATCACCAAAAAATTTCAATGCATAGCTCCATATTGCAAAACACAATCTAGCACCATCACCAGTTAAAAAGTATCCTCTGAAACCATGTACCTTTGCTCCTCTTTCAAAATCAGCCATTTTGAGAGCGGTCATAAGTTCAATATGATCTTTAGGTTCAAAATTAAAATTTGTTTTATCTCCCCAAGTTTTTATTTCTTTATTTTCAGCATCAGTATCTCCATCTGGTACTGATATATCTGGAACATTTGGAACCTGTAGCATAAGTGCTTGCCACTTCTTCATTACATCTTTTAGTTTTTCCTCTTCTTCATCAAGACCCGCCTTTACATGCTTCATTGATTCTATATGCACCATTCTCTCTTCTTCACTAGCCTTTTGAATCTTGCTATTCATAGCATTTTGCTCAGCACGTTTCTTTTCTATATCAGTAAGAAGTGCTCTTCGAGTATCATCAAGGCCAACCAACTCATCTATATCGATCTTTACATGCTTTTTTCTAGCACCTTCTTTTACTATTTCTTTATTTTCTCTGATGAATTTTATATCTAACATTGTATTTTATTTTTCTAAATAGTATCAGAAAATACTGTTACTGGCAAAACCTCTATACTGAAAAATCAGTTATAAAAAAAGATTTAAAATTTTGTTTTATATATAGATATATGTATTTAAATATGTTAAAAGGCCGAGGAACTGCGTTCCTCGGCCTTGCGTGGTACTTTTTGTACCATTTTTTGTAAACACGGTCAGCTGACCGTGTAAACTGGCGCACCCTTCCCCTTCAAGCTCGGAGCACTGACCGTTCCCTGGCCTTGTTCCGCCGAGTCATGATCAAGACCTGCCGGTCTTGTTGAGGTGGGCGTGTGATGTTGCCTGCTGTGTCGTCGCTGATTTGGGTTACTCCGGTTAGCGACACCGCGGTGAGGACTCGAATACGCTGGCCTTTGGTCCGGCCGATGGTGCTTCACACCATTCTGGCCACAGGTCGACCTGGCGAGGCGTTCGATCTCAGGATCGATTGAACCCGATTCCAACGAATCCGATTCCATGAGAGGGCCGTTGTAGCCCCCGGAAGAAACGGAATCGTGGTTGGAGAGGATTCCCCACTTGTAAGCGGGGGTCGAGCCACCGCGGTGAACTGGGTTTATATTATACAGAAAGGCGATGTAATCACCGCTCTTTGGTTCCGTCTTCTCATCGATGGTGTCCGTGAGATACGGCACGGCTCGTTCCTCATCAACGACGACAAACTGTCTGTTGCCAAGAAACACCTCCTTGGCAGTGACAGTTCCTGCATTGTCCATGACCCTTGCAAAGGCATAGCCCTTGCAGACCTTGGTAATAACACCAAACCTTACATTATTATTCATTTGACGGCACCTCCATGCCGTATACCGACATTACAATGTACTATTGTATCGAACCGAACAATTCGGCTGACATTTAATATACTAGCATATATTATAGATTATGTCAATACAGATATAGCATGCATAGTATAGGTAAATTCAATAAATATGGAGACAAATAAAAAAGCCGGATACACTCCGGCTTTGTAGAAATTTTCGACTAAGTTTGAAAAAACCTATATATGCATAAACCCACTAAATCTTGATCTAGGAAAAGGTGGTGGTGAACCCTTCCTATCCAACCTTTCTTGTTGGATATCTCTCGCTTCCTCAGATCTCAACATCCTCCAGCTATCTGCCAGCCCCCATTTAGTGGATCCAATTTTTCCACCCTCGATCTCGATCGGAAGAAATACAACTTCAGTTCCAATCTCAATATTTGACGCATCTGGAATTTTTGAAAAATCAACTCCTTGGGCTGTGCGTTCAAACCGATATTTCCTATCCGGATCAAGAGTAACCGGATCATTGAAGTACGCCCCTTGGCTCATTACTCTTGCTTCATACATCCTCCTGTCACCTGAAAGTCCAGTTATACTTGCCAACAAAACACTCACGCTTTTGTCTTTATCATTCATAGCACCTCCATGCATTTTTTATTTATTTTCTGCTTCCTGATATTTTGTATCACACTTATACCTCATATGTCAAAGATATTTAAAATTAAATTTTATTATTTCTTTATCTCCAATATTTAAAATATAGTGTATGGAAATAAAAATCATAAATAAAACTGAAAATGAATTCCCTTTTCTACTTAAACAGATCAATGATCCACCTGAAAAAATATATTTGAAAGGAAATTTACCAAGTAGTGATAGTAAGATACTTGCAGTTGTGGGTTCTAGGAAACATTCAGAATACGGTAAATCTGTTTGTGAAAAATTAATAAAAGGATTATCTGGATACAATATATGTATAGTGTCTGGACTAGCATTGGGTATAGATAGCATAGCTCACAGAACTGCACTCGACTCTAGTCTACAAACGATAGCTTTCCCTGGATCGGGCCTAGATGAAAGTGTGATGTATCCCAAGAGTCATATAAATCTTGCTAGAGAGATTGTCGATAAAGGTGGTGGACTCATATCAGAATTTGAAATGAAACAAGAAGGAAGTCTGTGGACATTTCCAAAAAGAAATAGGCTTATGGCAGGCATATCACATGCAACCCTTATAATTGAAGCCGAGATCCAAAGCGGTACTCTCATAACTTCAAAACATGCAAGTGAATACAATAGAGATGTGGGTGTTGTACCTGGAAGTATATTATCTTCATTATCGGATGGTCCAAACATGCTTTTACGTATAGGAGCAATACCTATAAGAAACAGTAACGACATACTAGAGATGTTAGGTATAAAAACAAAGGATGAAACTACAGATAGTATGCAAATTAAAATACCTATAGACTTAACAGAAAATGAAAAAATAATTTATGAAATAAAATCTAGAGGTATAAAAAATATCAATGAATTAATAGAAAAAAGTAATTTGAATATAAAAGACTTTAATATAGCCATGACTGGACTCGAAATAAAGGGGTTATAATGACTTAATCCTCATTTAGTGATATAAATTTATTATGGAAAAAATAGAAATCTCGAATCACGTAAAACTAGATTTAAATAAATTTGGTTTTGTAAATAGAGAAAAAGACTCAAAAAATAGGATAGTTAAAAATAGATGTGGTAGAGACTTTTTATATTATTCTTTAAATTTTATTGAACCAGAGAAATTTAATCCTGAGAATTTAAATCCGTTAACAATTGAAAATAGAAATATATTTGGACTAAAATTACCATCTTCATTTATATGGACTGGTTTGACCTTTAAAAATATTCCTAAATTACTTTCAGATAAGGGATATTTTTTAACAATTAATTCCATAAAAATAAAATCTTATTTCGATATTATATATTCTTTATTTTTCAGAGCTCCCGAAGACTTCTTTGAGTCTATGAAGGTTTTAAAAGATTGTATAGATAATGGAAAAATAGTAGGTATAGATATTTCTATTAGTTTAGGTGGACTTGTTGATCACGTAATGTTTGTCTACGGATACGATAAAGATAATTTATACGTTTTTGACACACACAAAGCTTATTCAATAAATTATACTAAAATAACCCCAGAGAATGATAATAGATTTATAATGAAATTACCTTTTAGTACTATAGAAAAATCTTGGACCAGATTTAGTAGAATATGGATTATTGATAAAAGTTTATAAAAACAACAAGTCTCTTTCTATATCATCAGTATCGGTACCTTTTTCTTTATGATCCAAAGCATTTTTTGTAGAAGCTAGATAAACTATTCTTTTGCCATATTTTTCTTCCAATTTATCTATTCTTTTATGAATTGATTCAAATTTATCTACATAATCACTATGGCCAAAAAGGTCATTTTGAGAAGCATCTTTTGGAACGAGACTTGATAAAGTCACACCAACTGTCCTATATTTTAATTCTTTAAAATAAATTTCATCAAAATATTTCAAAACTTCCTTTAATATGATTTCAGGGGAATTACACGGCAATGGAAGTCTGACTCTTGCACTTTTATAAGAAAAATCTTTTGTTTTTAAGAATATATAGACCTCTTTTGAAACTAAATTATAATATCTAGCTTTATTACAAGCATCTTCTATGTGTTTTGAAAGCTGAGACAATAAAAATACTTTATCGTTTGTAAAAGGATGAAATGAACGAGTCTTCTGTATAGAACCATATAAAGTCTTTTTTTCTGAATCGACTCCCACTATACTTTCTCCTTTTAATTCATACCAGATAACTTCATGGGGTTTTGATAAATTTTCTCTTATCCAATCCCTATCCTTTTCTACAAAATCAAAAACATTTTTTATCCCTCTTTTTTTAAGAAAAATTGATGTGCTCGGACCTATACCCCAGACTTTATCTATAGGTGTATTTTTTAAAAAATATTCTACATTTTCTTTATGTATAAATGTAAAACCATTTGGCTTTTGCCATTTTGAAGCTAGTTTTGCTAGAACTTTTGTTGGTGCAAGACCTATGGACACAGACAAATCAAGCTCTTTACGAACATCATGTTTTATTTTCTTTGTAATATCTTCATAAGACATCTTTAGTGGCTTATCCCAACCTGTAAGATCTGCGAAGCATTCATCTATACTGTATTCCTCTACGTTATCTGTATATCGACGTACGATATCAAACATCTTTTTTGAATACATAGCATATGATCTATAGTCTCCAGGAAGGATAATCACATTTTTAAAATCTTTTTTTATTTTAAATATTGGCATACCTCGCACTACTCCTAGTGCTTTAGCCTCATACGAAAGTGCTGACACTATCCCCCTCTCTTCTCCAGTTACAACAGGTAAACCTCTTAGTTTTGGATTTTTTGCAATTTCTACACCCACAAAAAAAGCATCTCCATCCATATGGAATATTATTTTTTCTCTTTTATTTTCTCTTTGCTCAAATAGATTTAGAGTAGATGTATTATAGCAGATTAAACTCTATATTTACTATATCTTTTTCTAGGATACCCTCCTTTTTTCTAACAGACTTTTTTATAGACATTATATATATCCCGTGTTCACTATGTGGAAATAATGAAGTATTCCATTTTGTATCACCTATTTTTGCTTCAATCTTTACAAAGCCTTTTTTATATTTATTTCTTATCTCTTCAGATATATTTTTGTCCAAACTTACAAAATACCAACCTATATCACCAGGCCAACGCCAAACAGATTTTTTTATTTTATATCTCTTCTTCATTAAACCCATTTTTCTTTGAGTTAATTAACTTTGATATAGT
>JACCDG010780496.1_pt1 | contig 27391 bp, 31 predicted proteins | sample 7442471 | NCBI WGS metagenome assembly JACCDG01 (sample SAMN15323444, study PRJNA562643) | freshwater metagenome | isolation source: river surface water | place: USA:Blue River Watershed | collected 2017-08-17 | reverse complement strand
TGGCCGAAAGCCGCCTAACCACGCTGAGAAAAAGCGCCCGGCCAACCGGTATGAACTTGTATGAAATCACCCCATACAAGCACCGAGGCACATGGCCACACCTCTTCTGCTACACCACGGCCTGAAAGCCCCCGCGACGTGCTGGACGTACTGTCCAGCAGCATCGCCAGAACGGCAGCAAGAGAGACCAAACCAGAGGCTCCACCTTCAGGCCGTAGGGTCCCGGCCGAGCCTGCACGAGAACTCTTGACCGAAATAATGCTCGCCGATCGATGTGCTCCGTCGCGCGCCTTCAGCGCTGGCGCACCGTCGGCGAGGGGCCGCCGTACTTGAAAATCGTGGGGAAGGTCCTGTACCGGCTCAAGGACATTGAGGCCTACGAGGAAGCCAGCCTGGTCCGGAAGACGTTCTAAGAGCGCCTTGGGAGGCCCCGAACGGATTGGAAATTGTTCGAACGACTTGGAATCAATTCGAATGAATCTTGGCGGGCCAGAAGATACCAGATCGCAAACCGCCTAAGTTTTCAAGTGCAAGTAAATCAAGCTCTTGGGGTTCAATGCATCATTCTAAATGTTGAGACAGAGATTTGGTTCGGTCATGTAACTTGAAAATTTATCAAATCAAAGACATGGATGGTCTCATTGCAATTTAACCCAACGAATCCAATACTGAATTAAGGTCAGAGCCTGAAAAATGCGGCTGCGGAGATAACGCTTCAAACGGCAAACCTTGTCGATTGACCCAATGCGTTGTAAAACCAAACCAGGTGGCACCCAAAGCATCCCATGCATTGCTGGATACAAATAGAACTTCATCTTTGTTGACCGGAATGGCTTGTTGGACCAAACCGTAACTTTCGGGAGAGGTCTTAAACAGTCGAATCGAATCCACTGAAATGAGATGGTCTAAAACATCTTCCATTCCCGCGCTCTTGACTGCTGAGGTAAGCATATCCACACTGCCATTTGAGAGGATGGCTGTAGTAAGACCAATGTCTTTGATCTTTTGAAGCACTGCCAAATTTTCTGCAAATGGCGTGAGGTGTGCATATTGCTGCATCAGTTTTTCAACTTGCCCAGATTCACGTTCAAGTTTGAGTCGGTCTAGTGTGTACTCCAACGACAACTGCGTTAACTCCCAAAACGGGCGGAAATATTGGCTACCCGATGCGTTGTGAGGATCGGACTGAGTGATCAACCGTGTGTACTCAATTTGCTTGTCGCGCCACTTCACCGCAATATCGGCCCCGTGTCCAGGATAGAACTTTTCAGCCAAAACTTGGATGGAGTAAACATCAAACAATGTGCCGTAGGCATCAAAAACAACCGCTTTTATTTTCATGGAATTTTCCTCAATGAGAATCAAATAACGGTCTTGGCATCTTGACCAAACAAAATAGATTTGGCGTTCTGGTCCACGGTGGGCGATGTATTGATTGACTTGGCAATCTCATAGGCATGCTGTGTTGCTGGACGGTTTCTTATTCGTTCAAACCATGACGCCAGAGAGGGAAACTGACTCATGTCCTGGCGCTGACGCTCATGCGGCACGACCCAAGGATAGGCGGCCATGTCAGCGATCGAGTAGTCGCCGCAAATGTACTCACGGCCATCTGACAGATGCTTATTCAAGACGCCATACAAGCGGGAAGTCTCTTTGACGTACCGATCGATGGCGTAAGGCAATTGCTCGGGGGCGTACTGTACAAAATGGTGGTTTTGACCAGCCATAGGGCCTAAGCCTCCCATTTGCCAGAACAACCACTGCAGGCATTCATTTCTTCCACGTAAATCTTGAGGAATAAACTTTTGTGTCTTGTCTGCCAAATACAAAAGAATGGCGCCTGACTCAAAAATCGCAATGGGTGCAGCGCCACCCAGTGGCGAGTGGTCAACGATGGCCGGAATGCGATTGTTGGGGGCAATCTTCAAAAAATCAGGGGCGAATTGTTCACCCTTGCTGATGTTGATGGGTTTGATGTTGTAGTCAAGGTCTGACTCTTCCAAGAACATCGTGACCTTGTGACCGTTCGGCGTTGTCCAGTAATAAAAGTCAATCATGCGTCATACCCCAGCGGTTTTAAGACGCTCATTGGAGGGGAACAACATTTTTCGTGCGTCCTCATCCACTTCGGTTTTGAAGGCAAACTTCGTCTTCAAGGCTTCTGCGCGCTGCGCCGCAGGTCGCGCGTTGATTTCATCGAGCAAGCGTTTGACATGGGGCAGTTTTTCCCAAGCATCTGCACCCAAAACAAAGGGTGCGACTCGAGCCCAGCCCCAAACCGACATGTCCACGATGGTGTACTCATTGCCCATCATGTAAGGCTGATTTGCCAAATGGTCGTTGATAAGGTGCCAGTGCCGCCATGCTTCAAAGTCATAGCGATTCACCGCATAGTCATTTGGCTTGGGTGCAAAGTGTTTGAAGTGAACCGCTTGACCACAGTACGGGCCAATGCCCGTGGCCACAAACATCAGCCATGAGTACATCTCGGCTTTGTTTTTGGGCGTGTCAACAGGAACAAACTTACCAATCTTTTCAGCCAAATAAAGCAACATAGCGTTGCTATCAAAAACTCGAACGTCATCATCCAGCATGGCCGGCGTCTTGGCGTTGGGGTTGATCGCCTTGAAAGCATCTGAGTGCTGCTCACCTTTGCGCGTATCCACTGGAATGAGATCGTAGGGTTCACCAGTCTCTTCTAGGTACAGCGCGATCTTCAATGGATTGGGTGACGGATGGAAATAGAACTTGATCATGCGAGATGCTCCTTGTGAGTTTGGATTGAAAGGATTAAATGAATGCGAGCCAAATACCGAGAGGCAGAAACGCCAGGCTCAGCACGTGGCCGACGATGACTGTGGACGCAACCTTATTTGGCTCTACTTGAAATTTGTCCGCCAGAAGAAAATTGAAAACTGCGGGAGGCAAACATGCAAACAAAATCAACGCTCCGCGCTCCAACCCTTGCAAGGGGATGAGCCAGAGGGTCAAAAATGCAGCCGCAATTCTGACGATCAAAATCAGTACGCCTGACTGAACTCCCACCCAAGCATCTGCGACTTGACTGCTGGCAAGCCTTGCCCCGAGGGACATCAACATCATCGGAACCAACACACTGCCAATCATGGTGCAAGAGGTTTGAACCCATTCGGGTAGAGCCAACTGCAATTGAGAACTGGCCACACCCAGCACAGTTGCCCAAACCAGTGGGTTGGCGTACACCATGCGCCAGTCCACTTTGCCGCTCATCACGCCAGCACCCAGCGTGAAATGCAGAATATTGGAGATCACCAACAAAACCACCGCTGTTGCCATTCCTTCTGGTCCGTAGGCCAAGGCAATTAAAGGGATTCCAATCGGGCCCACGTTGGTGAACATGGCACAAGGCAAAAATGCCTGCTGAGTAGCGCCTGAAAATTTCGCCAACGGCCAAGCGATCAATCCGCTCAGAAAAATCAACAAAATGGATGCCCCAGTAAACGACAGGGCTGAGATCGGGTCAAAGGACTTGGCAGACAGCGAAATAAAAATCAAAACCGGTAGAGCCACGTCCACAACCAACTTGTTGGCACCTCCCAGGTCCGGTTTGACGCGGCGGCTGTACAGAAAGCCAACCAACACCAGAGTGAAGATGGGGAGCGTGATAGATGCAATTTTTGAAAACATGGATCCTGACTCGGTTAAAGCACTCTCGCCTCTTTGCATTATCTTGTACTTGATGCAACAATACGTACATATAAATTTGCAATTCGTACAAATGGATGCCCCTCGCTTAGATCGCCTCACCGCATTACTGGAAGGACTCAGTCCAAAAGTGACTCAGACTTCCATGGCTGAAGGTTTTTCTTTACACATCATCAAGGAGGGAACATCTGAACTCTCCTCGGATAACTTTTCGGCCATTCAACTGGACTCTCTGTCTTTGTTGGTTTGCCCTGCGAAGCACTCGCTCCCAAACATCCTCGAAGCCAATCAGCGTTGCTTGATGAGTTTTAGCGTTGTTTTTGATGGCCCCATGGGGCCCAGTTTTTTAGCTGAGCTACCTCGGCCAATCTCAATTGGAATGAGGGACGCTGACCCATCGCTCGTGCAAGTCATGACGCTGATTGCCAATGAAATGCAGGCCAGTCGTTGTGGCCAACCGCTCTTCATCAATCATGCAGGCGATATCTTGCTGATCAGTTTGATGCGACACCTAACATCTCGACCGCAACACGAATCAGGGCTGTTTCTTGCGTTGTCAGATCCGCGAATTGCCAGAAGTTTGGTTGCCATGCACGCAAAGCCATCTCACCCTTGGACCCTGGAAACCTTGGCCAACTTGGCAGGCATGTCGCGGACATCGTTTGCGAATTACTTCAAAGACGTCATGCAGGTGCCACCTGGAAAGTATTTAGAAAATTTGCGGCTGGCCATTGCACGGCAACTGGTGCAGACCGGTGTTGGGCTGAAACAAATTGCTGCGCGAACTGGCTATGCCAGCCCTTCTACGCTGTCTAGAGCTTTGGGTCGTAGCATTTAGGAGGCATGGAAACAACCCTGCTGAGAAAAAAGTCCAGCCAACCGGTATGAACCTATATGAAACCACTGCATATAGGCATCAAGGAGCACGCCCATGGCTACTAACAACACCTCATCTTCGAACCCACGGGCTGAGAAAATGGGTGACGTGCTGGACGCCCTGTCCAATGGCATCGCCAAAACAGCAGCCAACGAACCCAAGTTCGAGCCCAAACTGTTGGTTCCAGAGGTCCCGGCCGAACCTGCCCGCCAACTCCTGACCGAAACAATGCTTGCAGATCGTTGGGTGTGTTCAGTCGCGAGACTTCAGCGCTGGCGCACCGTCGGCGAGGGCCCGCAGTACTTGAAGATCGTGGGGAAGGTCTTGTACCGGCTCAAAGACATTGAGGCCTATGAAGAAGCCTGTCTGATCCGGAAAGTGTTCTAGGGGCGCACCCAAGGAGGCCCCGAACGAGTTGTAAATTGTTCGAACGACTTGGAATCAGTTCGAAATAGTCTTGGCGGAGCAGCAATTTTAGCCCCACCAACCTGCTCAGGTCCGGATGCATCGTTTTTTGATGGGGACGGGGATTCGAAACAACTTGGAATCAGTCTTCCAAGAGACTGCGAAGCATCCATGCCGTCTTTTCGTGGACATCAATTCGCTGGGTTAGGACATCAGCGGTAGGCTGGTCATTCGCCTTGTCGACGACTGGAAAGAGGTTACGAGCTGTTCTCGCCGTAGCTTCTTGCGCTCGAACGAGATGTTTGATCATTTCTGTCGCCTTGGGTACGCCTTCGACCTCTGAAATAGAAGCCCTCTTGGCAAACTCTTTGTAAGTGCCAGGTGCAGGGTACCCCAGTGCACGAATACGCTCAGCAATTACATCCAGGGCAGTCCATTGTTCGGTGTACTGGGCCATGAACATCGTATGCAAGGCATTGAACTGAGGACCCGTAACGTTCCAATGGAAGTTATGAGTCATCAAATAGAGGGTGTAGCTGTCGGCGAGTAAGTTCGACAGCCCCTCAGCTATTTTTTTCCGATCTCCATCAGAAATCCCGATGTCGATAGCCATACTCTGTTTCTTTGTTGCCATACGCATTCCTCTTGATATTCGGTTGGGGCAGCAAACATTATCTACCCTGCATCTTCTGGCAGCCCCCCCATCCAGGACGGATGAGGGGCTGAAGACGATCAAAGATCAAAACGATCGGCGTTCATCACCTTCGTCCAGGCCGCCACGAAGTCGTGCACGAACTTCTCGCGGCTGTCGTCCTGGGCGTACACCTCGGCATAGGCACGCAGGATGCTGTTGGAGCCGAACACCAGGTCCACGCGGGTGGCGGTGAACTTGGTAGTACCGGTGGCGCGGTCCACAATGTCGTAGCTGTTGCGACCGGTCGGCTTCCAGCTGAAAGACATGTCGGTCAGGTTGACGAAGAAGTCGTTGGTCAGCGCCCCTGGGCGGGCGGTGAACACGCCGTGTTTCGTGCCGCCGTGGTTGGTGCCCAGTACGCGCAGGCCACCCACCAGCACCGTCATCTCGGCGGCGGTCAGGCCCATGAGCTGGGCGCGGTCAAGCAGCATCTCTTCAGGTTTGACCACATAGTGTTTCTTCTGCCAGTTGCGGAAACCATCGGCCAGCGGTTCCAGCACCTCGAACGACTCCACATCGGTCTGCGCCTGGGTGGCGTCGCCACGTCCGGGGGCAAACGGCACGGTCACGTTCACGCCAGCGGCCTGGGCGGCCTGCTCGATGCCCAGGTTTCCGCCCAGAACGATCACGTCGGCCACGCTGGCCCCGGTGTCGGCAGCGATCTGCTCGTACACCGCCAGCACCTTGGCCAGGCGGGCGGGCTCGTTGCCTTCCCAGTCTTTCTGGGGGGCCAGGCGGATGCGCGCCCCGTTGGCGCCGCCCCGGTGGTCGGAGCCGCGGTAGGTGCGGGCGCTGTCCCATGCGGTGGCCACCATCTCGCCCACCGACAGGCCGGCGGCGGCGATCTTGGCCTTCACTGCCGCCACGTCATATGATTGGTTGCCAGCGGGCACCGGGTCTTGCCAGATCAGGTCTTCGGCGGGCACTTCGGGGCCGATGTAGCGGGCTTTCGGGCCCATGTCGCGGTGGGTCAGCTTGAACCAAGCGCGGGCAAACACCTCGTCAAAATAGGCCTGGTCGGCGGCAAAGCGCTCCGAGATCTTGCGGTACTCGGGGTCCATCTTCATCGCCATGTCGGCGTCGGTCATGATGGGCATGCAGCGGATGGACGGGTCTTCCACGTCCGGCGGCATGTCCTCGGGCCGGATATTGACGGGCACCCACTGCCAGGCGCCAGCCGGGCTCTTGGTGAGTTCCCAGTCGTAATTGAGCAGCAGCTTGAAGTAGCCGTTGTCCCACTGGGTGGGGTTCGTGGTCCAGGCGCCTTCAATGCCGCTGGTCACCGTGTCGCGGCCCACGCCACGGGTCTTGTGGTTCATCCAGCCAAAACCCTGTTCTTCCAGGTCGGCACCTTCGGGGGCCGGGCCCAGGTTTGCGGCGCTGCCGTTGCCGTGCGCCTTGCCTACGGTGTGGCCGCCGGCGGTCAGGGCAACGGTTTCCTCGTCGTTCATGGCCATGCGGGCGAAGGTGACGCGCACGTCATGGGCGGTTTTCAGCGGGTCGGGTTGGCCGTCCACACCTTCGGGGTTGACGTAGATGAGGCCCATCATCACCGCGGCCAGGGGGTTTTCCAGGTCGCGCTGGCCGCTGTAGCGGCTGCCTTCGCTGCCGCTGGGTGCCAGCCAGGCTTTCTCGCTGCCCCAGTAGATGTCTTTCTCGGGGTGCCAGATGTCTTCGCGGCCAAACGCAAAGCCAAAGGTCTTGAAGCCCATGGATTCATAAGCCACGTTGCCGGCGAGGATGATCAGGTCGGCCCAGCTGATCTGGTTGCCGTACTTTTTCTTGATGGGCCACAACAGGCGGCGGGCCTTGTCGAGGTTGCCGTTGTCGGGCCAGGAATTCAGGGGGGCGAAGCGCTGGTTGCCTGTGCCCGCGCCGCCCCGGCCGTCGGCCACGCGGTAGGTGCCGGCGGCGTGCCAGGCCATGCGGATCATCAGGCCGCCGTAGTGGCCCCAGTCGGCTGGCCACCAGGGTTGGCTGCTGGTCATCAGCTCGGTCAGGTCTTGCTTGAGCGCGGCCACGTCGAGCTTCTGCACCGCTTCGCGGTAATTGAAGCCCTGCAGCGGGTTGGTCTTGCTGTCGTGCTGGTGAAGGATGTCGAGGTTCAGCGATTCGGGCCACCAGGCCTGGGCCATGTTGGCGTGGGTGGCGCTCGAGTTCGCTCCGTGCATCACTGGGCATCCACCCGTGTTTTTTTGATCCATGTCCATCTGCTACTCCTGTGGTTTAAAAATGTCTGTCTGACTTTCGTCGAAACAGCCTGGTCTGTCTGATGCTGACATGGTCCTTGACGCACGGTATCCATACATCAGCATTCGCTTATGCGACCCATCAAGTTTTGCTGATAGGCAAGGATAATTATTGAGCCGAATGATGAAATAAAAAAGTCAATCGTATAAATCCTATCCATAGTTTTTGCAAATCGATTGGTCAGTGTTGATCATCAAAACACTACATTACCTCCTTGCCACCAGCCCAGGCAAGACTCTGCCCCTACCGTGAACCCACCGCATCAATTCAAAGGTCGCCGTGGCGTTCTTCACTAACTGAGTGACTGAATTAGCGCAGCGTTGGCCGCCCTTCGGATCACCAGGCCTGGTAATACGACGCCACCGCCATACACCCAACGCTTCAGTTCCGAGGCCGCCCCCGGCCAATCCCTCTGGTTCACTCGCCGTCGGAGTGTCGAGGTCTGAAGACGACCGGCTCCCAGGTTGAAAGTGAAGTCAATGATCGCGGCCAGACGCGATTCAGACTCCGTTGAGAGCACCGGGCAATACCGCAGGGTCGCCTGCATGGCGGTCATCAGGTCTTGTGCCAAGTAGGCTTCGGCTTGAGTCTCTGAGATCGGTGGGTGGAGAGGATCACACAGGCGGCCATACCCAATGGTCCAGTAGCCCGCTGGACAGACGTAGGGGTGAGCACGACCTGGATCGTGCTTTGGCACCCGATGAAAGCCCTCAAACCTTTTTGCAAGGTCAACAGCAGCCTTCGGAACGGCGGTCATGACCGCACCCGATCAAATACCCGGCCAAGGAACCAAAAGTTGAGCACGCCCGCCCACAGCGCCTGATCGGCATCAGTCCAGACATGCAGGATGGCGTCCCCCCAACCAGCACCCGCACCTACCCCAGCAGCAAACGTTGCTGTCTTGGCTGCACAGTACAAAGCCATGAACCAATAGGTGATGACGGGACGAACGCTCGCAGAGAGCGCGTCGGCCCAGCCGATGCCAGACCGCTGCCCTTGGGCTGCCACCGCTTCCTTCAAAGCATCGATAGCGCCGGTGTTCCAGGCCGCATCGGCCGACGCGCCAATCTCAGCCATGCGCTGGGCGCCGCGGAGTTTCTCGAACTCAAGCGCCTTGTCTTGCATGGCAAGTTCATGACCACGCTCTCCCTTGCGGTCAAGCCATTTGAGGATTTCCGGAGCCAGACGAAATGCACCGCCCAGAAGACCGCCAAGAAGTGTCTCGATCATTGGGCGCCTCCCATCAGCTTGAGCTTGATGGCGGCGCCGACCAGCAGCGCTGCCAGGATGCCTGTTGTGGCGACCTTAATGGTCGTTTGCCACGCCGTCCTACGGGCATCTCGCCACGCTTCGAGAAGATCGCGAAGCTCCCTGATATCCCGAGCTGCACTCCCGTTTTCAAGACCTAGATGCGCGAGACATCGCTCAGCTCCGCGTTCGGCTGCTCGGGTCAATAGCTCGTCAAGGTCCTCCTGGCGCATGCTGAGGACCGAGGGGTTCTGGGTGTCATCGGTCATGGTCTTCTCCAAAAATGAAAAAGCCCGCATTGGCGCAAAACCAAGCGGGCGATCGAGATTCGGTTGAATATCGGGTAAGTGATTAACCGATCAGGAACTGACTTCCAAATCAGCTGCATGCACCGCCGGGTGCTCGGCCACGCAGGTGATTTCCACTTGCTCGCCACGCGGGCGCACCGCGATCACCCGGGCCAGCAGGCTCCATTGCTCGGCGTTGCCAAACGCAAAATGGGTGCGCTCGGCCGACAGGCCGGTTTCGATGGGGATGTCGGGCAGGTCTGCAAAGACCACTTGCTGCGCATCACTTCCCGGTGTTACTGCATGTGGGCCGCTGACCCCGCCATCGCGTCGGCGCAGGGCCATCACGAACGACTGACCGTCTGCGAAGATCACTGCCTCTGACAGCGTGGCGGTCTGTGTGTCTGCATCCCAGGCAACGATCTCGCCGCCCGTGCCCCAGCTGGGCATGTCGTGGGCAATGGCGATCAGGTCGCCGTAGGTGGGGATCAGGCCTTCCAGCTCGGTGCGCAGGGTGATGATGCGGCGGCGGTAGCGGTTGCAGGCGGCCAGGTATTTCCCCTCGCGGATGGCGTGGGCTTCGCTGGTGCAACCGAACAATTGCAGCTTGGCCGGATTCTCGGCGGCGGCATTCGGCAGGCTGGTGGTCACCTCGTCCGGCTTCCATGTGCGATCGCTGAAGTATTCGACCGTCACCGCGTCCGCCGTTTCTTCGCCCGGCATCACATACTGAATCTTCAGGCTGTTCTTGGCGATGTTGCGTGGACTGAATAGTGCAACCGGGAGCGACCGGGCTTCATCGCGCACGAAGCGCACGATGCCACCTTGCAGGAATGGCACGGTGCGGCCACAGCGGCCAATGCGGGTGAGTGCCTCCCACACGGTCACGCCCTGATCGAATACGCCATCCACATGATCGCCGCGCGCAGTCCAGGTCGCATCCAGCGTCAGCAGCATGGCCAGATCGATGCGGGAATCGGCCAACTTCGCGCCGTAGTCCGCGCGCAGCACATCGGCCAGAGCCCAGGCAATCGACCGGGTCGGCACCGGAGCCGACCATGTGCTGCCATCCCACACCGGCAGGCGGCGGGTGACGATGCAGTTGATCTGCCGGCTGGAGCGCTGCGAAAGGTTGTCGGTAGCGCGCATCTTCACCGCCAGCAGGGTAATCCCGGCCGGCAGTGTCTCGGCTTGCAGCGTGCCCCGGGCCTCGCCCCAGCGCACCTCGTGCCCGGCGCGTGAGCTGGTGTCCTTGGTATCGAGCCGCGTGGCGCGCAGCTCGTAGCGACCCGCAGTCACCGCGTACTTGTACGACAGGCGCTGCGGTGTGCTGGTGGCGGCGGTCATGCTCTCGCTGCCCAAGGTGAACCAGTCGCCCAGCGCGTCACCTCGCGCATCGATGACGCGGGCATCCACCCGCCAGCTGGCGGTGCGGCTGGCCAGGCTGCCATCGTCGTTGGCGTAGTACAGACCGCGCGCCAGCAGGATGTCGATGCCGATGTGCGTGGCCAGCGTCTCGGGCGGGTTCAGCGCGAAGCCGCCGACCGTCTCGCCTTGCAGCAATTCCTGCCCGGCCACCTCGCTGGCGGTCACCACATCCGGGTCGAACAGCGTCACCACGCCACCGGGCGGGATGATCTCGGTCTGGATCTCGACGAACGACGCGATCGGCGTGTCATCGATGCGGATCTGCTCGATGTCGTATTCGCCCTGGCCGATGCAGTGCAGTTGGTGCAGGTACTGATCATTATTGGCGTATTCGCCATAGGGCGTGGCGGCCAGATCGGGATACACCAGGTGGCGACCATAGATCACCGGGATCGGCTGCGTCAGCCGCGCGTAGTTGCCCTGCGCTTGCAGGCTGTAGGTCGGCGACGGCGAGGCGTTGCCATACGAGCCCACCGACGGCAAGTTGGGCGTGGGCAGCGGCACCAGGGCGCTGACCAAGGCGGAACCCGCCGTCATGATGATGGCAGAACCAACGGCCGTGGCCATGCTGCCGCTGAAGCCCAGGCTCGCACCCAGGGGACCGCCATAAGCAGTGGCGACCACCATCACCGCGATCATCAGGACCGTGCGCAGCGGGTTTTTGCCGCCGCCACCGCCACCGCCCTGCGGCAGCGCCACGAACAGCACCACGCCCTCGATGGGTGTGGTGGCCCAATCGGCGCGTAGCACCGGGTCGCCGTTCTTGATGCAGACGGTCGGCTTGTCGAATGTCACCGCGTGGTCTTCGAGCCACTGGCCGATGGTCGCGCCCCGGTCAGCAGCGAACACCTCGCGCGCCGACAGATCGAATGGGTTCCGCAGGACGATGATGGTGTTGTCAGGATGGGTTTTCAATGGGGCTCCCAAAACGATAAAAACCTTCCACCCGCCAGCCGTGCAGCAGCAGTTCGGGCAGCTTCTGGAATACGACGCCCGCATCCCTGACCGCGTGCAGCACGCCACCTCCATCGACCGCTAACCACACGCCGACATGCACCGGATAGCGCGATTGGCGCAGCAGTACCGCATCGCCCTCGGCTGGTTGCGACACGGCCACCCAGCGTTGCCGCTCGGGGTGTTCGCGAAATGCGGTCATCACAGTGCGCAGGTCGTTAGCATCCACCAAGATTTCCGGCAGGTCGCGCCCAAAGTGCTCGCGCTGGATGGAGAGGAACAAGCCCCAGCAATCAAACGTATCTGGCCCACGCGCACCGGCCACCCAGGGCCGGCCGATGAGATCGGTTGCCCAGTGCATCATCGCGTAAGGCCCGGGAAGGTCTTGGCGGTGTAGCTAACGCCAGGAAAAGCCTTGTTACCCACATCCAGCATGCGAGCGCGCCCAGTCACGCGCATCACATCCGCTTCCACCTCGGTCAGCACCAGGTGGATGGGCGGATCCATCTGCGGACCATCCAGGTCGGTGGATAGGTAAGGCCGGTAAGTCACCTCAATCACCGACTGCGACTCTGCCGCTGCATCCAGGTGGCGCACGATCTCGCGCGAAACGTTGTCCAGGGTGACGGTGATTTCTGGCACGGGCATGGTGTCCACTGGCGGCAAATCCAGCTCAAAGCCCATGGCCACGAATTGCACGCGCTCGCCAGCTTGCAGCGGCGCTTGAGATTCCAGCCGGGCCCACAGATCACCGGTGTCGCGCACCACCCGAATGGCGACCTGCTGACCGTCTTCATCGACAAACGCAGGGTGGCGCAACTCCAGCGTGTGCAGGATGATCTGCTCCGATGGCGCGCTGGCGTAGGCTTCCTTGATGGCCTCAGACAATGCGGCGTTCGGCATCAAAGGATCACCGGGTAAGGCACGTAGCTGGTTTCGCTGTCGTCTTCCGGCAACTGCGCTTCGCCCGCATAACCACTGGCCAGCACCTGACCGTCGTCGAGCAGAAACACCAAGCCCTGCTCGGAACTCCAGCCGTAAGACGAAATGTCCACCACCTTGCGTTGCGCGATGCGCACCAGTTCCACGCTGCTGCGGTTCGTCGCATCCCCCAAGCCAAGACCGCCGTTGCCGTTGTAACCCCAGGCGTAAACTGTGCCGTTCTCCATCAAGGCCGCACCATAGTTGTAGGACGCGGTGCCGCCATGAACGGCCTTGACCACGGTGTTCCCCACCGGCACCTGATTCCAGTTGCCGCCCGAGCTGCCATTGGAGTTGCCCCAGTAGCCTCCATAGCCGCAGGCCCACAGGGTCTTGTCAGCCTTCTTGAGATAGGTGATCGGGTAGTCGTAGCTGCCGGCATAGACGTCCACCACATTGGTGGCCACTTGCACCGGGGTGTATTGGTTGGCCGTGTTGCCATTGCCCAGTTGCCCGTAGTCGTTGACGCCCCATGCGTGCAAGGCACCGGTGCTGTCCAGCGCGAAGGCATGAACATAAGCACCGAACACCTTGACGATGGTTTTACCGGCAAGGCTGCCACCGGCACGCGGCATGGCGACGTTGGCCTGATTGGTCGTGCCATCACCCAGCTGGCCGTTGCCGTTGTATCCCCACGAATACAGGGTGCCGTCGTTTTTGACCGCGTAGTAGGCGGTGTAACGCTCTCGGCCAGCTGCCACTTGCGTGATGCCGGCGAGCACCGGCAACTGTACAAAGTTGTTGCGCTGATTCGTGTCACCCAAGCCAAGTTGACCGTAGCCGTTGTAGCCGCAGGCGTGGACCGTGCCATCGCTGCACAGGACCAGGGTGCTGTTGTAACCTTCGCCGCCGCAGTTAAGCGCCAGATCCACCACCGTCTTACCGGCGATCGAGTTGCTGGCGTTGGCGCTCATGTTGACCGGCACGGGCTGGTTGGTCGTGTTGCCGGTGCCCAGCTGACCGTACCCGTTATAGCCCCAGCCCCACAGCTGACCGTTCTTGTCGATGCAATAGCCGTTGGTGTCCTGGCTGTAATAGAGCTTGGCTGCCCCTGGAAACCCGGGCGGGAATGCGGTGCGTGCCGGATACGAGCGCGCATAGGTGGTGCCGTCGCCCAGCTTCCAGTTGGCATTGCGCCCCCAGGCGCGGATGCTGCCGTCGGTCATGATGAGGCCGAACTGGCGATAGCTGTTGGGCTGCGCGCCCTTGGCGTTCTCCGGCAGTTTCAGCACCTTGGTGCCCGAGCGCACATCGGGTGTCGCCCAGACCGGAACGCCCTGTGCGCCAAGGGTGAGCACCTGCCCGGACTGGCCGACGGGCAAGGCCACCAGTTGGTTGCCGTCGAAGTAGATTACCTCGCCCGGCGCACTCGACACCCCTTGCGTGCCCTGAGCGAACAGATCCCAAGCGGTTGACGTCGCGTCCGGTGTCACGCCCATGGTGGCGTCCGTCAGACAGACAAAGCTGTCGCCGTAGTGGCCCACCACATCTTGGCGGGCATAAGTGGCGCTGGCGTCATACGCGCCGCGCCAGGTGAAGGCAATCTTGCCCAGAGAAACGGTTCCCATGAACAGTCCTTGAAGAGTGGAAATTGAAATTCAGCAGGGTTCAGAACAGGATCGGCGACGGGGCGAAGCGATGGTCGCTGTCATCGTCACCCGTCTGACCGAATTGACCATGGCCGGTCGACATGACCTGACCATCGGCGGTGAGGAAGTGGTAAGCCCCGTTGTGGTACTCACCCCCTTCGCCGCAGCCCATCGTTCCCGAGCGCGAGAAGTCCACGATCGGCCGATCAATCAGAACGAAGCGTTCGGGTTTGTTAGATGAGTCTGCATAACCGTTGCCACACTGACCGGCGCCACCCATGCCCCAGCCCACCGCTTTGCCATCGGCACGCAATGCCATCGCCGACGAGCCATAGCTGCTGCCATACATGCGCAGCTTGGTCACTTGGGTCAAGAAGTCGCCACCGATGGTGGCCCATGTAGTGCGATCCGTACCACCGCCGATGTGATAGTTGTTGTTGCCGGTATGACGCACCGTGCCGTCCTGCATCAATGCCAGCGTGCGTCCATAACCGCCCGAGATCGCGTAAGCGTCTACCACGCCATCGAGCACTTTGTAGGGGAACAGCGCATGGCCGGTGAAGATGGAGCCGGTGTACCCCGTGCCCCAGATGCCGGAAGTCTGCCCTTCATCGTGGCCCCAACGGTAAAGCGAACCGTCCTCCAGAATGACGCCATAGCTGCGGTAGTACTGGCTGCCCGCCACCCAATGGGCATCGGACTCGGAGCAGAACACCTTCTTGACCCGCTTCTCGCTCCCCCAGGGCATCCAGAGCCGGTGCGTGTATTGGTCGCTGCCAAAGCCGCAGGAATTGGACTCCCCGGCAACCCAGAGTTTGCCGGTGGTGTCGATCAGGTAACTGGCGGCATAGGTACCGCCTGACAGGAACACCGCCTTGATCGGCGTGTCGGCGGTGAAAGGAACGAGCGTCGGCGTGGTCACCACTGAGGTGTGCCCGAGACCCAGGCTACCTTGCTGGTTGTTGCCCCAGACATAGACGCGGCCCAGCGCATCCAGGCAGGCGAACATGCGGTAGCCGTACCAATCGTGGCCGGTAATCATCTGTTTAACCACCGCATCAGCCGGCAACTGACCCACCCCATTGATCCGCTTGGGAACCGGGTTGTCCGATCCCCAGCCGTTGCTGCTACCCGCGTGCCACAGACCACCGTCCGCATCGATGAAGTAGGTGGCATCCCACAAGCAGGTCACGGACACGATGCGCGGTGCGCCAGGTGGGAACGCCACCCGCGCCGGAAAGGTGCGGCCAATGTCTCCGGTATTGCCCGTGCCCTGTTGCCCGTAGAGCGCACGGCCCCAGGCGCGCACCGAACCGTCGTTCATGATCGCGGCCATGAAGTAATTCGAGCTGTGATAGTCCGCCGCCGCGCGGTCGGTGTTCATCAATGCCGTGGCAATCGTGCCGTTGCGATCGGCCATGAAGCGAAACTCCACGCCGTCGGCGCCGTTGGAGTGAAGCACCATGTTGCCAATGCAGCCGACGGACACTCCGCCGGTCAGCAAATGGCCTTTGAGAATTGCGTCTTGCTGACCGAGTGCAAAAGGCTGCGGTTGGCCATGGCGAATGACCCAGGCACCACCGTCCTTGAAAACCACATCACCCTCTTGATAGCTCAGGAACGGCGAGTAGATTCCGCGCCAGCGATAGCCAAGCGCTGAGATATCCAGATTCACAGCTGTACCTCCAGCGCGTTGTTGTGAATTGCGAAGGTCACGCCCTCTGCCAGTGTCCAAGCCTGGAAGTCGCTGGCATTGAAATCGGCATCACGCCCTTCGGTGAGCAGCAACTCCGAGCCATCGTTGGACAGCTGGAATCCATAGAAGCGCGGCAAGGCGGCGGTATTGACCAACTCGTAGCCGGATTCATCCGCCTTGACCTTGAGCAGCATGCCCTGCGCGCCGCTCAGGGTGTCGGGCAGCCCCACAGCAAGCAATCGGGCGATGACCTGCTGCAACAAGCTCTCCGCATCGACAAGGATCTGATTGCCGCTGGTCTGGACCTGTTCCAGCACCGCTGTGGTGTTGGTCACTCCCTGTGTCGCAGCAGTCTCTGCGCGATTCGCCTCTGTGGTGGCCAGCGTCGCAGCCGTTTGCGCGTCCTGCGCCGCAGACTGGCCCTGCGCGAGGATGCCATCAACCGCTAGGTTGATGGCCAGATCGGCGTCGTTGAGCAGCTTGGCGATGGTCGGCAGGCTGCCGCCTTCGGTGGTGACAGTCACGCTGGCCGCGCCATGCACCACCTGGTGCAGGATCTGGCCGTCGGTGGTGACCTGTGCGACGGCGGCGTTGAGATCGGTTTGCAGGCTCATGACAACCTCAGTGGAGATAGATGGGGAGATCGCCATGCACCGCCTGATGCAGCGTGTTGCGCATGGCGAAGATGTCGGCGGCTGGCATTTCCAGCAGAAGATTGAGCGCGCCCTCGTCGAGCGTGGGGCGTTCGCGAACCTCGATCTCGCCCTTCACCTCCCAGTAATGACCGGGAATCAACCCAGCTTCAAACTGGCGTGTGAAACGGGCTTCATGGGGCAAAAGACCAAGACCGCCAAGCAAGGTGATCTCGAACCACTGCCCGCCTTCATCGGCGTGATACTTGTACCAGGCCTCGAACAAGGCGAACTCGAACTCGGTGAACATCCAGCGCACGGAGATGCGCGTGGGCGTTTGCCGAAAGCGGCGACGCTGGCGTGCCGGGCCGGATTCCATGTCGGTGCGCAAAACGGCTTCCTGCGGGCTCAGGCCATAGCCTTCGACCGTGGGCGGTGGCAGGGTGGAAGGCCATGCAATGTTCATCGCGCCGCCCCTGCTGCAGGGTTGAGTCCGTAGCGTCGTTCCATTGCCGGCGCGAGGCCGGTGCCCATGCCGATGGACCGCGCCATGCGGCCCTCGATCTGCTCAACGATGACATCGAGCTTGAGCCCGCCATCGGCCTGCTGTGTCCGCTCAACACGGGCGCCAACGCCACTGGCCGTGTTGACGACATTGACCTCAATATTGACCTCCGGCCGCGACATGCCTGCGCCGATCGCCGCCATCTGGCCTTTGGTGAACACGCCCTCACCGCGTTGCAGGATGGCGGGCACCTCGTTACGCCCGACGATGCCGCCGCTGTGGTAGCGCGGGATCGTGCGCTGCATCAAGGAGTCGAACCCGATCACGCCGCCTGTATGTGCGACTGGCAATGATCCAGGAACAGAAGTAGCAGGCGTTGAACTAGCGAATAAGCCAGAAAGTGCATTGGCAAATGGCAATGTGATGGCGCGCTGAATCTGGATGCGGATGAGGTCCGAGATGATGGAGTTGGCCAGCGACCGGAAATCCAGCTTGCCGGTCATCACAAAGTTAACCAGGGCGTCCGTCATGCCGTTGAAGGCACGGGTGGTGGCCGCTTCCATCTGCTTGCCGATCTGCTCGGCTTCCTCGGCCACTGATCGCAGCCCCTTGGCGAAACCCGCTTCAGGGTCCGAGAGCTCTTTGGCACGCTGTATCAGCTGTGTGGCGCCACCTGCGGCCTGACGCGCGGCCTCCTCAATTTTCTTGAGGGCATCGGCCAGTTTTTCGTTGCCGGGTGCGGCTTCTGCCAGTGCACGAGCCTGCTGGGCCAGTGTGGCGAGCTGGTTGGCACTTTCCTGGCGTGCCGAGGCAAGACGCCTTAGAGAGTCGAGCTCGCTGATGGCGCCCGTCTCGCGCAGGGTCTTGATTTGATCTTCGACGGCGCGCAGTTCATTTTGACCGCGCGCTGCTTGCTCCTGCAGGTCTTTCAGAGATTCACCGGGCAGGCGAATCTGACGCTCCAGGTTGGCTTGCTGGGCGTCTCGCTCGAGCTTTTGGCGCTTCAACGTGATCTCAGCCAACTTATCCTGGAGCTTGAGCTTGTCCTGGGTGGTCTTGGCCACCGTTTCCAGGCCGCGGCGCAGGATGGCTTCTTCATCGGCAGACAGCGCGCTCAGCTTCTGCGTGAAATCTTCCTGGGCAGCCAGTCGAGCGTCGCTCGCCTCCTTGTAGCTCAGGTAACCCTGGCCCTCATAGAGGTCAATGATGCGCTGGCGGTCTTTCAGGATGCCAGCCTCCACATCGACCATGCCCTGCAGGCGTTTGAGGTCGCTGTCGATGCCCGCCATGGCATTAGCCGTGACGGATGTGGTGGCCGTGCTGTAGTTCAGGCGCTTCCGGGGCGTGGACGCTTGCGTGACGGCGTTTGAGGCCTCAGTCCCCTTGCGAATGTCCTCGAATCTTCGCGTGACCGCATCGGCCAGCAACGGCATATCCCAAAGGTCAACGTAGTTCTGGTTGGCCTGAGCGACGATGGCATTGCGCTTGTCCAGCGCCGCTTTCAGGCGGGCACGGTTTTCTTCGGAGAATGGGTTCAGGCCTTCGCCGCCGGCCAGAAAGGTGCCGGCCAGCTCAATGTCTGCCCAGACCGCCTGGAAGCTGCCGACCACGGACTTGATGGTGACGCCAATCACCCGCAACGAGTCGATGACCACGGCGAGCGCATAGGCGGTGTTCTCGGCCCAGGTGGTGAGCGTCCCATCGCTGCGCAGGCGCTGAATACCAACCACCGCGTTGTCAGTGCCAAAGAAGACGCTTTTAAGCTCACTTGCCAACACGCTCATGGACGGAATTGCCGAGGTCACCAGCGTTTGCGCCACGAAGTCGGTTTCGGCCTTCATGCGCGAGAAGGCCTTGGAGGCCCTGTCGGCTTCCTCAATCTGCTGCGCTGTCAGGCGAATGTTCAGATCCTGGTTCTCGGCCAGGTCCTTCAGGAACGGCAGCATGGCCGCGCCCGACTTGCCAAAGAGCTCCATGGCGATGGCGGTCTTGCCCGCGCCGTCCTCGAACTCGGCCAGTTTCAGGGCCACATCGTTCATGACCTCGGCCGGGTCACGCAAATTTCCGCTGGCGTCCTTGGCCCCAATGCCTAGGAACTGCAACGCCTTGGTGGCACCGGCCACCTCGTCATCGATGCCTGCCAGCCCCTTGGAGAGCTTGGTCAAACTCCCACCGATGGCCTCCATGGCCGTGCCCGAGATGGTGGCCACCGGTGCAAAACCGGACAAGGCCGTGGCGCTCGCGCCGGTTTGCTCAGACAAGCCCTGCAGCGCCGCCGCGGTTTCGATGGTGTGGGCCACGAAATCCCGCAATGCGGCGACAGACGTCACACCGATAGCCACCGCAAAGGCGGTCTTGGCGACACTGGCCACTTGTTGCAAGTTGGCCTTCATGTCGTTCGCGTGGCGGTCCAGCAGCCGCGCCGTGCGGCCCAGGTCCGCCCGGAACTCGGAGGTTTCTGCCGACAGCTTGACAACCAAGGATCCCAGATCAGCCATGCTTATTCACCTTGTTTTTCACCTTATGGGAGAACATCGCCTTGAAACGCTCCACGTTCACGCGCGCACTGGTCTGCGGCTGAGGACGATCCAGGTAGGGCATGAAATCCTCGGGTGTGAACACTTGGGCGTGTTTGGTTCGGTTGGCGTTGGCAAAGGTGGATGCGATCACACCGCTTCTGAGGTCAGCGCGCATGTCACCAAAGGGTTCGAGTTGGTAAAAGGCCATCCACTCGGTGAGCTCGTCTGAGCCGGTGCGAGCCAACAGCTCACGCACCGGCATGCCAAGTGCTAACGCCAGACGAAAGACAAACTGCCGGGTGGGATTGGCCTTCAGGCGTTTTTTGCGACGTCCGCCTGGTCGGCGCCAATGCCGTTGAGCCGCTGGGCCACTGCGAACACACGGTCCAGCGCGCGGGCGCTTTTCCCACCCAGCGCGGTGATGTCACTGTCGGTGAACAGTCGGCTGCCGGCCTCATCACACAGGGTCAGCGACACAAGGCGAGCACGGACGTTTTCCAGTCGGCCTTCTTTGCCAATCAAGCTGGCCTCAAACGCATCACGATCGGTACCACTCATGGTGCGGACATACACGTCGCCACCCCACTCGGGCACCGGCACGATTTCACGCGGCAGGTCGTCCGCAGCCAGGATGGCGTCTTTGGTGAGAATGTTCATGTGGGTCATGGGAATCAAGCCTCCGTGATGTCGCCGTCGATCTCGATCGTGACGCTGGCTTCGACCACCGCGTCCACACCGCCTTGAACGCTGAACTGCGTGACATAGCCGTAAAACGTCCAGGTCGCCGCAGGGGTGGTGTCGGTGAAGGTGATCTTGAATTGACGGCGGGCACGGTTGGCACGGTCGGCGCGCAAACCCTGGTGCACGGTGTCGTCCGGGTTGAAGTGCAAGCTCAAGGAGAGTTGGCCCTCGTCACGCAGACCGACGCGCTTTTCTTTGGCGGTGGACGCCAGGTTGGTGACATCGATGACCGTGGCCTGACCGCCCGGGCCTTGAAAGGACACGACGTTGGGGATCGTCTCAAAAGTGGTGGCGCCAAAGCGGGCAATGGTGATGCCCTGCGCGGTGATGGCAGTGCTGGACATGGAGTTCCTCCTGAAAAGTTAAAAATTGCCCCACCCTCAGTCAGGTCAGACTGGTCAGGCGGATCAGCGGTAGTAGGTGAAATCCACCGACATGCGGTAGACACCGGCTTGCGCGTCGAAGTCGGTCAGGCCCATGCGCACATCGGCCACCGAGTGGATGTCTGCCAGCAAGGCAGAGAGGACGTCGTCCTGTAACTGCTCACAAGCCAGGAGCGTTCGGGCATAGGCGTCGACTTGCACCCGGGAACGCCGCAGCGGGTTGATGCCATCGAGCGACACGATGCGCGTCTCATCGATTGGGGTGTAGACCAGCGTTGGATACTGGGCAGAAGCAGGTGCCACGACGGCGTACACCTGACCCGCAGCCAGGTGTTTGATGGCGTCATAGAACGCTTGCATCAGGGCCGCCCACTCAAGGCCTTGGCCTCGATCTCAATGCGTTGGGCCAGGCGCGTTTTGATGGCGTCCACCGCCTCTCGGCGGCGCGATTCAAGGGCTGGCCGCAAGAAGGGTCTGGCGCCCATCTTGCGCGTGCCAAATTCCAGGAATCGCCAGTACCAGGCGTCTTGTGACAGATTGCCACGCTTGCCCTGGTTGCGGTACTTCTTGCCGTGGCGCACCAGCACGTAGAACGTCTGACGCCCACCACCCGAGAGTTCGCGGATGTGCTTCATGATGACCGAGCGTTTGAGCGTGCCAGGTGGTGGCTGCTTCGGGCCCAGCGACTGAGCGGCCTTCGGAGCCCGTGCGCGGGCCTCATCGCGGACCACCTTAGCGCCGGCATAGACCGACGCACGCAGGCCCCGGTTGGCCACACGCAGCGGCAGTTCACGCAACGCCCGGTCCAGTTGTGCCAGACCTTCGACGCGCACGGTTTCGGTTTTAGCCATCACGCACTCCTTCGCTGACCAGCAAGATCACGGCCACATTGGCCTCGTCATCGTTGAGGGCGGCCTGAATGGCAAACACGCGGTCCCTGTACAAGACGCGCATCTGGGCCACTGCCTCGGAATCATCCAGTTCAGGCCGGTATCGCACCGTGATCTGGTGGCTCACTTCAGCCGCGATGCGGTCTGCGATGCGCGCCTCGCGCCCAGATAGGGGCTGGATGTCTGCCCACACCGTGGCCAGATCGGCCCAGGTCTGTGTGGGCGCACCCAACGCATCTTTGGTCACCGAGGACTCTTGGATGCGCACGCGGTGCTTGAGTTGACCTGCGCCGATCGTGCTCATACCAGGCTCACCCGATAGCCATCGAGGAGGCCATCCACAAAGGGCAAAGGATCGATGCGCCCGCGCGTAAGCACAGACACTTCTTCACGGTGACCGTAGAGGCTGCCTACACGCAACTTGATCCAGCTTTTTATGCCCTCGGGCACCGCGCTGGCCAGCCCGTAGCCCGCATCAAAGGTGACCGTGACGGCCCCAATTTGCGGCAAGGTGGGTGGCCAGGCTTTGCCAAAGGCGGGAGTCAACCGGGCGGGCTCACAAGCGGCGTCCAGCACGTAGTCGTCAGCAGGCATGGTTTGCAGGGTACCGTTCATGTCGAGGTACTCGATGCTGAGCACAGTCTGCACGGGGCACTTGGCCAGCAAAACCGCGTGCGCTGGCAAACTGAATGTGGCGCCGGATACCGCGTGCGTGAACGTTGCACTCGGGAAGGCGTCGAGCACCAACTTCCAGCGCGCAGTCATCAACTGCCTGCCGGTGATGGTCTCCGCCGCCTGACGGGCTGCCGCAATCAGTGAGCCAATGAGCGCATCGTCATCGTCAACATCCACCCGCAGGTGTTGCTTGGCCTCCAGAAGCGTGACCGGCTCCCCTGCGGGGGGGATGACGAGTTGCAGCGGCATCAGACGATCTGCACAACGGCGCTCTGGTTGGCTGTCTGGGCCGGCAGTTCACGTGGGTTGATGCCCAGCACTTGCGCAGTCGTCTGGCTGGCCGCGACCGCAACCGTGACAGACAGGCGCACAAATCCAAATCCACCCACCGTGTCCAGCTCTTCTGGCTTGACGTTGATGAGGACCTGCTTGTTGTCGCCGCTGACTTTAACGATCTGGGCGATTGCCTTGCCCGTGATGTCTTTGGCACCGGTGCCCGTGGCATCAAGCGCCTGCTGGAGCTTGGCGTCCACCGTGGCTCCCGTGCCAAGCACGCCGGTCTGGACGATGGCCAACAGCGCATGGTGTTCGGCCGCAGAGATCCAGCCAGTGGTGGCGGCACCTGCCGCCTGGTTGGAAGGATCGATCGTGGCCAGGATGGCGAGCAGTTCGCTGCCCTTTGCATTGGGAAACATCAGAGTTCTCCTTGTGAGTGAGGGCGATCAGCGCGCGCCCAGTTGAATGAACGGGGACATCGAGGCGCTGCCCTTGGCGGGGTTGATCGGCGCGGTCACCTTGGACTGACCGTCCATACGGAAGGTGGTCCTGAAGGCCGTCAGATCGGCATCGAAATACAGGTGCATGGAGGTGGCCGTTTGCAAGCCGCCAGCTTTGGTGATGGTCTGGTAGTAAGACAGATCCACCAGCAGCACATCGCCTTGGCTCGAGAACGAATTGGCATGCTGAGAGACAAACACCGGACGGCCCAACAGCGTCCCGTAGGGCGAAACCTGGATGCCACCAACCGTCAGGCCGTTGGGCAGGTAAATCGGGTAGTTGCCCAAGGTGAGCGTGAACAGCGCTGGCAGCACATCGTTGTTGATGATCCAGACCGATTTGGCAAAGCTGCCGGTGGGCAGGCGCGAAATCATTTTGGCCAGGTTTTGCGGCAACAGCGTCTGAGCGGTTTGGCCCGACTCTTTGGCCACCGTGACAGTGGCTCCGGCGGTCAGCGCACCGATGGGCACACCGCTGCCTGCGCCGAAGAGGATGGATTCGTTGGTTTTCCAGCGAATCGAGTCGGCCACTTTCTCGGGCAGGTAGCTCGTGAGCGCGTTGGCATCATCGAGCAACTCGTCGGTCGTCGGCACCAGGGCCATGAGCTTTTTGAGGCGCAGCGTGGACAGGCCGAGCACAGGCTTGGTAGCGAGCGCCGAGGAGGCTTCACCTTGCCAGTAGGCTCGGATGCCGTTGGTACCCCAGGGCGTGGTTTCGTCCTTGGGAAACGCCATGCTGTTGCCGCTGATCTCGACGTTGTCGGTCAGGGGCAGCAACGAGTCCTCGCCCAGCGACAAGCGAAAGATCTGCTGCGAAAACTCGGGAGGCACCAAGAAGCCACCGTCTTGGCCGGCGCCCTCGTTGCCATAAGTGCTCGGGGCTGCTGCGCCACGCCCACCACCAATCAGGAGGCGATCGTCGACCGATTTGCCAGGCTTTTCTGCCTGGAAGACGGCCTGCATGAATTCACCCACGGTTTTGAAGCCGTGTTTGGGGTCAGCATCGCGGTTGTCAGTGACGGTGATGAAGCTGCCGGCTGTTGCATCTGTGGTCATGGCCATGCGCGCTTCTTCAGCGATCAGGGCTGACTCGCGGTCGATGGCCGCAGAGGCTGCCTCGATGCGGGATTTCAGGGCATCGAATGCCGAGTTTTCCTCGTCATTCATGTCACGGTTTTCGGACGCTGCAATGTCGGTCAGCGCACGGGCTTCCTTGATCAGGCCTGCTTTGCGGGCCTGCAGTTCACGGAGTTGCTTACTCATTTGGGGTTCTCCAAAAATGAAAAACCGCCTGGCACCTGTCGGTGTGGCGGTGGAGTGGATATGAAATGGGTGACGACCGACGGGTCGTGTTTCAGGCCTGGGCGACTCGACGGAGGCGCACCGGGATGGGGTTACAGCAGCGCCAGAGAATCGCGCGCTTGCTTCAGGCGTGATGCGCCAGGTCGAACCTGTTGCTTGGCACCACGTCGCATTTTTTTGATGACATCGTCCAAAGTGGCGACGCCATCCACCATGTTTTGAGCCAAGGCCGAATCGGCGCCCAGAACACGGCCCTGACCCATGCCTTCGCGCACTTGCGCGATGGACACGCCACGGCCACGGGCCACTGCCTTGGTGAACGCGGCGTAGTAGTCGTCCACGCGTGACTGCATGAAGCCCTGAGCCTCCGCATCCAGAGGGCTGTAGGGGTTGCCTTCAACTTTGAACTTGCCAGCCGAAATCAGGGTTGTTTTGACACCCGCGTCATCGAGGGCTTTGCTGTAGTCCTGGTGGGCTTGCCACACGCCAATCGACCCCACCTCACCGCCAGGGGTGACATAAAACTCCGAGGCGGAGCATCCGATCCAGTACGCGGCGGACGCGGCCAGTGAGTTGGCGACTGCCACCACATGCTTTTGGTTGCGTGCGGCCTGGATTTCATCTGCCAGTTCTGCCACGCCATAGACACTGCCACCAGGGCTGTCGATGTCGATCAGGATCTGCCCCACGGAGTCATCAGCAAGTAGCTGGCGCAAGGCAGCAGAAAACTGTTGGGTGCTTGTACTGCCAGGGCCGGATACATCGTCGACCATGTTGCCGCGTTGGGTGACCACGCCATAGAGTGGCAGCACTGCAATGCCGCCCGAGGACTGGACAGCCGCATTTTGTCGCCGAGACTCACGGATTACACGATCGGCCTGAATGCGCACCATGTTGTCAGCCTCAGCAGGAATTCCCGCTGACCAGCGCATGACCACACTGGCCAGGGCATTGAGTCGTTCGGGCATGAGTGCCCAGGGGGTCGCCAAAAATTCAGCAACCAGCAATTGATGGTTCATGGATTCATTCCCAGTTGAATCAGAGAGACACGCAAGTCGGCTTCGGCCAGCACTTGCCCGTTTTGTTTGGCAGCCCAGGACTCGGCAGCGGCCAGCGGTACCGCCAGCGCCTCCGCAATCAGGCCAATTTCTTTGTCATCGATGGCGCCCGATCGGCTGATGCGCCGCGCCCATCGATCAGCAGCGCTGGCGACCACGGCCTGCAACCGTGTGCGCGCGCCATCCTGCGCAGGAGATAGGGTCTCAGTGGTGGGGTCAGAGGTTTCATCACTCATTTCCGCCGACTCCGCATCGCCTTCCTCCACCATGTTCAGCGGCCGCAAGGGCTCGTCCAGACCGTCCAATGGGTTGAGGTTCTCCGCCACACGTGCTTCGTTGCGGGTGAGCCAACCGTTTTGAATGCCGCTTTGGTAGTAAGCCGAGCGACTGGCGGCGTCACCTCGCATCAAGTTGGCAAAGTCAAATTCGACTTCCAACTCATCCCCATCGAGCAGCAGTTCGGCGCCAATGGAGGCCTCCCAGCGTTCGGCCCAAGGCGTCATGGTGTGCATGACAAATTCCAGCGACTGCTGCTCGATGTTGGAAAACGTGGCGCGATCCAGGTCCGCGATCATGTGCGGTGGAACACGGAACAGTCGGGCGATGTCGGTGATCTGGAATTTGCGCAGTTCCAGGAACTGGGCATCCTTGTTGGTCACGCCCACCTCGTGGAACTTCATGCCGTTTTCCAACACCAGCACCTTGCCTCGGTTGGCACCGGATTGAGCCGCCTGGTAGGACTCGCGAAACACCTTCTTGGCTTCAGCATCCTTGAACGACCCAGGAAATTCAATCCATCCCCCAGTAGGTTTGGCGTCGTTGGCAAAGAACCGTGCGCCATAGTCCTGGGCGGCCAGCGCCATCCCCAGGCTTTCACGTGCCAACTCAATTGGGCTCATGCCCATCAAGCCGTCCGATGACAAGCCCTTCAAGTGCCAAATGTCGCCGCGGGGCAGTACCAGTTCATCGCCAAAGCGGTCTGTCACCCGGTAGCGAAACTCACCTGAGCGCAGCAATTCCATGCGCACCCGGTCAGGATGGATGGGCACCAACTCCACGATCTCACCGCGGGGGTTGGTGATGATCTGGCAGTACGCGTTGCCGCGCAGAGCCAGGTGGCCTTGCAGCATCTCCCGCCACTCGAACGGGTTTTGGTACCGGTTGGGCCGCCGGCATAGCAAGGTGTGCAGCCAGTGATCGGTGACCCGGTCCTTTCCACCATCGACCCGCTTTCGGTAGAGCACGATGGGAAGAGATGCCATCGTCTCGGACAAGATGCGCACACAGGCATAAACCGCAGAAAGACGAAGCGACGCATCAGGGGTGACACGAACGCCACTGGACGTCCTGGCCGATACGGGCTCAAACCAGAAGTCTCCCCAGCTTGAGCGGTCATCGCTGGACGCCCGGAACCGGTCAAAGAAGCTCAATAGTCCCATCAGATCAGAGCAGCATCAATTCGTAGTCGGATCCCAGCACCACGTTCTCCCCGGGCTTGATAGCCCGAGAGAGCGCCATGATCAGTGCCACGATGCCGTCGATCTTGTTTTCTGCTCGCTCCTTGCGTGGGTAAATGTTGTCTTTGACGTCTAGGTGTGCCACCACGTTACTAGCCATCCACGTGAGTACCGGATCGCCGTCATGCGTGAGCTTCTTCTGAAGCACCAGGGCTTCAAGCGTCTTCATCGGCTCGCTGAAGTTCAGCACCGTTGGGCGCACTTCGATCATCGGAAGCCCTTCGGACAGCATCCGAGTGGACAATTGGGTCGCCTGGAAAGGATCAAAGGCCACCGCTTGCACTTCAAACCGCGAGG
>JACCDG010068010.1_pt1 | contig 27404 bp, 7 predicted proteins | sample 7442471 | NCBI WGS metagenome assembly JACCDG01 (sample SAMN15323444, study PRJNA562643) | freshwater metagenome | isolation source: river surface water | place: USA:Blue River Watershed | collected 2017-08-17 | reverse complement strand
TGAGCCGGTGTCGAGAAGAGACGAGCGGAGACACCAGGTTCAAACACGATGGTTCCTGTGGTTTGCATACGAATACGGTCAGAAACCGATGAACCTTTGAAAATCAGGAATTCTTGATTTCCTGTTCCTGTGCTGATTTCGGCGAGCACTGTATTATTGTAGTTGCCTTGGAGACCAAAAAAGGCAATGTCTGTAAAGGACGATTGAAATCCTACAAACAAGTTATTGGCGTAGTTACTGTCGGCATTCACTTGGAAGGTCGAGAGAGCGGTCGTTCGGACAGGGCCCAAGTCGAACCACCCTGCACCTGTTCCCACGGTGAGTGTGTCAATCGTCAGAGTGCTGAAATAGGCCATGAAAGAGGAGATAGAGGATGCTTGTAAAGAACTTGTCAAGAGTTTTGCCGTGGAAGCTGTCGTGCCTAGCACCGCAGCAGGAGGATAGGAAGCATTGTTAATGGAGGAAATATTCAAGTTCAGGGTCGACAAGATTTGGGCTCTTGCAGTTCCGCCGACATCGAGCGTTGTTTGGGGAGTCGACAAAAAGATACCTACAGAAGTCGAGGTCAGAATCATCGTAGGTGTGGAATTGGAGCCGACTTGGGTTGTCGAGAAAAGACGCTGAGGCATACCCGCTTCAAACACGATAGTTCCTGTAGTCTGCGTGCGGATGCGGTCTTGTGCTGAAGACCCACGAAACATGAGGAATTCTTGGAACCCTGTGCCTGTCGAGGTTTCGGCCAACACGGTATTATTGTAGTTGCCTTGCAAACCGTAGAACGCCAAGGTTGTCAGAGAAGATATGGTTCCAAAGTAATTGGATGTTGAATAGAGAGCACCCGTATAGGTCAAAATACTCGATACAGAAGTCGCTAATAAATCACCCATATCGACGAACCCTGTGCCGTCACCAAAGATGAGGGCATTGGTGGAAATGGTCGATATATTGGCGGTAATCGAGCAAATCGTGGATGTTGTAATAGAACTTGTGAAGAATTGAGATGTAGAAAGGGTAGCTCCAATGGTGGCTCCAGCTGAATACGGTGCGCCGTTAATGGTGGAAATATTCAAGGTCAGTGTTGAAAGACTAGCCGCTTGCAAGGAAGATGTATAGAGCATCAGCGTAGAAATTCCATTGGCTTGCAAAGAAGACGTGAAGGTTTGTAGTGTGGAAATACCTGTGGCCTGCACGGAACTTGTGTTAAAGAGGAGAGTGGAGAGACTTGTTGCCTGAACAGAAGACGTGAAGAGTCTATGAGATGACAAGGTATTGGCTGTCAGAGAAGATGTTTGTTCCACCAAGGAGCTTTGTTGCGTAATCTGACCATAGGGTGCTACGAAGGTAGATGCATTCATGGACAAGGTGCTCAGTGTCTGGAATCGACCAGCACCAGCGACATCCAGGTTCGCTCCAGGCGTTGTCGTGCCGATGCCGACGTAGCCATTGGAGCCGATGCGCATGCCTTCCGTGATAGAACCACCAATGGATGTAATCAGAATGAGACCACTTCCACCATTTGTAGCTCCGCTTCCTCCCACGGCCACACCTGCGATGTAGCCTGAATGGCTTGTGGCTGGTGCTTGATTGGCTGTATTTGGACTGTTGGACCCTGCTGTAAGAGTAAAGCCTGTGTAGCTCGTGTAGGAAGAACCACCACCACCACCTGAGTTAATTCCTGGATTCATGTAACCACCGCCACCACCATAGAAACCACCACCACCGCCACCTGCGTAGTTGCCTCCTGATGCACCACCTTGCAGAATAGAACCGTTATTAGCTCCTACACCCCCTGATGTCTGTGTACCACCGCCACCACCAGGATTTCCACTGACGGTGGGAGCCGCGAAACCTGTTCCAGAATAGGCTGCAGGACCACCTGTTCCTGGTTGTGCACCACCACCGCCTCCACCTGCGTTCACGACTTCCGCGTAGACTGTTCCTGTGCCTGTTGAAGAACCAGATTGTGTGCTCACGACTGTAATTTGGGAGCTGGAAGGCATGGAAGCGACTGCAAAGTTGCCGTTGAACCCTGATGGAGACAGACCTGAGACTGTGATGGGCTGGCCTGTCTGGAGTCCGTGATTCCCATTGAAGGTAAAGGTAATGGCTGAACCTGTTCCAGAAGCACTGGTGATTTGTGCCGAGAGTAAGAGCTGGAGACCTGAACGACCACCACCAGACCCTGCACCTATGGGGCCATTTGTGGCAGCACCACCACCACCGTAGGTTGTTGAACTTCCTTGGTATTGACCTCCTTGACCCACGACGACTTTATAGGTTTGTCCTGGAGATACAACAAGAGTTCCTTGAACGAAGGTGCCTGCACCAGCGGCAGCTTGCCCTCCACCACCACCTGCACCCCACATCGTCACTTGCACAGTTGTAACTCCTGTGGGAACTGTAAAGGTTTGGTCTGAACCTGTATAGGTGAAGTTGGAGTTAAAGGTGGTAGGGGAAATAGGAACTGTCTGAAAGACAAGTTGAGAAATGGGTGAGCCTGTAGTTGCGCTGTCTATCGCATAGATACGTGCTAATGGATACGAAGTTGTGCTCGTAGCGAAGGCCATGGATGCGACACCGCCTTCATATGCGTTGCACAAGCTTTGGACTGTTATGGTATCAACATTTTGGCCATACAAGGAAGCCGATGTCGTTCCGTTCCAGCGGAACAGAGATGTTCCATTGACATTGATGGAGGATGCCATGATGGAACTCGTCATGAACCAAGAGGTCGAAATTGTGCTCGTTACACCTGCTCCTGTTCCCGCTGTTGAAGGATAGATTTGACCAAGTCCAGCCACCGTCGATGTTAACATCGACGACGTGACCAAGTTGTTGGTTCCAGTGATTTGTGAATTGAGAAAAACAGGCCCAGTCAAAATAGTGCTTCCTAAATTGGTAAACGTGGAAGGACCATAGACGACTAAACTATTCGTGCAAATTGTTCCTGTATTCACGAGACTCACAGAGGAAATAGTGCTTGTAAACACATTTGATGTGAAGATGGACGAGGCTTGGAGACCAATCGTGCTGAGATTGAGCGCTTGGAGACTTGACGTTTGTGTAAAAAGGGAGCTGATTGTTCTGGCTTGTAAGGATGAAGTGAATCCACTTTGTGTGCTCAAGGTTGTGAGTGTAGCTTGGGTGGCTAACATATTTCCTGCAGCATCGAGCAAATAATTGGAGGTGACTGCCGATTTACCAAGAGCAACACCACCAGAAGCATTCACTGTAAAAACAACTGTTCCTGCACGAGCCATATTCATGTAATCGCCCTCACGGAATCCCGCAAACGTTAATACGAGAAGACCATTGCTACCAGGATATCCATTTACCCCAGGATTTGCAATATAGCCAGGATAGGTTGTTCCAATGGGTGTTCCAAAATTTCCATTGATACCATTGTAGTTTGTGACATAAGGTGCACTATTCAATGTGCTGAGAACAAAAGAAGAACCACCACCTCCTGAAATAGCACCACCACCACCGTAGTAACCACCTCCACCAGACCCACCAATCGTATCAGAACGACCTCCTTTCTGGAATGTACCTGCAGAACCACCTCCAGCGCCATTTCCTCCAGCGGTCTGTGTAGCACCTTGACCAAATGTTCCGTAAGGAGCAGCACCGTCTTGGGATTTCCCAATCCAGTAAGCATTTCCTCCTATTACACCACCGAATCCTGTGCACCCACCACCACCACCTCCAGCTGTAGCGATTTCTACCCAAGAACCACTGAGAAATTGTTGAATGGCTGTTCTGCCACCACCAGTGCCTGTTTGACTGTTCCCTTGATTGCTACCTCCACCACCTTCAGCATCTGTAGGGTCATTGACTGTTCCATGAATACCACCCTTTCCTACGATGATACGCAAGGTTTCACCAGGTGTGGTAGGAAAGCTTCCTGTGATAAAGGCACCTGCACCACCAGGACCACCACCACCACCCCCCCATGCATAGAAGGTAATAGAATTCACAGCCGAAGGAACCGTATACGAAATATAAGCTCCTGTATAGGTTTGTTGCACAGTATTTGTCGCTGTAGCATCTTTATCAAAAAGTGCCATAGGAATATTGGAACGAGAATAGGGCAAATCTTTGAGATGCAATTGTGTAATAGGGGCGCTCACATTCAGACCGAGTTGGGAGGAAATATTCATAAACATGCCGAAGGTGGACCCATAGGGTCCAGCGACTTGCAAGGTAGACTGCGCTGCCAAATATTGTGTGCTAATGGAGTTCGCAAAGAGAGTGGCTGTTCGTTCTGCAAGAGAACTGATAGTCGGTGCCTGAATGCTGGAGGCTAAAACGTTGAAGGTGCTGACAGTTGTTCCACGAATTGTTCCTGCCACATCCAAGTTGGTGGCAGGAAGAGTCGTGCCGATACCCACGTAGCCGTTGGAACCTATACGCATGCCTTCGGTAATCGAGCCACCAATCGAATTCAGGATAACGAGACCAGGACCACCGTTGCCTGCAGTTGTGGTTTGCGCGGCTGTCCCACCCACGGCCACTCCTGATTGATAACCTGTAACGCTTGTCGCTGGAGCCTGTCTCCCTGAGTCTGGACTATTCGAACCTGCCGACAACGTAAATGCTGTGTTTGTGGTGTAAGAAGAACCACCACCACCACCTGCGGCTCCACCAGGTGACCACGAACCTGCACCACCACCGTAGAAACCACCACCACCAGAACCTCCTAAGGAAGAACTGCCACCACCCTGTAAGATGGAACCGTTGGACCCTGTTCCTGTTCCTGTACCCCCTGCTGTCTGTGTACCTCCTGTACCAGGTGTAAACCCGTTATTCGTAGCAGAAAAGGCTGTGCCTGAGAATGTGGCTGCACCACCCAATGAGCCGTTGTAACCACCTGAACCACCACCACCTGCATTGGCAAGTTCAGCTAAGATAGACCCTGTTCCTGAAGAAGTTCCTGTGGTGGCGTTGGATACTGTAAATTGCGTTCCTGAAAGAACCGTTGCCACGGCAAAGTTTCCGTTGTATCCTGCTGGAGACAGGCCTGAAATGTTGATGGGTTGACCTTGGACTAAGCCGTGCGCTCCACTGGTTGTATAAGTAACAGCTGAACCAGAACCTGCCGCGGTGGAAATTGTAGCAGAGACGTTCAACATCACGGCTGAACGACCACCACCTGTCGAACCACCTCCTCCTGCATAACCACCTCCACCGTAGGTTGCGGCTCCTCCCCCTACTACACCTCCTTGACCAACAACGATGGTATACGTGGCTCCAGGAGTGACGGCAAGAACACCTTGAACGAAAGCACCTGCACCACCACCTCCACCGTTGTAACCACCAGAACCTCCTGCGCCCCACATGGTGACTTGAATTGTCGTGACCCCTGCTGGAACTGTAAAGGTCTGATTGGTGCCTGTATAGGTGAAGTTGCTTGTAAAGCTCGTGGATGAAACAGGCACTGTCTGGAACACGAGTTGCGATATAGGAGACCCTGTGGATGCGGAATCAATAGCGTAGATACGTGCAAGAGGGTAGGAAGTTGTGCTGGTGGCGAACGCGAGAGAAGCAATGCCACCATTATAGGCATTACACAGAGTTTGGACCGTCAAGGTATCCACATTCTGACCATACAAAGAAGCTGACGTTGTTCCATTGAAACGGAAGAGACCTGTTCCGTTTACATTTACGGTAGAGGCGACAATGGAACTGGTCAGGAGCTGTGCCGAGTGTGTGAAAAGCGTAGACACAGTTTGTGCACGAAACGAACCCGCAACGTCAAGGGTGGTTGCAGGACTTGCTGTCTGAATACCAACGTTCGACGACGTATTGATAATCATGGCAGGAGTAGCATTCGAAGTGGGTGTAAGAGTGGTGCTAAAGATACGAGCGGATACACCAGGTTCAAAGACAATGTTACCCGTGGTTTGCATACGAATGCGGTCAGAGGCAGAGGAACCTTTGAAAATCAGGAATTCTTGGTTTCCAAATCCTGTGCTCAATTCAGCTAAGGCTGTTTGTTTATAGTCACCTTGCAGACCATAGAATAAGATAGCTGTTCCAGAACTAGTGGTTCCAAAGAAGTTGCTTTGTGTATACAAGGACCCTGTGTTGGTTTGCAGCGTGGACAGCGCAGTAGCGCGGAGAGGTCCCATATCCACCCAGGTATTGCCTGCACCAATCTGCAGAGAATCCACCGTTAAGGATGAGATTTTGGCAGTGAGAGAGGAGAAAGACGATGTAAAGATGGAGGATGCATACAAGGAACTGGTCATGAGCCAAGACGTTGAAATTGTGCTCGTCACTCCCTGGGCGGTTCCTCCTCCTGACCCCACTGCCGATGAAATGGTGCAGAGGAGACCAAAGGTTGTGCTAAAGAGGGAGCCAGTGCTTAAGATATTGCTAGCAGGGATAGTATTAATGGTGGAAGCACTCAAAGACCCGATATTGGCGAAGGTTGTGCTAATCGTGCTAGCGGTGAAACCAAACGATTTCGAACCTCCCTGCACAATCCACTTATCTGAGAGCCCAGCATAGAGGGTGATTTGTTCGTAGGGTAAGGCCAAGCTCAAAGAAATAGCCCCATTTTCAAACGTATCAGACCCTTGTGTCTGAATAGTTATACTGCTAACATTGGCATTCCCATAGGCATCTTTTACAGTTAAGATACGGTAGGGAATCTGTGAACTCAGAGGCAGAGTTACAGTGCCACTGCGAATCCGGGAATCGACAAGAATGACTTCTGTCGTTGTGCTGACAGTGCCCGACATCTAATAACTAATGGAAAATGAAGGGTACATAGGCCGCGTCTGCATTGGCTTTTCAAAGCTTGGGTTCAAGATTTGAAAAGTTCTTAGAGATTGTGTAAAAGGGGAGATTACATATCAATGACGAGGAGACCATTGTTTCCGTTTACCGCTGCTGGTGCCAAATAACTGGTTTGTGTTGTCAAGGATGCTGAGTTACCGTTGAGCGTGGTTACAGCTGTCAAGCCTGAAGAAAAAGAACTACCTCCACCACCTGCACCACCTGTATTCGGTGTGCCAGAGCCTGCACCACCACCATAGTATCCACCACCACCAGCACCAACGTTGGCATAACCATATGCTGAACCACCTAAGTTCAGACCACCTGCACCGAAAGCAAATCCTGAGGAACCTCCAGCCGTTGTGCTTCCACCTCCACCGCTTTCACCTTCATTTGTTGGATTTGTTGCTGTGGATTGTGTACCTCCACCTCCTTGGAACCCTATTCCTGAACCCGCTGCAAACCCACCTGAGTTCACAATACCTGAGTTACCGTAACCGCTACAAGACCCACCACCGCCGGCGATGGCTACATCAATCCAAGCACTTCCATTCCATCGTTGCCAAGCTGTTCGTCCACCACCATGGAGACTTTCGTAGGAATAGAATGAGTATCCTCCTGCACCACCATTTCCATTATAAGGAACCCAACTTATTTTTCCTGCTGCATCGGCCTGTGCCCCACCCACACCGATTGTTGCACGATAGTGCGTAGATGTGGCGTAGTTGTGTGTTCCTGCTACGTAGGCACCGCGACCACCTGCTCCTCCTGTCTGAGAAGCTACTCCTGCTGCACCCCACAAACGAAGAACACCTGTTGTGCTGGCCGTGCCGAAAATAAAATTCATGTAGGCGTTGTTGTTAAAGACACGGAAGGCTGTTGTTCGTGTGAGGGCCGTGGCTTGCACTGTAGCCGTTTGGTAAGGACCATTCGAACCGTTGGCATTCGATGACCAGATTTGTGCATAGACCCAGTTGTTCGTGGTAAGAGGGCCATAGGCGGCACCACCATCAGACCACTGCGCTCCCGTTAAACTGGCTAACAACGTACCACCTGACGAAACATTGGTAGTGGATGTATAGAGACGAACGAAATAGGCGGTGGCATTCGCAGCGGGTGTGTTATAGATGGATGCACCAACTGTACTGGTACTGGAATGGGGATAAATGACAATACCGCCTGCCTCCACGGGGGATGGAAGAAGAGCATACCCAGTTGTCGATGTTTGAGCACCCGAGGAAGTGCCTGATGCGTTAACAGAATAGACAATGGCATAGTAGTTGGCATTTCCTGGAATGCTGGCAAAGGTTGTAGACGTGGCTCCCACACCCGAATTGGTAGCATAGAGACCACCATTTTGGTAAATTTGGATAGTGTAAGTGCTTGCTCCACCTGTTGGCGCTGTCCAAGATACTGTGGCTGTACCTGGAGCAGGTGTTGTAATCGACAAGCTTGGTGATGTCGGTGCTGAAGGAACTGACAATGCGCTGGCGGAATTTGTATACGTTGAATTACCTGTAGCATTGATTGCTGCCACTGCAGCATAGTAAGTTACATTGCCTGACAAACTGGAGAAACTTGTCGACGTGCCTGTAACCCCTGTATTCGTTTGACTGAGAGAACCGTTTGCGTAAAGCTGAATGGTGTAGGAGGATGCCCCTCCAGAAGGCGCCGACCAAGAGACTGTAGCAGAAAGACCTGAAAGAGAAAAGGTAGGTGTAGCTACAGGATTAGGTGTAGAGAGAACAGTTGCAGATTGGGAACCCGTAGAAGAACCAGCGGAATTGACTGCTGTCACAATGACATAGTGATTAGTATTGCCAATAAGACTTGAAAAACTGGTGGATGTTCCTGTAACTCCTGTATTTGTTTGACTCAGAGAGCCATTCGCATACAACTGAATGGTATAGGAAGTTGCGGTTGTAGAAGCAGACCAGGATACAGAAGCGACTCCTGCAGAAATTGAAAGTGTTGGTGTAGAGACTGGTGAAGGTTGTGTTGCTATTGCCGAAGATGTTGTCGTTATTGGTCCATTACGATATCCATCAGTAGGTTGTATCGTCGCATAGTAATAGGTTCCAGGGGTAAGGTTTGAAAAGCTATTGGTTAAATCAGAAACAATTGTCTGAGACACTTGGGTTCCACCTGTTGTGGCGTTTGTCGCCGATGAATATAAGGTAACAATATAGGAAGCTAAACTGATTCTTGGCCAATTGATAGATGCAGTTAAAGAGGTTGCTGTAAAAGAGGAAATATTCATAGAGGACCCAAAGTTCACACGATACCCTTTGCTACGATTCGTTAATGGTAAAGAGGGAAGTAACCCTGCCGGAGTGGTAAAATTAGCATGGTTTGTCGGCAAAGCGGTCGCCAGTTGCCATTTCTGAGCCAAATAGGATTCCACCGTCTGTCTCTGGGCTGATGTAAGAGGGGCCAAATACTGCACAAGTTCACAGATATAGCCGTTGAAATAGAGGCCGCCTGCAGGAGGGACAGAACCTGTGTCATTGTTATATGCCCCAACCAAAAGAGGATGTCCAGTATTATACGTAGCAGAATCACCAAGTGATGTTGTAAACCCTGAAGTTCCGTTTTGGTAAAGAGTAATATTGCTTCTATCCCAGACCATCGTCAAGAGACGCATCGCTGTGCTTGAATCAGAGATTCCAGCATTGTTTACCGCATTCGCACCAATGAGAGGAACGAGTGTGCCCAAGACCCTGAGTATACTATAACGACCCCCGCCATTTCCTTGTAGGGATTTCGCAATGATTGTTCCATTATCTCCGCTAGTATTGAATTTCGCCACGCAAAAAATATACAGTTGATTGCTTCCTAAGTCATTGACATCGCCGAAATTGAAATAGCCTGTGGAGCCATTGAACCCTACAGCGGGAAGACCAGCCTGCACGTTGGGTGTATACGTGATAGTGCCAGAACCTACACCGATATATCCATTGGGACTCTTATCACGCCACTGGGCAATATTCGTTGCGCTTGAAAACCCCATCGTAGAACTATCTGCGCCATCCAGCCAGAGAACACAGCCTGAAATAGAATTCGGGCTAAAATTGGTAGCAAAGGGTTTTACGGGTTTGACAGGATTAGGGGCAGCAATTAAAGTATAGCTTGTCTGTCCTGCATAGGGATGTCCTGTAGGCAAAGAAAATCCCCATTTGCTGGCCAAATAGCCTTCCACCAGTTGGCGATTGGCATTCGTCAAGACATAGGGATAAAACACGATTTCAAAGATATATCCCACCCATTCTTGAGTGGTTGTATTGTTTCCACCCACGATAAACGGGAGACTAGTCCCTGCGCCGAATCCTAAACTTTGACTATCGGCTGTCAGAGAACCATTGTAATACTGCAAATCTGTGCCGTTGTTATTCGTGGCACTAAATAAGATAGTTTGATTTTGCGCTAAAGAACTTGTTGCGTTGGAGCCTGTGTGATTGACCGTGGATGTTCCGTTGTAGGCTATCACAGAACCATAGTTATTTTGCACATAATAATTGATTTTTGTCGTAGTTGTTCCTGCCTGACGCATGCCAAAGAAAGAAGGGTTGTTAATGCCTCCTTGGCCCGATGTCCATGTCGGTCTCACGACAGCGAACAATGTCGTTCCTGCAATACCGTTAAGGGAAGAGACAGCAGAACTCACTAGACGCTGGTTATTGGCTCCGCCTGTAAATAAAACACCTGGGAACCCCTGTAACACATTCGAAGTCCAGGTGGGTTGCTGAGTTCCTGTAGACTGTGAGACAGAATTGCCGTTGCCCGATTTGTCAAACCAAGTGGCGACTGTATTCGAAGAGGTCAGTGAAAATGTGTTTCTGTCTGCTGCGTCTACCCATAAAAGGCAGTTACTTAGGCTGGTTGGTCTGAAGGATGTTAAAGAGGGAGTTTGGGATAAGGGGAAACGTCCTGGATTTCTCACCAGATAGGGATGGTCATTTGATAGGGATGCCTGCAGATTCCATTTCCAAGCCAGGTAGCCTTCCACTTGTTGTCGTTGTTCCGTGGTGAGTGTGCCGTTGTAAAAGAGAAGTTCTGAAAGCTGGAAGTTTGTGATTCCAGGATTGTTGAATGTAACACCTTGAATCCATGCACCTATATTTGCATTTGTCGCACCTGTTTGATTTACAATATTCGCTGTTGCTGCTGTTGCTGATAATGTAGTGGCGTTACGATTCATTGTAAGAGTAGTGCCATCGTAATGAAGTCCAATGAGTTGAACCGTATTGGTGGCAAGTGCATTCGACGAATTTACTGTTGTAGCCGTGTTATAGGTATGCCAGTAAAGATACTGAGAGGTTCCTGTTGTATTATTTCCACCAGAATTTGTTGTATTTGTCATAGACAGTATATTGTATGAATTTACTCCATCATATTGTTTGGAAAGAATCCAGTTTGTGGCTGAAATAGGGTTCACAACAAGAAAAATACTGTAGGTGGCTGCGTTGTTAATCGCGGCTTGCGGTATAGTCAGATAGGCGTTACTGGTGCCGCCAAACGCTACGTTACTTCCTGTGTAAAAGGGTTGGTTGCTTGCGGTGCTTTGTGTGCAGGCGTAGGCGTTCGAGGATTTGTCGGTCCAGCCTGAAAGATACCCATTATTCCAGGTAAACGTACCTGTATCTTGTGCATCCAACCAAAATTGCAAACCTGGAATTTTGGTCGGATAGGTATTGGAATTTGTCAAGAAGCGTGACATCTATTACTAAAACGTAAAAGTCTGATACTGGGCAATACGAGCTCCATAGGCGATGCCATTGACAGAAGAGTAAAAGAAAGCTTGTGTGCTCAGTGTCTGAAAGAGACCTGTGCTAATGATGGACGAGATGGTAGAGAAAATGAGAGGTGGTGTCGACATGTAGAGTTGGCCGAGACCTACGACGGTTGATTGGAGTGAGAAAGAACTGACATAGTTGACAGAACCGAGACCTTGCACAGTAGATTGTAAGGAAGACTGGAGGGATGCTGTGCTGACATAGAGGGAGGTTCCCAGGCCAGCAACTGTAGATTGCAAAGAGGCAGAACTTACGTAAAGCACAGAACCAAGACCTTGGACAGTAGACTGGAGAGAGGACTGGAGAGAGGCTGAGCTAATATAGAGGGCAGAACCGAGGCCTTGGACTGTAGATGCCAAGGAAAAGCTACTGACGTATCCTGAGGAGCCGAGGCCTTGAACAGTGGACCTGAGTGATAAAGAACTTATATAGCCGAGTGTGCCAAGACCTTGAACAGTAGAAGTGAGAACGGATTCAGAAAGGAGAGAACCAAAGGTTGTATGCAAATGGGAATAGCTACCATCTTCAAAATAAAGAGTAAGGGTTCTTGAAGCAGACGCTGCACTATTCGCATAAATAAATATATATATCGAAGTGCCAACTGTCACTGTGGAGAAGGGGATTTCAGCCGACATTTTTCCTTGTTGTTCCACATTGGACGAACGCAAGGTTACACTGGATGTTGTTCCTAAAATATTGGAGGTCCCAGCATTGGATGTCACAATATTATACCACATAGACACATTTCCATTTGCATCGTTCGTCTGATTGAACAAGTTCAAGTCCCAGATACCTCCTGGAATCACCGTCGGCACAGCGAAATCACTTTTGAAGGCCATGAGGTATTGGTTACTTGTCGTGGCTGTGAGTGTGAACGTGCTTTGTTGCAGACCAGCTGTCGTTGTAAAGTTTTGGAGTGTACCATAGGGTCCAGAAGGCACACTGTAATTCAGATAGACTGTCTCACCTGAGTATTGGTAAGGGATATTCGCGATAGCCGCAGAGGTGAACGTGCTGACGTAGTAGAGAATCGAACTGGTTGTGCTGACGAGTTGCGTAGAAGAGACGTATCCTATGCTAGCAAGTCCGCCCACAGTCGACAACAGGGAGGCTGTGCTAATAAAGCGTGTGCCTATCGATTCCATTGTGGAAGTCAAGGAAGCGGTGCTGACATAGTTGGCGGACCCGAGACCTTGCACTGTCGATTGTAGAGAGGCTGTGCTGACATAGTTGACCGAGCCGAGACCTTGCACTGTGGACCTGAGAGACAGAGTGCTCACATAGTTGAGAGAACCAAGGCCTGTCAATGAAGAAAAGAGTTGTGTAGAGGAAATATATCCTGCAGAACCCAGACCTGTCACCGTGGACTGCACTTGGTAACTGGGATAGATGGTTCCAAAGGTCGTATACAAATAGGAATAGTTATCGTTTTCGAACAACATCGTCACATTGGCACTTGTCGCTTGTGTATTGTTGGCATAGAAGGACACTAAGATAGAATCACCAGGATTCAAATCTGTATATAAGAACTTCAGCGCGGTATATGTAAGAGAGGTGGTTTGGGGAATGGGGGTTGGAACGTTCGATGAACTTGTAATAAAGGAACTGACGCCTGAATTGGAATTGTAGACAGTGGTGTAAATCTGCAAATTGCTGCCTGTCGCCGTCGTATTGGCAAACAAGTTCACATCCCACATACCCTCAGGAATGTAGTTGGGCACTTCAAAGTCACTCTGGAACGACATCAAGAAGACATTGCTTGTCGACCCTGCAATCGTAAATGTGCTCGTCTGGTTAGGACCACGCGTCTGGAATGTTTGCAGAGCTCCTGAAGTGCTCACTTGGCTTGATTTATTAAGATATAAGGTTGTTCCAGTGTATTGATAAGGTATAGACCCTATTGATGTGGACATAAATGTGCTGATATAAGTCGTGATACCGCTTGTCGTGGACTGGAACCAGGATGCAGGAAAATATTCTTCTATAGGAGTCATAATGTGAGAATATGAATTGCCCTGTGTGTAGAATTCAATCGTCTTAGAAGAAGCATTGGAATTGACACCATAAAACAAAGCCATGACGCGGTCACCTGTATCCAACACGGTAAGGTCACACGTTAATTCTAATAAGACATAGCCACGAACAGTTCTGACAGACTGAACATTCGAAGACATACTGAACAATCCATTTGATGTTCCGTTGTTTACATTACTTGTATATAAATCCACAAACAAACCCATATTTGAATCACTGGCTTTACACCAAATGTTGAAGACCCATGGACCTGAAGGAATAAATGTTCCAACGGGTGTATCTGAAATAAACGTCGTAATAAGATTACTACTATTTGCACCAATCGTTGTTATCGTGGAATGTGTAAAAGTGGAAACTTCAACATTTTGAAGAGGATAAGGAGCACCAGCAGATTGAGACTGATTCAAAAATAAGAGAGCACCCGCATAGTTATACTTCAACCCTTTTACAAACGAGGATAAATTGCTAATCGAATTTGTGAACGAGGAGCAAGAGGACAAAAACTGTGCTGAAGAAATATAGCCTAGGTCTCCTAATCCTTCTAAGCTACTTATGAGTGTTGCTGCACTCACAAATCCAAGCTGGCCCAGATTATCGATAGTGGACAAAAGAGAAGCGGTGCTGACGTAGTTCGCAGTTCCTAGGCCTGCCACGGTCGATGTTAGAGAGGAGAGGAGTGAGGCGGAACTTATATACCCTGCTGTCCCAAGATTGGCTACCGTGGATTGCAGAGAAGCAGTGCTGACGTAGTTGGCTGTTCCCAGGCCTGCTACTGTGGATGTCAAAGAGGAGAGGAGTGAGGCGGAACTTATATACCCTGCTGTCCCAAGATTGGCTACCGTGGATTGCAGAGATGCGGTGCTCACGTAGCTTGCGGTTCCCAATCCTGCTACAGTGGAAGTCAGAGACAAGGTGCTCACATAGTTAGCGGTTCCGAGACCAGCAACCGTGGATGCCAAGGAAGAATTAAAGGTCAGAGAACTGACGTATCCTGCTGTGCCTAGGCCTTGCACAGTCGAACGCAAAGACGCTGTGCTGACATACTGCGCTGTTCCCAGTCCTTCGACGGTCGAACGCAAGGAGGCTGTGCTAACATACTGGAATGTTCCCAGACCAGCCACGGTCGAAATGAGATTGTTGTTCGTGGACTGAATCTGAGACGACAGCGTAGAAAAGCCTGTGCTCAGGATACCTGCAAGACTACTATGACCCACATAGAGGGAGGATATATTGGACCCTGCAATTGTGGAATAAGACGATAACGCGGCTTGCAATGTGCTCATGTTAAAGGAGATGAGGGTAGAGAAGGTTGACCCTGTCGTGCTTACGCTGAGCCTGAGGGCTGAAAAATTCGACCCTGTCACTGTGGAAAAGGACGAAATGGAAAGCTGCAGCGCTGAAAAATTGCTTCCTGACACGGTGGACAGATTCGATGCCACAGTGCTCAGACCAAATTTAATAGTGCTGTTGTCTATACCTATAGACGTTGACAAGGTGGAAATAGCGCATCCTAAACTCGACAAACTCACAAAGGTCAAGACAGACAAATTGCTAGCTGTTGTAGACAAACCGAGTTGCAGAGTAGACAAATTGCTGAAACTTGTGGTGGAAAGACTAATAGCCGCTTGCGACAAGGCCAAGAGAGCAGCAGTCTGATTGTTGCCACTGACCGTGGAGGTATTGCTCCAAGTAGTAGAGATGCCTGAGGCCATCAAAGTTCCTACACTGCTGACACTTGCATAGAGGGTTTGAAAATTGGAATTCGTAATGACACTAAAATTAGACAAATTTGTTCCTGATACCGTGGAGAGAGCCAAAACAGAAGACGAGACATTTTGTGCACTAGACGAGATGCCCACACGCAAAATGTCTGTCTGATTTTGAAAGTAGTTACTGGTCGTGATAAAGCGATTGTCTGTAGTTACCTCATCATTGGAAAGACGATTGACAATGGTTGTGCTGACGTTACTAATCGTCAAATTTGTCCAGTTGCACATGCTGACAAAATTCGACTGAATACCTGTGCTGGTGTTGCTTGTAAAGGCGATGGCATAGTTACATCCATCTCCAACAGCAGTAGATAAGGTAGATGCAGTTGTCTGCAATGTCTGGAAACTACTGCCTACCACAGTGCTCATAGCTGAGAGAGCAGGGTGAGGATTCAAAAAATTCGACAACACATCCATACGAAAGTTGATGTTCGACGTCGTGGAGACTAAAGAACTGGTATACACAACACCGTCCATCAACCATTTATCACCAATATAGAAAGTGCTATTACTTAGAGTAAAATAACTATAGAGAGTGGTAGCATAATCATAGAAAAGCAGACGATTTGTCTGTAACACATCCACTGTCCAAGTTCCCACTGACAAGGATGAAAAGGCCGCATTCATGGCCGTGAAGGTTTGCACATCGAGAGTATTGGCTTCAAAACGATTCGTGCACAGATATTTTACAAACGAGCTTGTCACAGTTTGAATGTCACCATATTGTTCTCGAAAGAAATTGGTTTTTACATCCAACGTATTGGTGGACACAGCGATAGATGAGACGACAGATGCTCGCAAAGAGCTCATTTCGCCCTGGCGAATCATCATGTAGTTACCATAAAGACTACTGGTCTCTGTCGTTGTAATCACACTCAACGAGGAAGGTGATATGAGGCCGCCATGCAGCCAAGTTCCTTGACGCAGATTGAGACTGCCAATCTGTTCCATGGCCATCCAAGGAATCGAATACGGTTGATATTTGCCTTGAGGAATGGTTCCACTTATACCGAGCCAATTCAGGTTCGTTATGGCTGAGCCATCCCCTTGCAGAGTATCAGCAAGAACTCTTTGTGTGCTTACAGTCCGGGCATACACTGTACTCACTAAAATCTGAGCTGTAGAAAGTGTATTGGTGGATACACTATTGAAGGTCTGGTCACCCATTCTGTTACTCGCGGTAGATTTCAGGATGGCAAACTCTGCCAAATCCCCAGATGGAAGAACCAGGCATGACCAGATATCCTGAAGGCGTCTCGCCGACCCTTGTCCCTTACACCGGCATGGGAGCTATGCAGTCCATATTTCAGAGAAATGTGGTCTTGCTTGCTACGGCGGTGATTACAGAAGAAAATATTTTCAGCAATGGTCTTTTCCAAAACGTCTATTATTTTTATCGTATGTTCGAGGCCATGGGTTGGTTGCCTTTGTTGTTTGTGAATCGCCGTCCTGAAGACTTTAGCAAAGTGCCGTGGTATATGCGAGACTTACGACTTTTGTGTGTAGAAGACTTGGCCAAAAATCCTATCCCAGTCAAAGTCTATCTGGAAATCGGAATGAGTATTGATGGTCAAATGCGGAAGTTTCTGCGTATGTGTGGAGCCAAAATCTGCAAATTGTATTTAGGAAACATATTAAATATAGACATTGAAACTCCTATATTTTACCCACAGATGCATTTCGCCCACCACGTGATTGGTGAATTAGATGATATCTGGGTCTCCCCGCATTATTACCAACATAGTGAATATGCAAGAGCATTGAATCATGTCGACATTGAGAAGAAAAATTCCGCCGCTGTTCCTTATATCTGGGATTCGCAGATTCTGACCAAAGGCGGGGAACGCAATTTCTTTTGGCGCGCACCTGGGAATGAGTCTGAAGACAAATTTTTGATTTTAGAGCCGAATATCAGTTTTCAGAAATGTTCTTTGGTGCCGCTCATGATTTTAGAACAATGGTATCGTAAGCATCGTGATTGGAAAGGCGAAGTGATTGTCGTCAACGGTGAACGCTTGCTTTTGATTCCTTTCTTCCGTGAAACGATTTGGAACAAGCTCGATATTGTGAAAGACGGTCGTGTAAAAATGAAGGGACGTCTCGATATCTTGACAATTTTGAACGACTATCCTTCGGCTATTCCTATTTGCCACCAATGGAACAATGAATACAATTATATGGTTCTTGAATATTTCTGGACAGGATATCCTGTCTTACACAATGCCAGTGACTGGAAGGACTTTGGCTATTATTACGAAAACAGTAATTTAGCGCAAGGGGTGGCCGCCATTGAAAAAGTCCGTGCTTACCATCGCGAGACATTGGAAGTCTATAAAGCGCATGCACGCGCACTCACTTGGCGTCATTCTCCTTACAATCCGGACGTGCAGAGAAGCTGGGCCAAGATTATTGGCTAATGGTGTTAAAGGGGGAGTTTATGAGACGCGAGGATAACCGTAACGCGGCTAAAGACATAGGATTTGGTTCTTCCTAGAATCAAATGCTAGTCGGTATAACCGTTCATTTCCAGTTTTCTTTTTTTAGTGCTGGCTCTCCCATAACAGCTCTCTCTATTGCGGAAGTGTTGAGTGTAGCAGGACATACTGTAAAATTCATCCGAACAGGCAAAGAAGAAGACAAAACATGGTATGATGACGTCAGTGGTCTGAAAATAAACTGGGAATCTGTTCCTGCATCGCAAGCGGCCGACTTTGATATGGTGATTGAACTCGGCAACAATCTGCTGACTTCTGCCCAGCGTAAGAAACAAAAAGGCCGCTGTGTCTGGCTTTTCCGCAAACATGCCTTGTATCATGATATCGAAGCATCCCTCTTTCCCTTTGAAAATCCTGAACGCGACCTCGACGGCGTTTCGGAAGTCTGGCTCTACAAAGAACTGGCTTCTGTGGACGATGTGCAGTATATCGAAACCTTGACACGCAAGCCCGTTCGTCTCCTACCTCTTATCTGGACACCGAGTGCTCTTGAGCTCTATCGTCAACAAGCCAAAGTTCCAGTCTGGGGTCAAGTGGCTGAGCTGCCTGAAGTCAAAGACCAACCGTGGTCTATTCATATCTGTGAAACCAACAATACATCCGCTTCCAGTTGCACAATTCCTCTGTTTATCATGCGCGAAGTGCGCAAAAAATGCAGTTCCTTGACGCTTCGCAACCCCATCAAAATCCACAATGCTGAACATGTGCGTGACTCCCAATTCTTTCGCTTCAATGTGCTTGACCACGCTTTTTCCGATATTCCAGACATGAGTGGAGTCTTTCTAGGTCGTCAACGCATTGCGGATTTGGTGTTTGACCCGAAGTCTATTTTGATAGCCCACGGACGTTTCTCCAGCTGGCGTCCTTACTTGATGGATGCTCTCTGGTGTGGTGTTCCTTTGGTGCACAATTCCACGGTTCTGCGCGACCGTCTTGGTCCCTTCGGCAGCGTCGGCTATTACCCTGACAATGAACTCCACCAAGGCCGCCTCGCCTTTGAGCGCGTGGTGGCAGACGCCACACAAGCTGGAAATCTTGACCGTCTTGTAGAATGTCGTAAACGTCTGATTTCAGAATTTAGTCCTTTGAACCCGCAGATTCAACAAGCCTGGGCCTCCTCCTTAACTTCCCCTTTAACACCCTTGAGTCCTGCACCTGCTGCTGCTGCAGCTAAACCTGCCGAAAAGCCCAAACGACACATTGTCGTGGGATTCACGGATATGTGGGACGATTTCAACCCTGAATACAATCAATTTACACTGATGTTAAAGGCGGCCGTCAAACACATGTCTGAGGATATTGAAATTGTCGGCCAGAAAGGGTATGAAGGCGCGAATCTTGTCTTTTTTGGTCCGTTTGGCAATACTTGGCAACAAGCTCCTCCTTCTATACCCAAAGTGCACTATACAGGTGAAAATACACCTGCTGTAAAACGAGACGACATCAAACTCAATATTGGATACCAACACACCGATATCAATAGTGGGGAGTATATACGTATTCCTCTCTGGATGTTGGAAATCAACTGGTTCGGTGGCGATGTCGAGAAAATCCGCAATCCCAAACCCATGCCCATCAATCGTGCCACCCAAGTCTTCCCTGAAGAATTATCTCGCAAACAAAAATTCTGCGCTTTTGTCGTTACCAATCCTTGTCAGCCGATGCGCAACAGCGCTTTCCAGTGGCTCACCCAATACAAACATGTAGATAGCGGCGGCCGTCTTTTCAACAATATCGGCGACCGCATCTTTGCAGGTCTCGGCGGTGGAGGTGGCGAACTCAAGAAACTTGAATTTTTCAAGGACTACAAGTTCGCCATTACCTATGAAAATGCGAGAGAACCAGGCTATACCACCGAAAAACTCTTGCACGCCAAAGCCGCTGGCTGTATACCGATTTACTGGGGCGACCCCAAGGTGGAACGCGACTTTGACCCTGCCGGCTTTATTGACGCAAGAGACGCCTTAACATCTCAACAGCTCATCGACCTTGTCAAAGGAGTGGATACAAATAAGACCCTCTGGCTCAAGAAATTTGCCGTGCCTGCTCTCGATGAGGTGCGCCGAGACTTGGTGCGCCGCACCTTGAGCGAATGTGCTCGCCGCTTGCTATCGTTTGTAGATGTGTCAAAGGAGGAGTTGGAGAAGATTCCTAAATTGTTAGGTGCAGCTTGTGATGAGGAATTACAAGAAACAGAAACAAAAACAAGAGAACAAGCTAAGCCTGTCATTTCGGAAGAAAAACGTGATGTGGCTGCTATGCAAAAACTAGATGTGAATTTTGATGCCACTGTCTTTGCCACAGGATGTAACTCCAAATTCTTGCCATCTCTCCAACTCTGGTTGAATTCGCTCGGCGCTCATAAACAAGAAACAAAAGAAATGACTGTGATTGTCTATTTGATGGCAGATGTCACCAAAGAAGCAGAGCAAAACTTCATTGAAACCTTCCCTTTTGCACAATTCCGTCGATTCCCTGTAGACGCTCCAGAAGGATTTCAAGACTTGTGGGCACCAGAACATTTTGCTTGGAAGATTTGGCTGCTTCGTCAATTGGTGTTAGAGGAGGGGTTGAAGGGCAAGCCTATTCTGTATATGGACGCAGGCATGATTATGGTGCGTTGGCCTCGTCATTGGTTGGAAATTGTTCGTCGCACAGGAATTTCTCTGTTGGAAGACGAGGAGCAAATCAACAAGCACTGGTGCCATGCTGACTTCTGCAAGGCATTTGAAATGACTGAAGCGGAAGGACAACAGCAACAATTGTGGGCCGGCTGTATGGCTTTTGTCAGTGGTCATCAAGAGGCCAAGAATTTCTTTGAAGAAAGTTGGAAATGGGCCCAGAAACGCGACGTGATTGCGGGACCGAAGTGGGTTGGTGTAAATGCAGAGGGCAAACCCTATGGTCATCGTCATGACCAAAGTATCTTGTCTGTTGTATCCTCTCGTATGAAACTCCATCGTTTCCCTCTTCGTGAACTGTATTGTCACATAAGTTTGCGTCATACATTCTTGACCAATCGTTATTTGTATGTGCACCGAGGCATGTTCAAAGTGCATGAACGTGTAACAGAAGGTATTGACGATGCTTGGGTGATTAATTTGGACAGACGCAATGACCGCTTGGAATCGTTCAAGAAAAAGAATCCTTTGTTGGCGGACCGTGTTTTACGCTTACCTGCCTTTGAAGGCAAACATTTGAAACTGACACCTGCACTGGCTCGTTTGTTCGCACCTCACGATTTCAATTGGAAGAAGCCAGTGATGGGATGTGCCCTCAGTCATTTGGCACTATGGATGCAGCTCTTAAATGAAAAACCGGATATTTCGACGTATTTGATTCTAGAAGACGATGCTCGTTTGAAACCCGAGTGGCGTGACCGCTGGGAAGAAGCTATGCAAGCCAAAGCTATTCCTGAAAACTTTGATGTGGTGTATTTGGGCGGCATTTTACCACCCAATCGTGAAGTCTTTGAGAATACATGTGTAGAAAAAATCAACGATTATGTGGCCAAGGTAGCACTGAATTCGGTATTCGGGCAAGACCCGGCAAATCGTTATTTCCACTTCTGTGCCTATGCCTATGTCTTGAGTCGCAGAGGAGCTATGAAAGTAGTAGAATATTTGAAGAGTCGTAATGGCTACTGGACAAGCGCTGACCACATGATGTGCAACTTACAAGAATTCTTGAATATTTACTTTTTACATCCCTTTACAGCAGGTTGCTTCCAGGACGACGACCCTGTGTATCAAAAGAGCGCCTTCAATGATTTCTCCCGTGTGGATAAATTCGACAGTGATTTGTGGAACAATACAGAACGCTTTTCAGAAGAAGAAGTGGCCTCTGTGCTTGACATGAGCAAATCCTTGGATATTCTTGGAGCTTTAGAAGATGCACGAGCATCGGCCAAGCCTGTGAACGTCGATGTCATAGGGGAAATGAAACCTGACGTGGCCAAAGAGACATTGGTGAGCACAAACAAGAGTCAAACACAACCACAACTACAACCACAAACACAACCACAAACACAAACTGAATATTTGCCCAAGTTAGGAAAAAGACGATTGGTCTCTGTGGTCGGTGAACCTATGAACAGTAGCCAATGGTATGAATTCAGTTGGTTCAAGCAGATTTTTGTCGAGAATGCTGGGCTCTCCCTTGAAGTTGAACGAGTTGCGGATGGCTCTGCGCCGCCAACGGATGAACCCATTGTCGTGGTGCAACGCAATCGAACCGAAGAGGCACGGGCTGTGTTAAAGGGGTGGAATGAGGCTGGGGCAAAGTTCTATGTTTTGCATCTGAGTGACGAGCACGGAAGCGACCCCGTCGACTTTTACGAGTGGCCCTGCTGCCTCGGTGTCTTGCGTAATTATGTGCGTCCTGATGTGCGCGAAAGCGACAAGGTCAAAGTCATACCGTTGGGTTTCCACTGGGCCATACCCAATGGAGAACCGGCTTTGCACACACCACGTGTGCCGTTCCGCGAATATGTCTGGTCTTTCGTCGGCACAGGATGGGCGGGTCGTCGTGATAAATTGCAGATTTTCAACGCCATTCCTGGCGAACACAAGTGTGTGTTTATGGACGAGTGGAACTCACCGAAGATGTTAGGACGCGAAGAAAGTTTGTCTATCTTATTAAATACCTGGTGTGTCCCTTGCCCTGCAGGCAACAATGCCGAGACCTATCGCGTCTATGAAGCGTTGGAGGCAGGAGCTGTTCCTGTGCTGGTGAAAGAGGGAGGTATGGATGCCTATTTAGACTATCTGGGTCGTTGGTTGCCGTTGCTCGTGGCCAATGACTGGCAACACGCGGCTTCTTTAGTTCATACACTGCGAATGAAACCCGAGGTGTATGAACAGTATAGATTGCAGATTTTGGCGGGTTGGGAAAAGATGAAGGCCGATACTCGCCAGGCTGTCAAGTCGGTGTGGAAAGTTTAATGCTGTTTTTTGTGTTTGCGTTTTGTCTGCTTTTTGTTGTGTTTTCTGTGTTTACGTGTTTTGGATTTGGATTTGGACTTTTTACTGCGGCCGCCGTACATGCCACGATTCGCATTAGCCAATGAACCTGTTTGGTAATATTGTTTTACAAGTTCAAGAATAGCAGCACGAATTCTTTGTGATTCTGGTAAAGTTAACGATGAAGTATATATAGGATGTAAAGATTCCATACCTTCCGCGGCATATAGTTTAAATTTAGCTACAAGAAATGTAGTATCCAACAATTTGATTTTATTTGTTGTTTCATCAATTGTCCCCTCCAATGGAATAGTAGTTCCATCTGTCAGGACAAGTTCGGCAAGTAAAAAGTCATTCGCGAACACATACAAAACATCTGAAATTTTACTTGTGTCTAAACGTAGCCCTTTAAGAGAATTTAATAACACTTCAAACATCTTTGGATTTTCAGTTTTTATAGATTGTCCACCATGATTGGAGGCTTTTTGAACAGGAATTCCAGAGGCTACGGAAGAAATAGTAGGTCTTGTTGTGGTTTTTGCTTTATTGTTTTGCATTCTATTTATGCAACATAAATATTTAGCAACACCATCGTGTAGGTTTCGGTGCTTCTGCAACGGGTGGGATAGGTGTTAGAGGAGGGGTTTGGGGTTGGGGTGCTGCCGCTGCTTTAGCAGATGGGGTAGCAGCCGCAGGTGCTAAAATAGACCATTCATCAAACGTGTAGCGGTCACCCATGGATTGATTACAACGAGAGCAGAGAGGCAGTAGATTCTCTGGTTTCGTCGGACCTCCCTTTGACTCAGGGATATTGTGGCCTGATTGAAAATCAAAGACGGTAATACGATTCTGGCACCAGGGTGTGGGGCATTTGGCCTCAAAGGTTTTGCCGCAGTCGCGAATCCAGATTTGTTCGCGGAATGCGACGGGAATGGTGGCTTTGCGTTTCTTCTTGCCTTTGGATGAAGGTGTTAGAGGGGGAGATTTGGGTTTGGATTTGACCTTGGGGTTGGGTTTAGCCTGAATCGGAGATTTGGGTGGAGGATGCAGTAAATGGCGTGTAAAGAAATCTTTGAGAGACGTATGCTTTGTCTTCATGTATAGGCCTAAGGATGGATTCGCAGATAGTGTTTAGAACTTGGTCAACGATGGACATTTCTGGCACTGTTCCTGATTACATGAAATCGTTGCAAAATATTCTTGCAAATGGTGGTATTACACCTGTTTCCAATGCAAACTTGACGTCTCTTGTCACATCGAATGCCACGGCTTCTGCTCCTACAGGGCCTTCCACGGGAAAGAAGCTCAAATTCATGTTGGTGAGCACACACTGTCATCAATTTACAGGATATTCTAAAGTCAGTTACGGTATCTTGCGTCAACTCGCCAAAGTTCCTTGGCTCGAGGTCGTGCATTTCGCCTTCCAGAAATTTCCGAATCAGAACTTTCCTCCTGGTTACCGTCCCTATCCTAGCAACATCAAGGTGGTAGACGCCGTTGAACTCGAACAACCGATGGAACAAGGATTCGGCTTCAAACAACTTCCCGATGTGATTCGCAAACAAGCCCCTGATGTCGTCATGATTTTCAACGATATGTCGGTTGTCGGCAAATTTGTGATGGAGATTGAAAAATCAGGCATTCCGAAGAATTTCCATACCTGGGTCTACTGCGACCAAGTCTATACCACGCAGCTCCAAGGGTATTTGGACATGTTGAACATGAAAGTCGAACGTATCTTTGCCTTTACCCCGTATTGGAAACAGTGCTTGAAAGACCAAGGGATTACCCGTCCTATTGACGTAATTCTGCACGGATTTGATTCCGATATGTATAAAGTCTTGCCTCGTGCTGAGATTCGCAAACAGATGAAAATTCCTGAAGAGGCGTTCATGTATATCAATTTGAATCGCAACCAGCCGCGTAAACGTTACGATATCTTGATTATGGCCTTCGTGGAACTGATTGTGAAATATCCTACCAAGCCTATCTTTTTGATGTGCATCTGCGACAAGGGTGAAAAAGGAGGGTGGTGGTTGTTCGAGATTTACCAACGTGAACTCAAGCTCCGTGGTGTCAATCTGGAACAGTATGCGGGTCGTCTCATGGTCAGCACCCAAGACATGGTCTTCAAAGACGAAGATATCAATGTGTTCTACAATCTGGCTGATGTAGGTGTGAATTCTGCCGATGGGGAAGGCTGGGGCTTGTGCAACTTCGAACAAATGGGAGTTGGTGTTCCCCAAGTCGTGCCCAAGATTGGCGGATTCCGTGAATTCTGTAACAAAGACAATTCTGTGCTTGTCGAAGCCAAGCAGCGCTACTACCTTCCGATGGTGTATTCACCAGTAGGAGGGGAGGCGTGGGCGATGGACCCTCACGATTTGTGCATGGGCATGGAAGAATACTTGTTGAACAGCGATAAGCGCAAGGCTCACGGCGAGGCTGCCCGCAAGACAGCGTTGAGCTACACCTGGGAAAAGGCTGCTGAACCGTTGATTCGTCGTTTGAAACAGGAGAAGGAAGATATGGAAGCTGAATCTTAAGATTCAGCAAAGGCTGAAGCCTAAGAGAAGGCGCGAACATTCAGAAAAAGATCACAACAAAGTAGATGGCGACTACAACTTTAGATATTAGTTGCATTTGGTTAGAAAAAGAATGTGTAGCGGCTACTGCGACTACTAATAGAACTCTTCCTCCAAGTATTGCGAATAATGAGGAAGCTAAACAGCGAATAGAAGAATTGAAAAGTATTGCTAAGGATGGAAAGCTTACCACTGGCGAACAAGTATATAAAGCTCTTCAAAAAGTAAAGTTACTTTATTTTACATATCTTAAAGATTCAAAAAATACAAAAGATATTGAGTTTATTAAAATATTGTATAATGCATTTGCTACTAAAAGTGGTGAAAAATTTAATTTACAAATTATTGTTCAAAATCAAACTACTGATGAAAAAATAAAAACATACTTAAACCCATTTGGCAATGCTGGTAGATTTATTTCAAACGCTATAAAGAAGCAGAGTGATTTTTATTATAAATTAGAAAATTTACCTCTCGACCCAGGTATTGCTATTCCTCTTTCAACTATGATACCTGGCAGACGTCGAACTGTCGATACCGCCGGCACATTGTTAGCATATCATCTTCCCCCTTTAGAAAATACTATTAAGGATAAATTGTCTCAAGAATTAACTGAATTGCTAAAGATTACACAGTTATATGAAAATACACAGACACATATTTTATTCTTAAAACAGTCAGGAAATGTATTACAAGAAATAAAGAAAGTAAAAGATGAAACTACAACTCAAGTAAATACGTTAGAGGCACAAGAACAACAGTGGAAAACTGATAAAGCAACTGCAAATGCAAATACAGCCACAAAGAAAAGTGCATTTAATACTGCTACTAGTGCTCAATATGAAGCAGAGATTAAACAAAATGTTGTTCACGCAATTTATAATTTTGATAAATTAATAAATGATTATTTTAATGCGGCTGCTCCTGCTCCTGCAACAAATGCTACGAACAATGCAGCTAAACAAATCATAGATTCTGTAATAAAATCATTTGATGAACTTACAGTAATTGGCGGCAAAACTGCAAGCACATCTACTCCAGCGCCACTCTCAACGAATATTATAAACTATTTGAATTCGACACCTACTGGTGCTACTACTACAGTATTACAAACTATTAATACTCTTAAAACAGGTATTGAAACAATTAAAAACACTACAACTACACCTTTAAATTATCATAGTGAACTTCAAACATTTGGAACTACACATACTGCTAACTTACAAGCAATACGAAATGAATTACTTCGTCTCCTTAACTTGCAAGGAAATCCACAGAGTATTACAAATGTAATTAAAACGAATACCAATACTGGAAAACAAACTGCAAATACAAATGTTGCAACCAAAAAAACAGAATATGATACAGCACAAAGAGTTTCAAAGGACCTTCAAACAAAACTCGATAATTTAGAGAATTTAAGATTAACAGTTATACATCTCACAGATTACCGTAAATCGTTTATTAAATCCATTATTCCTTACATGAAAAAGGTAAATGATAGTAATATAGAGGAAGTAGGTGACCTTAAAACATTAAAGAAACAAACTATCGATTTAATCAAAAGCAGTAGAGGAACAACATGGTTTCGAAATACTGCTGGAGCTCAAACTCTTCCTGATGACACATATAACAAAATAGAGCAATATCTCGTTGCACTTGCAAATGATGAAGAAATTAAATTTCTTACTCCTCCTAAACCAGGAGCTCAGATTCGTGTTGGTCAACTAACTGGAAAACTAAAGAAACTTGACGATGTAAGAGAATACAAATTACCAGCTGTTATTCAAGCTATCCAGACAGAGGGTGAACCTATACAAAAGGAAATATCAATTATCACAAATACAAGACAGAATACTATGAGTTTACGTCTTTTAGTTCTTGCAAATATCGGTAAACTATTAAATGTTTTAAAAACCAAATCACAAAACCCAACTATGAATAATACAACTAAAAATAAAATATCAGAATACAAAAAATTACT
>JACCDG011375134.1_pt1 | contig 27427 bp, 19 predicted proteins | sample 7442471 | NCBI WGS metagenome assembly JACCDG01 (sample SAMN15323444, study PRJNA562643) | freshwater metagenome | isolation source: river surface water | place: USA:Blue River Watershed | collected 2017-08-17 | reverse complement strand
GAGAAAAGTTTAGCCACGTTGGGTTATCCGACATTAATCTACCCTTAATGAATTCACCCATTTACTTTATTGTAGGTCCAACCGGTGTAGGCAAATCGGATGTCAGTCTTTTATTAGCCAAGCACCTTAATGGCGAAATCATCAATGCCGACGCCATGCAAGTCTATCGTGGTATTGATATTGCCAGCGATAAATCATCGCTTGCACTTCGTCAACAAATCCCTCATCATGTCATTGATGTCGTCGATGTTACGCATGCCTTTAATGTGGAGCAATACCGTCAATTGGCCAATGCAGCCATTGAAGATGTCTTAAAAAGAGGCAAGACACCCATTGTTGTAGGTGGTAGTGGGATGTACGTGACGGTGTTACTCGACGGAATATTTGAAGGCCGGCAATCAGATGAGCCATTGCGGGAAAAACTATTTGAAGAAGCCATGGTCGAAGGCCCGGAAGTATTGCATCAGCGTTTGGCTTTATTGGACAAGAAAGCGGCTGAGAAAATTCACCCTAATGATACCAAGCGTATTGTGAGGGCTCTGGAAGTGGTGACTCTCACAGGACAGCCTATTTCAGAATTGCAACCTCAGCGGCAAGGACTGTGGGGTAAGCATAATATTTCTTTAATTGGTTTAAACCGTGATCGCGATTTATTATACCGACGGGTGGAAGCTCGTATTGAGGACATGTTTAAGCGAGGACTCATTGATGAGATCAAAGCGATTAGTCATTTGCCTATTAGCCGTACAGCTCATGCATTGATTGGTATCCCAGAAGTATTAGGATTATTAAATGGAACGCATGACCTTGAACGTGCCAAATATGTGATGAAATTAAAATCCCGTCATTTAGCTAAACGGCAATTAACATGGTTTAGACGTGATGAACGTATTCAGTGGATTGATATAGCACCAACTCAAACAGCCAACGATGTCTTTCAATCTGTCTGTCAGTTGTTACATATTTAAGGAGAACTTTGAAAAAAGAACGCATACTTTTAGCCATTATTATTGATAATCCCCGTGCCAGCTGGACACCTGAGCATGAACAAGCGGAAATGACGGAATTAATTCATTCCTGTTTTGGTGAAGTCGTTGAAACCATGATGTGTAAGACTATGCCCCCCACAGCATCGCATTTAATCACGTCGGGAAAAGTGAAAGAAATTCAAGCCCGTTGCCAGCAAGGTGATATTGATTGTGTCATTGTTAGCCGTGATTTAAAAGGTGTGCAGCAACGGAATTTGGAAAGTGATTTTGGGGTAAAGACCATTGATCGCACGCAAGTTATCTTAGATATTTTTGCCCGTCATGCCACTTCTCTCGAGGGGAGAATGCAAGTGGAGCTTGCTCAATTAAATTATATGTTGCCACGCTTAGTCGGGCATGGCCAAGAAATGTCGCGTCAAGGGGGCGGTATTGGGACATCAGGTCCTGGGGAAACAAAACTTGAAGTTGATCGCCGTAAAATCCGTGATCGTATTGATAAATTAAAAACAGAATTAAAAGGTGTTACGTTAAGTCGTGAAGTCAAGCGCAAGAAACGTCAAGAACATGAAATACCGACGGTGGCTTTAGTTGGTTATACCAATGCCGGTAAATCGACATTATTAAATACATTAACAGAAGCGAATACAGTTACATTCGATGGATTATTTACGACTTTAGATTCTTTAGCACGTCAGGCGTTCTTGCCGAATAAAAGCAAAGTGGTTTTCTCTGATACCGTCGGGTTCATGCATGATTTACCTCACGGTTTAATCGAAGCATTCAAAGCAACACTGGAAGAAGTCTCGCATGCGGATTTATTGCTGCATGTCATTGATATTAGCCATGACAATTACAAACATTTCTATGAAGCCGTGAATAAAGTACTAGAAGAATTGAAGGCATTGGATAAACCAACGATTTTAGTCTGTAATAAAATTGATATATTGGAAGATAAGGGCAGGTTGTTGGAATTTCCAAAGACGGTTAAACACATTGTTGGCATTAGTGCTAAGACCGGGCAGAATATGCATCAATTGCTGTTAAAGATTGAAGATATTTTTAGTGAAGGTGAAGTTGATGTGAATATTAAAATTCCTTCGGATCGTATGGACCTCATTAATCTCGCGCATAAGCATGGCAAGGTCTTGGAAGTGAAATATTTAGCCACGGGTATTCGCCTGAAAGCTAAACTTCCGGCTAAGATTGCTGCGACGATTTCCAGGGCATAAGGCTTATAATTAGACGAATTGACAAAAATAACCTCATATGTTACATTGACCAAATGATTTATCGTCGTATTTTATCTTTTTTCATCGCGGCTGTAGTTCTCCTTCCAGCTTCAAGCCATGCGGCTTGGATTTGGACGCCTGAGACGGGGAAGTTTATTAATCCCAAAATGGCGGTCAAATCAACTCCCAAATTACAATTAGATTTCGCGCTTAGCTTCTATAATAGTGGCGATTTTGACAAAGCTATCGCTGAGTTTAAGAAACTCTTAAAGAGTTTTCCCCGCGCCAAAGAAGCTCCTGAAGCACAATATTACATTGGCCAATCTTTTGAAGAAGTAGGCAAACCATTTGAGGCCTACAAAGCCTATCAAGTGGTCATTGATAAATACCCCTTTAGCGAACGCGCAGCAGAAATTAATGAAATTCAATATCAAATCGGCAATGCCTTATTAGAAGGCAAAGGTCGTCGTGGTAAATGGTCTCAAATTGTTTTAGGGGCGGATGATCGGGTGATTGATGTATTTCGTACGGTCATTAAAAATGCACCGTATGGGAAATATGCACCGATTTCCCAATACAAAATTGGTTTATACTTAAAAGAAAAAGGCCTGTATCAAGAAGCCCGTGATGAATTTGAAAAGACCATGAATGATTATCCCAATTCCGAATGGGCCAAGGCGGCGAAGTTTCAAGTGGCCATGGCGGATACCGCGCGTTCTTCGCAAGTACAGCGTGAGCAAAAAGTCACCAGTATTGCTTTAGATGAATTTAAAGAATTCGTGAAGACCCACCCTGAAAGTGAATTAACACCTCAAGCTAAAACTCAAATTGGCTCATTACGCGACAAAGAAGCTGAGAATAATTTTGTCATCGCTGAATTTTATGAGAAGCAAAAGAATTTCAAATCCGCCCGCGTCTATTATCAAGACATCGTTAATCAATACGCAGATACCCAATGGGCACCTAAAGCATTGAATCGTTTGAAAGCCATCGGAGATAAATAGGTCTATGGTCTATAGTCTACGGTCTATAGCCTTTATGATTTTGTCACTCGTCTGTTTTTCTGGATGTGGTTATACCACAGGATCTTTATTAGGAAGTCAGTATAAAACCATCGGCATTGAGCCATTCGCCAATAGCATTAACTTTGTTGCCGAAGGTTCCCGCGTCGCTTATATCCCATTACTTGAAGTCAAAGTCCGCCAAGCGATCATGGACCGTTATCAATATTCCGGTCAATTGCGTATTACCCCAAGTGAACGCGCTGATTTATCCCTTAAGGGTGAGTTAAAAGGTTTTGAGCGTGATGAGTTGCGTTTGTCTGAAAATCGTGATGTGCAAGAATACCGTATTCGCATTATTGTCAGTTTAGTGATGACCGATAATACCGTCGGGGAAGTGATGTGGAGCGAACCATCTTTTGCGGGTGAAGCCACTTATTTTACTACAGGGCCTCAAGCCAAATCTGAAAGCGCGGCTGTTGAGGATGCTTTAGTCGATTTATCCCGCCGTATTGTTGAACGCACACTTGAAAATTGGTAATGATCTATCTTCTCTTTGGCGATCAGATGGACAAAAAAGACCCGTTTATCGCCGGCATCAAATCTGCATCACCAGCATTTCAAAGCGCTTCATTTGACATTGAAAATTTAGATGGGTCGAGTATTTCCAAAGATGATTTGAAAAAAGCATTGGTGGCTTTGCCCATGGCGGCAGAGAAACGATTAGTCATTGTGACCAATGTGAATAAATTAAAAACACCCGATATTCAAAGCCTGGCAGGATTTATTGCCACACGCCCAACACACGTCGATATTGTTTTAGAAACAAGCCTTTTTGAATTACCAGCAGCATTTAAAGCCATTGAAGCAGCCAGCCAAGTCAAAGTGTTTGGTCAACCTGCACCCAAACCCTTTGAAATCACCAATCACATGCAGCGCAGTCAAACTGCATTGGCATTAAAGTCACTGAATCGATTTATTGATGATGGCATGTATCCGGCCAATATTTTAGGCGTCTTGGTGTGGTATTGGGGGAAGCATGGCCGTCAATTCTCCTCGAAGAACTTTCAGCAAGGTTTATTGCTTTTAGAAGAAGCAGATTTAAATATCAAACGCAGTCGTTTAAATCCTGGGTATGCCTTAGAAAAAGTTGTTGTGCAGTTAGTTGAATTGCAGAAATAAAAAACCCTCAACCGGATGAACCAATTGAGGGTTTTAAAAAATACTTAATGCTTACTTAGTTTTGGTAGTTGTTGCTGCAGCTAAGAGACGAGCAAAACGAGATTTACGACGAGCTGCAGTGTTCTTGTGCATGACTTTACGCTTTGCAGCTTTATCAAGTTTCTTATAAACAGTCTTTAATAAATCTTTGGTGTCTGCTTTCTTTGTATCAGCAGCAACTAAGAAAGACTTCACAGTTTTCTTGAGATCTGTTTTAATATCTAAGTTGTGTAAATGGCGCTTATGATTCTTGCGCAGGTCTTTGATGGCTGTACGACGTTGTGGCATAATTTTTTCCTTACAAAAAGTTTAAATACGTTCTCTTTAATGAGGCGTAATAATAGCAAAGCCCCTAAATTATGTCAATTAATAAATCTCAACCCCCCCAAGAACACAAAGCCCTGGTTAAGTCCTCAGGATTGGTCGCTTTAGGGGTCTTAAGTTCCCGTATTCTAGGATTTGCCCGCGATATTGTCTTGGCCAATGTGCTTGGGACGGGCCTTATTGCCGACGCATTTCTGGTCGCTCAGCGTTTACCTAATTTATTGCGTGATTTAGTGGGTGAAGGGGCTGCTAACAGCGCCATTGTGCCTGTATTAACCGAATATCAGCAAAAGCATAGCCGTGAGGAATGGCTTAAGTTAATCAATGTGGTCATGGCTTGGGCGTGTATTATTTTGGGGGCTATTACGGTTATTGGTATTGTGGCCGCTCCATGGCTTATTGGCCTTGTGGCACCTGGGTTTTTAGCAGATGAGGCCAAATTTCAGCTCACTGTTGATTTAACCCGTATCATGTTTCCTTATTTAATCCTCATTGCCTTAACCGCGATTCAAACAGGCATTCTGTATAGCTTACGTTCTTTTTTTACACCAGCTTTTGGCCCATGCTTATTAAATGTGGCCATGATCTTAAGCGCGTGGGTGGCTGCTATTTTTAGTTTTCCTTTAGCCTATACATTAAGTATCGGGGTTTTAGTTGGAGGGGTGTGGCAGTTTTGGTTGCAATGGGATGCCTTAAGAAAAAAAGATGTGCCGTGGCAATTTAGTTTGAATTTAAAACATCCGGGTGCGACTCAAATTGGTAAATTGCTTGTGCCACGCATTTGGGGAAGCGCGGTGTATCAATTAAATATTTTTGCCGACATGTTTTGCGCTTCATTGGCATCGATTGTTGGGTCAGGTGGTATTGCCGCTATTTATTTTGCGAATCGTTTGGTGCAGTTTCCGCTTGGGGTATTTGGGTATGCGTTAGCCTCGGTTATCTTGCCGTCGCTCTCAACATCAGCAGCCAATAATAATGTGGATGAATTTCGTCATACCTTATTATTTGCCTTACGCAATTTGCTTTTTGTCATGATTCCATCCGCGATTATTCTCATGGTTGAATCCACAGCGATTGTGAGCACGATATTTGAACACGGGGCTTTTGATAGTTATTCGACAATGATTACAGTTCAGGCGCTTATCTTTTCCGCATTAGGGTTGCCATTCTTTGGCATCTCGCGCATTTTAGTCTCAGCCTGTTATGCCTGGCAAGATACACGTACACCGGTTAGGGTTGCGACGATCTGTTTAATCATTAATGTTGTCGGTAATGTTATTCTCATGTTTCCATTAAAGATTGGTGGGATCGCCTTGGCGAGCAGTATTTCAAGTGCAGCGAATGTCTTTTTATTAGTGAGCGCCTTAAAGGGCAAAGTAGGGTCAATGCGTATTGAGTTAAAACAATTTTTCATGAGTTTAACGTGGCCGCTCGCGGCGATGACAGCCGTATTAATTGCCTCCCATTATGTGCAAGGCCCTGTCATGATTAAAACTATCGTCGTACTTATTTTAGCCATTGCCGCTTATATTGGTGTCAGCATCTTAACCAAAGTCCATGAAGTGCATTACATCCTCGATTTAATGAAGAAAAAATTCTTAAAAACATGATCACCTTACAACAACACGTCAAATTATTAACACTCTCTTCCGGTGTTTATATTTATAAAAACATCGATGGAGAGATTATTTATATCGGCAAAGCGATTAATATCCGTAAGCGTGTGGAGTCCTATTTTCGAAAGAAAGGACGTACGTTAAAGACTGATGTTTTAGTTGAGCATATTCATACTATTGAAACAATTCCGACGCATTCCGAAGCCGAAGCCCTCATTTTAGAAGCAAGTCTCATCAAAGAACATTTACCAAAATACAATATTCAACTCAAAGACGGCAAGACTTATCCATTTATTCAAATTACCCAGGAAGAATTTCCTTTAGTGTCCATTGTCCGTTTAAATACGCGTAAGTTTAAAGAAATACCCGCTAACTTTTATGGCCCTTATGTAAATCCTGCCTTGATCCGTGAGGCGCTTGGTATTATTCGAAAGATTTTTCCATTCCGTTCCTGCGAACCATTTGCCGATAAGATTTGTTTGGATTATCATATTCAACTATGCCAAGGCCCTTGTGAGAAGAAGATTTCAAAACAAGAATATGCCCGCAATATTCGTCATGTGCGTTTAATCCTCGAGGGGAAACGTGAAGATTTGATGCGCGAATTGCATCGCAGCATGGATGAACTCTCTCAAGCGAAGAAGTATGAAGAAGCAGGCAAGGTTCGTGATCAAATCCGTGCCATTGGTGCTTTGTATTCGGGTACTAAGGATGTTAATTACTATAAAGAAGCGGAACAATTAATGCGGGCGATTGGCATGGATAAAAGTCCTAATCGAATTGAGTGTTTTGATAATTCAAATACGATGGGAAGTTTTAGTGTGGGGGCGATGGTATCTTTTTTAAATGGGGTGCCAGATAAAGCGAATTACCGACGGTTCAAAATTAAGACTGTTGAAGGTATCGATGATTTTGCCATGATGGGTGAGATTGTCCGTCGTCGTTATACACGTTTAAAAAATGAAAATCGCCTCATGCCGGATTTGATTGTCATTGATGGGGGTAAAGGTCAATTAGGGGCGGCCATTGAAGAGCTTAAGAAATTAGACCTAAAAATCCCCATCATCGGCTTAGCCAAACGCGAAGAAGAAATCTTCGTCCCCGGCAAACGCGATTCGATTAAGCTCAAACATGATTCTTTAGGCCTTAAACTACTCATGCGCGTACGCGATGAAGCGCATCGTTTTGGGCTTAATTATCATCGATTATTGCGTTCTAAGGGAATGCTAGAAGGCTAAGTAAATTGCCTAACAACTTGCATTTGGCTCGGGGGGGGTATACTTTAGAGAGTATCGAAATTATACTACAATGAAGTATTTAAGGAGGATATATGCCAAAGTTGCTTTGGAATATGATGATATCAGCGGCAGTGTTGTTTATTTTAACGGGTAATGGGCATGCGCAAGCAACAGCAATTGCGGAGAAACCAGTTTATAAGTTTGATTTTCAATTAGTTCCTATTGATGCGCAAACTAAAGGCAAAATTACCACGACTACTAAACAAGTTGAATTAGGGGTATTAATTACAAATCATTCAACAAATGTTAAACCCGGAACAGGTGTTTATTTTAAATTTTCAGATTCTAGGTTAGTTAGTGGGAGAGGTCTTCAGATTGCTAAGTTAGAATCTAATAATGGTTTTGGTACGAGCAGCGGATTAAAGTCGCTATATAAGAACTTTATTTTTAGTAATGTTGCGCCAACTGTCTTAACTAAGCCATTGCCTAAAGATTTGATTGCAGCTAGTTTGAAGATAAAAGTTATTATTTATGGACCTCCAGGGTCACCGGTCCCAACAGAAGCTGAATTTGATTATGATGTTGAGGATGTGTCCTACTTGTTTGATAATTGCGGTAATATTGGTATTAAATAATTAATACGAGATTACAGTGAAATGCCCCGTGTTTTTGCATAAAACACGGGGCATTTTTATGGGTACATGCCCCATCGTCATTGAACAAAACAGTCGACAACCCCTTCCTTTCCATCTAAGATACACCCTTTAATTACGATAAATATGTAGGGGAGGACCTCGTGTCCTCCCGTTAATAGGATAGTAAGGAGTAAAAATGGAAATTGGTATAGTCGGCTTACCCAATGTGGGTAAGTCATCGTTATTTAATGCATTAACTGGGGCCCAAGCTGCCGCAGAAAACTTTCCTTTTACAACCATTGAACCCAATATCGGGGTTGTGCCTTTGCCCGATCCTCGCATGGAAGTGTTTGCCAAAGAATGGAAGTCTCAGAAATTAGTTCCTGCAGGGATTCGTTTTGTGGATATTGCAGGGATTGTGAAGGGGGCGTCCGAAGGGGAAGGTTTAGGGAATAAGTTCTTAGCGAATATTCGCTCCGTCGATGCGATAGCGCACGTGGTACGTTGTTTTAAAGATGATAATGTTGTTAATGTCATGAGCGAGCTTAATCCTTTAGCGGCCTCTGAGATTATTGAGACTGAATTATTATTAGCTGATATTCAGCAAGCGCAAAAGGGTTTGGATAAGTGGATGAAGATGGCCAAGTCTGGTGATGCGGAAGCGAAGAAGCGTTGCGAATTATTGACACAATTATTAGCAGGATTTAATGATGGCAAGCCTGCGCGTAATCAAGGTTTAGAACCAGAAGAATATAAAGAGTTTCAATTCTTAACAGGTAAGCCTTTATTGTATGTGGCTAATACCGACGAGGGTGAAGCGGATCCTGTTCTTTTAAAGCCTTTGCAAGATCGGGCTGCTAAAGAAGGAGCTGCCTTAATTACATTGTGTACCAAGCTTGAAGCAGAAATTGTGCAATTACCGCCGGAAGAACGTGCGGCCTATTATGAAGCAGCAGGGATCACATCCCCGGGTTTAGCGCGATTAGCTCATGCTGGTCGGGAATTATTAGGATTGATCTGTTTTTTTACAGCTGGCCCTCAAGAAGTGCATGCATGGTTAATTGAAAAAAATACCCGGGCAATCAAAGCAGCTGGTAAAATCCATAGCGATATTGAACGTGGGTTTATCCGGGCTGAGATTTATAAGTATGATGATTTAGTGAAGTTGGGTACTTATAAAGCGCTTCAAGAAAAAAATTTGGTTACGCTTGAAGGTAAGGACTACATCATGCAGGATGGGGATGCGGCTTACTTTAGATTCAGCGTGTAATTTGTAGTTTAATACGGTGTGAACGTGGCAACGGGTCCTGTCCCTGCGGCACCCTATCATCCTCAGAGCTGGGAAAGCTCGCTCTTCCGGGTGATAGGGCACCCGCCTCCGGGCCACCCGTTGACACTAGCATGTTGCATCGTGAAATATGAGATATGAGATTAGAAGAGAATTATGTCTGACCAATTAACAAAACAATTAGATGATCTCGCCCAAAGGCTGGCTGGCCTAAGGGGGTATCTTTGACTTGTCTGCGAAGAAAAAGCAGATTATTGATATTCAGGAAGAAATGTCGGGTCAAGGATTTTGGGATAATGGGGAAGCTGCGAATAAGGTGATGCAGACTTTAAAGGGCTTGAAGAATGTCGTCGAGCCTTTTGAGGAATATACGAAGCGTGTGACGGATGCGCAGGAATTGGTGGGTTTAGCAGAGAATGATGCGGCGTTGATTAGTCAATTGACCGAAGAAGTGACAAATTTAGCTGTATTAATTGATGCCCTGGAATTAGAAGCCCATTTATCGGGGCAGTTTGATGGGAATAATGCGCTGTTAAGTATTAATGCAGGGGCTGGTGGGACTGAGTCGTGTGATTGGGCACAGATGTTATTTCGCATGTATTGCCGCTGGTGTGATCGTCGGCAGTTTAAATATGAAGTGATTGATTATTTGGCGGGTGAAGAAGCTGGTATTAAAAATGCGACATTGTCCATTGAAGGTGAAAAGGCTTACGGTTATTTGAAATCAGAAAAAGGGGTGCATCGCTTGGTGCGTATTTCTCCTTTTGATTCTAACAAGCGACGTCACACATCATTTGCATCAGTGGAAGTGATTCCACAAATCGAGAATGATAATGACCTCGTACTTGATCCGGGTGAATTACGTATTGATGTGTACCGTGCCTCTGGTCCTGGTGGGCAAGGGGTTAATACGACGGATTCGGCGGTACGTGTAACGCATTTACCGACGGGATTAGTGGCGCAATCGCAAAAAGGCCGCTCGCAATTACAGAATAAATTAGAAGCGATGAAAGTCTTGCGCGCAAGGCTTTATGAAGTCAAAATACGTGAACAAGAAGCTGTTTTAAATAAAGAAGCTGGCGATAAACAAAAGATTGAATGGGGTTCGCAGATTCGTTCGTACGTGCTTCACCCCTATTTAATGGTCAAAGATCACCGCTCCGGTGTTGAAAGCGCACAAGCAGCCAAAGTGCTCGACGGAGAAATTGATCAATTCATTGAAGGCTATTTAAAATCAAAACCCGAAGACCGCGATAAACGCAAGAAATCGGGCGCTGAAGACGATATATAATTTGTGGTAAAGGAGAATAAACATGTTTGATTTTCTAATCCGTAAAAGCATTGTCAATTCCGCGCAAAAGGCGATTGAGCGTTTAACGCCTAAGGTGCAAATTCATATTCACCCTGAAGCACCTTTGCCATCTATCTCCGTCGTGAAGAAGGCTTCTATCCGTGCGGCTGCGATTTGTGCGCTTGAACCTCAAATCAGCGCTTTAACAGATGAACAATTGCGTGGTAAGACGGAAGAATTTAGAACAAAGATTCAAAACGCTATTGCTGCTAAACAAGAAGTGCATTCCACCACATTAGATCAATACCGCAAAGCTCAAAGTGCGCAAGAACGTGAAGATTTAGGTCTGCAATTAAATACCCTTGAGAAAGATTTATTCGCTGCCAAACAAAAAGTATTAGATGAAATCCTCAATGAAGCATTCGCTGTTGTGCGTGAAGCAGGTAAACGTGTGCGCAGCATGCGTCATTTTGATGTGCAACTCGTCGGTGGGATGGTCTTGCACCAAGGCGGTATCGCGGAAATGACAACCGGTGAAGGGAAAACATTGGTGGCGACCTTACCTGCGTATTTAAATGCGCTCACTGGTGATGGCGTGCATGTTGTGACCGTGAATGATTATTTGGCATTCCGTGATCGCAATTGGATGGGACCGATTTATGAATTCTTAGGTTTAACCGTTGGGTGTATTCAACATGATTTATCTCCCAAAGAACGTCAAGCGGCGTATGGCTGTGATATTACTTATGGGACAAACAATGAATTTGGTTTTGATTATTTAAGAGACAACATGGTGAGCTACCGTGAAGAAATGGTGCAACGCGGCCATGCTTTTGCCATCGTCGATGAAGTTGACAGTATTCTCGTGGATGAAGCGCGTACACCGTTGATTATTTCTGGACCTGCTCAAGAATCGACCGATAAATATTACCGTGCGCAGCAAATTGTTGTGCAGTTAAAGGGACGTCGCATTACTGAATCGGAAGAAGTGGATGCGAAACACAAGCAAGTCGATTTAGGTGAAGGGTTTGATTATTTAGCAGAAGAAAAAAATAAGTCGATTTCTTTAACAGAGCAAGGTGAGAAAAAAGGCGCTGAATTATTTGGCGTGCCTCACTTGCATGACATTGAAACTGTTGAATACCGTCATCATATTATCCAAGCCTTACGTGCCAAAGAATTTTTCGTCAAAGATGTCGATTATGTGGTCAAAGACGGTAAGGTTATTATCGTCGATGAGTTCACTGGCCGTATGATGTCAGGACGTCGTTGGTCAGATGGTTTGCATCAAGCAGTGGAAGCCAAAGAAGGTATTAAGATTGAACGTGAGAATCAAACACTTGCGACCATTACCTTCCAAAATTATTTCCGTATGTATAGCAAATTAGCGGGGATGACAGGTACGGCGTATACGGAAGCGAATGAGTTTAAACAAATTTATAATCTCGATACGATTGTTATTCCAACTAATCGTCCGATGGCGCGTCAAAATTATGCGGACTGCATTTATAAAACTCAAGCCGAGAAATACAATGCGGTTGTGGAAGAAATTGCCAAATGTCATCAAAAAGGCCAACCTGTTCTCGTCGGTACAATTTCAATTGAGAAGTCAGAGTTATTAGGTTCTTTATTAAAGAAAAAAGGCGTTCCGCATCAAGTGTTGAATGCCAAGTTCCATGAATTAGAAGCCCAGATCATCGCTCAAGCAGGTCGTCTTGGGGCTGTTACGATTGCTACCAACATGGCAGGTCGTGGTACAGATATTGTTTTAGGCGGTAATGCGGAATTCCTCGCCCGTCAGCTCGTAAATGAAAAAGATAAAAATGCGACGGATGAAGAACGCACGGAAATGGTGCAAAAGTTCATCACGCAATTTAAAGAACAAACTAAAAAAGAACATGAGCAAGTTATTGCGGCCGGTGGTTTATGCGTGTTAGGTACGGAACGCCATGAAAGCCGTCGTATTGATAATCAGTTGCGTGGTCGTTGCGGTCGTCAAGGTGACTTAGGGGAAGCGCGTTTCTTTGTGTCATTGCAAGATGATCTCATGCGTTTATTTGCTTCTGACCGTATTATGTTTGTCATGGATAAGATGGGCATGAAAGAAGGGGAAGTGATTGAATCCTCGATGGTGTCTGGGGCTTTGGAAATTGCCCAGAAACGTGTTGAGAATTTCAATTTCGAAATCCGTAAGCAATTGCTCGAATATGACAATGTCATGAATAAGCAACGCGAAGTGATTTATTCCATGCGTCGTTCAACTCTCGAGGGAGAAAACCTTCGTGATGTTATTTTAGATGCAGTTAAAGAATCTGCGGAAGCGATTGTCGATACGCATATGGCCGTTAATGATAATGCGGATGCAGCATTAGATTTAGTTATTCTTCAATTGAAAGAACGTTTTATTGTGAATGTCGACGGTATTAAAGATAAGTTGGCAGGATTAGACAATGCTCAATTAAAAGCAGAGCTTGGCACAATTCTAGTACAAACGTATGAATTAAAAGAACAACAATTAGGCGCTGACATCATGCGTCGTATGGAGCGCATGTTATTGCTTCATGTTATCGATAATAAATGGAAAGACCATTTGCACATGATGGATGGTATCAAAGAAGGGATTGGCTTACGTGCTTTAGGTCAACGCGATCCTTTGGTTGAATACAAGAAGGAAGCTTTTGCGAAATTTAAGACCATGTATCACACCATCAATGATGATATTGCGAGCTTGATGTTTAAGTTAGAACCACCACGCGAAGATAATCGTCCCAAATCTGTGTTTGCCGATTTACCTCAACAAGCGATTCATCAAGAATTTGCGATGAGAAATCCTTCATCACCTGCACAAAATGCATTGGAACAAAGCGAAGTCCCACAACGTCCTCAAGCTATTTTGCCTTCATCGGATGATAAAGTAGGCCGTAATGATCTTTGTCCGTGTGGATCAGGCAAAAAATATAAGAAGTGCCACGGGGCATAGTTTTAGATGCAATCTTTAGTAAAGATGTCATTCCCGCGCAAGCGGGAATTTTTATTGCTTATCAAATAGCATTATTATTACAACATATTTGATAGCAATAAGTTATAACTCTACGTTTTTTGGCTTTTTCCATGCCCACATGCTACACTTTCACATGTCTCTTAAGAAGTCCATTTCCTTATTAGTACTACTCTGCTTTGGCTTAAGCACTATTTGCCCAGCATCTAGTTTAGCCCAGAGTACTTTATTGCCTCCAAGCCAGGTATTTTTACCAACGCCTGGAACAAAGGTGATGCCTTCTCAAGTAAGTACCCCAATCATGCTTAATGGGGTAAAGGTAGATCCCACAAATCCCATGCGTTTTGATTTTATTTTGAATGTGACTAAAAATGACGCTCATTTACGTGATGATGCTCAACGTCTCATTAAATATTTCCTCGCCTGTTTATCAATCCCTGAAAAAGATTTATGGGTCAATTTATCCCCCTATGAAAAAGACCGCATGATCCCTGATGCCTTAGGCAAAACAGAACTAGGTCGCGATCTCTTAGCTCAAGATTATGTGCTCAAACAATTAACAGCATCATTACTCGATCCACAAACCACAACCGGTAAAGCATTCTGGGCAAAAGTGTACACCAAAGCTCAAGCTCAAGCTCAATTTGGGACTACGAATGTTCCTGTGAATACATTCAATAAAGTCTGGATACTTGCTGATACGGCACGTATTTTTACGAAGAATAATACGGCTTATGTATTGAGTAGCAATTTAAAAGTTATGCTCGATAGCGATTATTTAGCTCAAGAAAAAAATAAAGTGCAGACCCCAACGGGTCCTGTCCCTGCGGCACCCTCTCAATCCTCAGGGCTGGGAAAGCTCGCCCCTCCGGTTGAGAGGGCACCCGCCTCCGGGCCACCCGTTGAGAATAGAAACTCTTTGACGGGCGAGTTGTCGAAGTTGATTATTAAAGAGATTGTTATTCCTGAGATTACGCACGAAGTTAATCACGGCGAGAATTTTGCGCCTTTGCGTCAAATGTACAATGCTTTCATCTTAGCCAATTGGTATAAGAAGAACTTAAAGACATCGATTATCAATCAATATTATTCCAATCAAAATAAAATTCATGGTGCCGAGTATGAAAACAGCATTAATGTCGAATCAATCTATCAAAAATATCTCCAAGCCTTCAAGAAAGGTGTGGTCAATCAAATCCAAGAAGAACAAGATCCTATTACGCACACAGTAGTTCCTCGTAAATATTTCACCGGAGGAACTGAGTTTCAAGATCGTGCAGAAGTTGTAGCTGATGCGGCTTTACTTTCACCTCAAGAAAGTAATGCTATTGCGCAAGAATCTAATTATGTTGTCCAAGCAGACATGGCTATGTTTGGGTTTGGTCGTAATAGATTGAAAGAAGCATTTGAGAAAGTAGCGTCAGCTAAACGAGAAGAAATAAGAAAAAGACACAAAGCAGCTGAGCCTCAACAGCAATTAATCAATCAAGCCTCTGCTGAATATACACCTTGGCGTGATAACAGTATTCCTCGAGATGATTTAGTCATTTTTAAGAGATATTATTTAGGGTTAGAGTCATGGGAAGAAGTCATACTATATTCAGCGGATGATATTGCAGCGCGTATGAAGGCTGGAAAAGTTTTTAAGAGAATAATTAAGCGATTACAAGATGAAATTCTAGAACAAAGATTCAAGATGAATCGCGAGTTATTTAGAAGTTTGTCAGAGAAGGTCTATAAAGAACATCTTGAGCTCTGGCAGGCCGCTTGGAAAGATGGTTTTATTAATGTTTTTAAAATGTATTATCAAGAAAAGAATAAATTCGTTACTGATGTGTTACTTGAAATTATCGAACAATGGTTAATTTATGATAAATCTCCTCAATACCCTAGAGTAAGGGCTGAGTACCAACAAGCCCTCGCTTTAACAAAGACCACTAAGAAAGATCATTACGCTGTGATGGGGATTACTCGCACAGCAACTCCCGATGAAGTTAAGAAAGCCTTTCGAAAATTAGCGGTGAAATATCATCCTGATAAAAATCCAGGAGATAAAGAAGCCGAAGATAATTTCAGAGAGCTAGTAGAAGCGAATGAAATATTAAGTGATCCGGAGAAGAGAGCAGCATATGATCGAGACATGGCCATGACAATGGCTTATGACGTTAATCAAGGTATGGATGTAGATAGCTGGCAGGCACAAGAGCGTTTAGAGGTTGCAGTGCGTAGTTTAGAGCATTCTAAGACGATCTTTAACTATTCAGCAATTGCATTTGCTTCAGGATATATTGAACGTGAAGTAGCAGAATTTCAAGACACACCTCAGTTAAGATTATTGAAAGAGAAATCCAGAACTCTTCATAACAGTATTCATAAAGCTAGGACAGCGGCCCTCTATTTTAAACTAATGAAAGCACCTCTAGATCCACAGATCTTTGATGAGATTATTAATGCATTTAAAGATGTGCGTAATGTGATGAGAAGATATTGGATTAATAATCCCACTGCTGATCCCAAGGAAAGAAAAATCATTGCAGGAATTGTCGATATGATTCCTGGGCCATGGGCATTATGGCAAAGTCGACGGTTATTAGCGAATGGGGAAAGAGGTAATGATAAATTTAGTTTAAAACAAATTGTAGAAAGTTTAAAACAACCTGCAGAGAATTATGAATTGATCGAAGAGGATACGGGTATTCAATTTCATGGTAATACTTTATCGTTCATGAGTGTGATGTTTGATTTGTATACGAATGCACGTCAAGCGATGCAGAATGCGGGCAAAGTTAAGATCTTGGTAAGAAAGATTGAAGATGGTCGAGCCCAAATCATCGTTGAAGACTCAGGTAAAGGGATACAACAACAACCTATAGATCTTCTTGCATTTGATCCTAAGACAGGTCGACTTGTTATATTTAACTTGAATGAAACTACAAAAAACAATGCAGAAGAAAAAGGTACTGGCTTAGGCACGACGGAAGCATGGTATGTTATCAAAGACATGGGCGGAGAGATCATTGCACGTAATAAAAAAGATAAAGAAGGAAATGTTATTGGAGCAGAGTTTATCATAACTCTACCCATCGTGAATCCTGCCATGATCACTTCAGATTTAGATGAAATCCGCAGAATTTCTGCGGTTCAATTATTAGAGGCTCAGCATGGGCAGAGTGTGACGTCATTGTTTGATGAGATATTCTTGAATTTAGCGGCACCGCAATTTAGCGCAGAGAAAAAACGGATTGATGGGCTTAGTCGAGACGAGTTATTGCAGGAGTATGTGCAGGTGCAAGGTGATAAGGATGCCATGAATCGGGTATGGCATCCTACACTAGGACATAAAGAATTAGTACAGGACTTGAAAAATACGGTAAATTTGATTACTCCTCAGAGTGAAGATTTTGTAAAGAATTATGCGCGTATTTATTTAATTCTCAAATATCTAGTTATTGTCTCTGATAAAGATTATGTTTTTGTTGATAATGCTAATGAGCGCACAGAACTTCAGGAATATTTAAAGAAAGACGTCTTTATAATACCTGGCAATTTTAAATTCTTTGCACACAGGCCTTTTGAACATATGCTACGTTTCCTGCAACTGTGTGATTTCTTCGTGGGCAAATTGACGGGAGAGGTTAATTATGGCAAGCCTTATGCGCAATCGGCAAGTGAACTTAAAGCATTGCTTTTTAATTCTGTAGCATCTCAACAATCGATTCAAAATTATGTAAGTATTCTTGAAGAGTTACAGGAGGATCCACTATCCCCATGGTCCAAGTTTCTTGATGCAGCCCAGAATGATGGAATCCCTCCAGAATTGCAAGCAAAGCGTCGTCACTATTTAGCCAAATTGGATATCCTGAAAGAGAGCATTCGACCAACCAAGCGTCGCCTGAAACTTGTGAGTATTATGACAGAGATTTTTAAACAAGACTCTGTAACTAATGCACAACGTACTTCAGAAGATAGCACACGCGAAATTTTAGTTACTGATCGTATCTTAAGAACTTATCAATATATAGGAATGCCACCTGCTATAGTTGAGGAAGCTATAGCTAATTTGTTGAAATGGATTGAGTCCGATGATCCATTTTTGTCTGTTGCGGCCTCAGCTGTTCTTTTAGGCCATCAAGATAAAGAGGAGATTGCACAATTAACACGGAGCAAAGTGGTCAAAGTAACGCAGAAGCAAGGTGATGATCTTAAAGGGCCAGTAGTTCTTACAAAGCCAATAGCGCATACAGCAAAGATGCCTCACAATGAAGTTGAAACTGAAGACACCTTATGGAATGAGATTGCGAAAGAGAAAGTGTTGGCATGGTTGGATGAAATGAATGTCGATGAAGAGTTACATCGTCGGGAATGGACTGTTGCTGACGCAATGATTTTAAGATTAACAGCTTCGGTTGTTACTTCAGATAATTCATCAGCAGGTAAAAGAATCAGTAGGCATAAGACAATCAATACTATTCTTGATCATATTTTAGACAAATATACCCTTCTCGCTCAAGATAATCGTGATGAATTACTTAATTTACTTGCAGTAGCGATCACTATTAAATCATTATCTCTTCCAGAAGAGGATCCATTAACAGCAAAGATTAATGTTGTGCTTTTCCCCGCACTCCAGGATGTGAGAACAAATGACTGGAAGAATTTTTGGACTGAGGCAAAGCATTTATCGACGTGCTATCCTTTATTTGCGCTTGCTTTATTAGACAATAAGAATGATCTGAAAAATCCAACGATCATCGCACGGTTAAGAGAATTCCTTGATGAAGATCTTGACCTACGTTTCCCAACTCCTCCCGAAGCAGTCTTATTACTCTTATCCGCTTTATCGTATCCAGATGACTTTGAACTTAGACCAAAAAAAGATCCTAAGGATCTTGTTGAAAAAATCCCTGTCCCAGTGAAGCCCCAATCTAATGCGGCAATGACATCCAAAGATCGCAAGGATGCGATGAAAGATGTCATTGAAGAAATATATAAAAATGGAACAGAAGTCAGTGAAGGACATGAGCATATTTCAGAGGCGGAAAAGTTTTGGGCATTACGCGTGGTTGATTATATGTTAAAAGCTCCTTATTTGTGGCCTATGCGCGTCGTTGTTGGGGGGTCGACCCAAGCCTATCCAAACATTATTCAAGATGCAATTCAATTTATTGGAGAAACACTAAACTCAAATGATATTTTATACGCCCAAACAGCTGCTGCAGTTATCCTTTTACATCCTGAGATCGTTACTGTGCTAACCACAGATATTGGGCAACAGCAAATAATAAGACAGAGGGCAAAAGATTTAATATTAAAGCGTTTGCATGATCAAACCATCGATTATGATTTACCATTTTTTAGTGAAGCTGCAGCAAAGGCAGATGATTTAAATCAATATCAAAATGAACAACAGAAATGGATAGAAACATTTGAAAAACAAATACGTGATGTGCCTTTGTATGATAAATATACAGACATGTTAACTAATCGTTCGGTCTATACATCTCTTTCAGTCGATGGACGATATAAATTGCTTTATTTCGGGTTAATGTCATACAAACAATTTGCGATTTCTGACCCCAGTTATATGAACTATATCAAAGGTTTACTTGACTACAATTTGCGATTACAAGCGAATAGCGATGACGGTAAGAAGATTTGGCAAGCAGTTGATTTTGAAACAATGACACAAGTATTACCTGCATTGAATCATGTTGATCTATTTAGAGATTCAGCAATGGCTGTAAGGAAAACAAGAGAATCTAAAAAGACTGTTTTATTAGTTGATGATGATCTCCGTGTATTAAGATACTTAGAGAGATCTTTTAAGGATAAAGGTTATAGTGTCATTACGGCAATTAGTGGAAGTGAGGCGCTTGAGAAGATCAAAAGTAGTGGTGGATTAAATCTTATTATTACAGATCTACATATGGACAATGGACCTGGCACCTATTTAGTAAATCAATTAAAGAGAATGGGAAATAAAGTTCCGGTGTTTGTTTTTGCGGGAGGAGATACTGATTATCAACGAGAGGTGTTTAAAGATTCAAAACAAGTGAAAGGTTATTTTTCAAAAAATAGAGGGTTTGATGGCGTTGTGAGTAAGGCGCTTGAAATGCTTAAGAATCCAGCCATGTCAACCGCCACTGGTGGTATCGACTTTAATTCCAACGATTTAATCGTCAAGGAAACTGGTGACAACCTTAAGTTTTCTAACGACCAAGCCCTCATCGCCCAATTCCAATCCCCTGATTTTGATGGCCTTTACCCCGTCATCGTTGATATTAAGCCTATCCATGGTGCCGCTCAGTTGTTAAGCCTTGAATTTTAAGAGGCCTATGTTATTCTAACCGCATGAAAAAATTACAATCGTTAGGATTATCTGTTCTTGCCGCAGCTTTGCTTGTCCTCGCTTATCCTCAATTAGCACTCTGGCCTTTGGCGTGGGTGGGGATGGTGCCATTATTATTATTGATCGAACATAAGACGGTAAAGTCCGCATTTGGTTGGTCTTTCCTAACAGGTTTCTTGTTTTTCTTTGGCACACTTGGTTGGCTTATTTATGTTACATATCCCGGCGCCATTCTTTTATCTGCCTATTTAGGTTTATACTTTGCTTTATTTAGCGTCGGGCATAAATATTTTGCTCCATTACCATGTTTTCCACGCCTTTTAGCACGCGCAGCCCTTTGGGTTTCACTTGAATATATACGCAGTTATTTATTCACAGGTTTTGGCTGGGCTTTATTAGGACATAGCCAATATCAAAACTTAAGTTTAATTCAAGTCGCCGACATTACCGGTGTCTATGGCATTTCATTCTTAGTTATACTGGTTAATTTACTCATCGTTGAAACCATTCACTTTGTTAAGAATAATCGCATCGGCCCCAAACAACAATTAGTTACAGGGTGGCTTGTCGTCGGTGTGTTGATTGCCGGAGCCTACTTTTATAGTACAGCCCAATTATCCCAAAAGAATTCATGGCCCACTGTTAATATCGGAGTTGTTCAGCCCAACATTCCTCAAGACATCAAATGGCTCGCTCATTTACGTGAGAATATCATCGATAAACAAGTGCAATTAACGGGCTTATTAGATACATCAACGACAAATTTAGTCGTCTGGCCAGAAACAGCCTTGCCTGGCCTTACATGGGAATCTCCCGAGTTAATGGAAACCATCGCCAACACCGCCAAGAATAAACATGTGCCTATTTTATTTGGGGCCATGACACAAATTGATAAACAATACTTCAATTCCGCCTTGCAGTTTTCTGCCGACGGAGAATCTGCTGGGCAATATGATAAAATTCATTTAGTGCCATTTGGGGAATATTTACCATTGCGTCCTATTTTAGGATGGATCAATCGCTACATCGGTTTAGAAGATTTCACATCGGGTAAAACGTATCACTTGTTTGATATTGCAAGCTACCCAAAGAGTGTTGGGGTCTTGATTTGTTTTGAAGACACACTCAGTCATATCCGTCGCCAATTAACCCAATCTGGCGCAAAACTTTGGATTAATATTACCAATGATGCCTGGTTCCAAGACACCAAAGCCCCATTCATGCATTTGCAAGTGGCTGTCTTTGGAAGCGTAGAGCATAAGCGGGCTTTGGTGCGTTCAGCCAATACAGGGTTTAGTGGGTTCATCGATCCTTTTGGCCGCGTCATCGACTCTGTCAAAGATAGTCAGGGCAAGAAGACATTTATCGCCGGGGTCGCTCAAGCCAATGTTCCTTTGGTCGATCGCATGACGTTTTATACAAAGTACGCAGATATTTTTACTTATGGATGTTTCTTAGGTATACTACTGGCCGTTTGGTATGTGAAACGTTTAACCGCACATCGAGGCCACTATGCTTAAGAAAATCCTTTTGGTTGATGATGATCCAGGTATTCATTTAGTTGTGGCTCAGCTCTTAACGAATGCGGGTTACATTCCAGTTTCAGCAACGAGTGGGGAGCAGGGATTAATGTTGGCCTTAAGTGAAAGGCCAGATTTAATTATCCTCGATGTGATTATGCCAGGTCTAAAGGGAAGGGATTTATGTGCGCGCATTAAAGCCTATCCCGTGCTTGAACCGATACCGATTATTTTCTTAACAGCCAAAGACTCCGACGATGATATTGAAGCAGAACTTAAAGTCGGTGGCATTGCCCATTTAACAAAACCAGTTGATGCTCAAGAATTATTGAAAGTGATTAAAGGAATAGTCGGATGAGTAAAGATAAGATGAAACGTTTTAAACGCATGTTGGCCCGCCAGGTCTATTATTTTTTCATCTGGTATTTAACAGTCATGCCGTATTGGGTTGTGCGTATTATGACGAATATGTTTATTTTCATTGCCTATGGTTTTTTATGGAGAATGAAAGCGCATGCGCGTGAAAGTTTAACCATTGCCTTTGGTAATGAGAAATCCCCTGCGGAAATCAAAAAAATATTTAAACGCTGCTTTGAAGGTTTTGGCCGTGGTGCTTTAGAACTTGGTTATTTTTGCATGCATCCGCATTTGCTTAAACAAAAAGCATTCTTTGCCCCTGGCAGTAAAGAACTCATCGACAAGGCACTTGCCGAGGGCAAAGGGGTCGTTTTAATCACCGCCCATTTTGGTAATTTCCCTTTGATGCTGTTGTACATGGCCCAAGCTGGTTATCCGACCAATGCCATTATTCGCCCTTCACGCGATGAGAAAATTGAAATTGATTTTCAACGCGTGCGCTCGAGCATGGGCCTTAAAACCATACACAGTTACCCACGTCCAGCTTGCGTGCGAGAATCCTTACGGGTATTACGTAATAATGAATTATTAATCATCCCAACAGATCAGAATACCGGCAGTAAATCGGGGGTGTATGTAGATTTCTTTGGTCAAAAAGCGGGAACACCGACGGGAGCAACTATTTTTGCTTTAAGAACAGGGGCCCCAATCATGCCGATCTTTACGGTCAGAGATCATGATGATGTCAGCCGCATTATGGTGGAACCTCATTTCTACGTCGAGAAGAAAGCAACTGACGCTGAAACAATTCAATACAATACTCAAAGAATCACGACCATTATCGAACGCTATATTCGTGCTTATCCGCATGAATGGGGTTGGATGCACAAGCGTTGGAAGAGTCGCCCTAATGAAACCCCTGCGACAACAACACCCGAGGTTGCTGATGTTGCTTAGAATTGTCATAGGTATTTTAGGTTTTTTATTTGTCATTTTTGGCATGGCCTTGATCTTAAAAAATTGGGATTTATTAAGCCACGTGATTATTGTCATCGTCGGGCCCGTTATTGCTGTTGGAGGCTTGGTCATGATGTTTTATGCATCCATTAAACCCAGCCAGATCAAATGAATCAACCTCGAGAATTACGCGCTATTGTTTTTGATTTAGATGGCACATTAGTGGATGCTTATTCTGCCGTTGTTTCAAGTGTGAATCATGCATTAACTACACTTGGGTTTAAACCTCGTTCTTATGATGTGATTAAAAAATCTGTGGGTTGGGGTGATAAGCATTTGATGGCAGGTTTTGTGGGGGAAGCCAAGGCAGAGAAAGCCATACGCATGTATCGACCTCATCATGCCAAGGCATTAACAACTCAAGTGCGTCCTTTAGCAGGTGCGCGTGTTCTGTTAGCAGGATTAAAACGTCAAGGTTATCAGCTGGCGATTTGTTCAAATCGACCATTGCGGTTTACGAAGATCATTTTAAAGGGCATGGGATGGGAAGGTTTATTTGATGCCGTGCAATGCGCGGATAAGGCCAAACACCCTAAGCCACATCCGGCCATGTTAAAGGTCATTGCCAAAAAATTTAAGATCAAGCCTGAACAAATGCTTTTTGTCGGCGACATGACCATCGATGTCCAAACAGGCCATAATGCAGGCATTAAGACGGTCGCTGTCACAACTGGCTCAAGTACCATCAAAGAATTAAAAGCATTGAAACCTTGGGCAATTATCGCTAAAATCATCGAATTAAAGAAAGTACTAAGCACTATATAAACAGGAGTCTAAAATGAGTAAGCGTTTACGTAAGGGAAAATTAAACTGGCGTTCCAAAAAAGCTAATCACGGAAAGAAACCAGGTAAGGGTTAAGACCATGATCACCACGCACCGATTTAAATTATTAAGTTTAATGTGTGTTTTAAGCTTAATGTTAAGTGGATGTGTACCATTGTTTATTGCTGGTGCCGGTGCTGTAGGTGGTTATTCGGTGAGTCGTGATAGTGTTGAAGGTGTCACAGCCAGTAGCCAGGATGAAATTTGGGATGCTGCCCAGAAAGTATTAGCGATCATGGGCACATTGAATGAAAGCGATCGCAATAAGGGTGAAATGATTGGGCAAGTTAATGGGGCAACGGTTACCGTCTCATTATTGCCAATCAATATCACCACCACAAAACTTCGTGTCAAAGCTCGCAAGAATATTCTTCCGCGTGTGGGTGTAGCCCAAGATGTCTACACCAAGATTATGAACCAACTCGGGCAATAATATTTATTCCCCCACAAAAGATGGTTTGTTGACATTTGAATTTTTTTGGCTAGAATAGGGCTTTGTTTTTAGCAGTGATTTGTCTAGCACTTCCGCCGCATCGACTTTTATTATTCTGACAGTCGATACGGCTCGATCTAATCTAGAAGTAGTTCTATATATTTTAGGAAGATCTTCGCCGAGATAGCTCAGTTGGTAGAGCGAAGGCCTGAAAAGCCTTGCGTCCCCAGTTCAATCCTGGGTCTCGGCACTTCTTTCCTTAAGTGTAATCCGAATAATATTCCCGATAATGAAGTGCCTGTCCCGCGTAAGCGGGACGGCACGTTTTAGTTATCAAATTCCCGCCTTATTTCCCCAAATTTATAAACCAAGTCTTTTTGATCACAGTCTTGACGTGATGAGCAGAATCAGGTATAAAAAGACTCTTATTTTGTGAAATTGCTGGCGTAGCTCAGTTGGTAGAGCAGCGCATTCGTAATGCGCAGGTCGTCAGTTCAATCCTGACCGCCAGCTTTGATACATTCCTAATCGAGTAAAACTGATCCGACCTGAAAAGGGGTATGGGGAAAATTTTTCCCCATGCTTTTGGGGTTACAGTCTTCGCTTGCGAAGACGCCATAGGGGCAAAGCCCCTGTGGAGAGCCCGAAGGGCGAAGGTCGTCAGTTCAATCCTGACCGCCAGCTTTTTCTTTTCCATTCTCCATAAAATAATCAAAGAAGCCCGAGTGTCATTCGGTGATTATTGTATAATAGCGCCATGCTATTTAAGTCCAACTGGCTTCGTGCTTTCCTTATTATCTCTGGTGTTTTCTTCTGCTACTCATTCATGCTGGGGTCGGATTTTAAGACTTTGGATGATCAGTATTCTGTCGTCGATAATCAATTGATTAAAGATGCAGATATTAAGCAGATGTTCATTACCGGGTATTTCAAAGATAAATCCTATTATCGACCTTTGACCAATTTATCCTATTGGTTGGAATATCACGTCGTTGGACTAAATCCATTTCAATATAACGTTGATAATTTATGGCTGCATGCAGCTAATGCGATGTTGGTATTTGCGTTTGTCTCATGCTTGTCGACGACCGCAACTGGATTCTGGGTCGGATTACTCTTTGCCATTCATCCTATTCAATGGGAATCGGTCGCGAATATTTCGGGACGGGCGATTTTATTAAGCACATTCTTTAGCTTACTTTCCTTACTTACAGCATGGTTTGCGATTCATCGTCGGCGTCGTTTCAAATGGCTTTGCTTTAGTCTTATTGCGTTTACTGGCGCTTTATTAAGCAAGGAATCAGGCATTATTGTTTTTCCATTAGTCGTGGGGCTTATGTTTTTTACACATCGCTTCACCAGGTATTGGAAAATGTTAATACCTTTTGTTGTCATTATTGGATGTTATGTTTATTTAAGACACATTTTAGATATTACGGAAACATTTCGCGCTGAGCATATCAGCATGTGGCTTCTGGGCATTGCGTCTTTCTTGTATGCCTTGATTGATTTAATGCGTTTATTTATTTTGCCGGTTGATTTGCATTTTGATCGTTCCGCGGAACATTTTTTATTATGGTCGGATTGGCGTGTGTGGGCGGGCTTTGGGGTATGGTTACTTATTGCAGGGTCATTATGGGTTGGTCGACGACGCATTAATGCCCAAGGGTGGTTTTTAATCGCATTGATTGTATTAAGTTTATTGCCTGTTGCCCAAATTGTCACGAGTATCGGGGTGCATCCTGGGCGTTTATCTGTTGCCGAACATTTCTTATACTTTACAGCGATTGGTATGTTGTATTGGATCGTTACTGCTATTCAATGGCTTTTTCATCATGCTCCCAAAGATCGTCATGATTTTATGCGGTTATTAATTGGTGCTGTGATCGCGATGGCCGTGTGCATGACCGTTGAATTGAATATTTATGCATCTAATGAATATAATATGATTAGCCGTTCATTAAGTATCAATCCAGAAAATGCGCGGTTAAATTATTCCATGGGATTTATTTATGCCATGATTCATCATTTTCCCGAGGCAGAAGCGCATTTTCGTAAATCAGTGAGTTTAGATCCATTAAATGCTCGTTATAGAATCTCTTTGGGGAAGTCGATTTGTGATCAAGGAAGGCTTGATGAATGTTTGGTGATCTATGATAGTATTACAGATGCAGGATTTTTAAGCCCTCTGTTAGCCGCGAATAAACAAGTAGCACTGTTACAAAAAGAGAAGCTAGAGAAGAAATAGAGTATGTTTAAATTTATTATTAATAGAGAAAACCGCGACTTTGTTCGCTTTTGGTTTGCTCAGCTTATTTCTCAGTTTGGCGATCGTGTGCATCAAATGGCCCTAGTTGGGCTTATTGCCACACGCGCCCCAGGCTCTTCGTTTGAATTAGCCAAATTACTTTCCTTTACGATCATTCCTGTATTTATCATTGGCCCTTTTGCAGGTGTCTGTGTTGACCGTTGGGATAGGCGCACTACGTTATTTGTCTGTGATTTCTTAAGAGGGTTTATCGTACTTGCCATTGCCTGGTGTTTTATGGATATGACGTCGATGATCCCATTATATATTGCGGTATTTTTAATTTTTACCTTAAGCCGTTTTCATGTGCCTGCCAAATTATCGATTGTCCCGCAAATGGTGGAAGTGAAAGATTTGCATATTGCCAATTCACTGGTGACGGTGACGGGTATGATTGCTTTTGTAATGGGGGCTTTATTGGGTGGATTAATCGTCGAGCATTATGGAAGTAAGGGTGGGTTCTTATGGGATGCGGCGACATTTTTTCTTTCGGGGATGCTGGTATTCTCGATGGGAACGGTGCAACGCATTAAGATTGATACGCATAAGGGGGCCCAGCGCGTGAAGGAATTTGTCAGCGTCTCTAAAGATTTCATCACAGAAATCAAAGAGGGGATTGCGTATATTGCCCAGGAACAGAAAATTCGTTTTATCTTTTTAATCATGACGGTATTATTTGCCGCCATAGGGGCTATTTATGTCGTCATCATTACGTTTATCCAACAAGCGTTTGGAACAGTGACCAAAGACTTAGGGTTTTTGGCTATTCCTTTAGGGGCTGGTTTATTTT
>JACCDG010433765.1_pt1 | contig 27431 bp, 31 predicted proteins | sample 7442471 | NCBI WGS metagenome assembly JACCDG01 (sample SAMN15323444, study PRJNA562643) | freshwater metagenome | isolation source: river surface water | place: USA:Blue River Watershed | collected 2017-08-17 | reverse complement strand
GGCTTTGTGTCCTTGGGCTGTTCCAAGGCTTTGGTCGATTCCGAGCGGATTTTAACCCAGCTCAAGGTCGAAGGATACGACATCGCGCCAAGTTATGACGGCGCGGATGTGGTGATCGTCAATACTTGCGGCTTTTTGGATTCCGCGCGCGAAGAATCGCTGGACGCGATCGGCGAGGCGTTGAACGAAAACGGCAAGGTGATCGTAACGGGTTGCTTGGGGGCCGAGCCGGATGTAATCAAGGCGCGCCATCCGAATGTATTCGCCATCACGGGGCCGCATCAATATGAATCGGTGGTGTCGGCGGTGCATAAGGCGGTTCCGCCGCAACATGATCCTTATTTGGATTTGGTGCCGAAACAGGGCATCAAATTGACGCCGCGCCATTACGCGTATTTAAAAATTTCCGAAGGCTGTAACAACCGTTGCAGTTTCTGCATCATCCCGAAATTGCGCGGCGATTTGGTGTCGCGCCCCTTGGGCGAGGTAATGGCTGAGGCAGAAACGCTGGTGCAATCCGGCGTCAAGGAATTGCTGGTGATTTCGCAAGACACGTCGGCCTATGGCATTGATGTGAAATACGCCGAATCAAAATGGCGCGATAAAACATACCGCAGCAAATTTTACGATTTGTGCCAGGCGCTTGGGGAATTGGGGGTTTGGACGCGGTTGCATTATGTTTATCCCTATCCCCATGTCGATCAGGTTATTCCGATGATGGCGCAGGGAAAAATCCTGCCCTATCTCGATATCCCGTTCCAGCATGCTTCGCCCAATGTGCTGCGCGCGATGAAGCGTCCGGCGAATCAGGAAAAAACGGCGGAAAGAATTCAAAACTGGCGCGGAATTTGCCCCGATTTGACGGTGCGTTCGACCTTTATCGTCGGCTTTCCCGGCGAAACCGATCAGGATTTCGAATTCCTGCTGCAATGGCTGGATCAGGCACAGTTGGATCGCGTTGGATGTTTTAAGTACGAGAATGTCGAACATGCGGCATCGCGCGCGCTGGAAAACCATGTGCCGGAAGAAGTCAAAGAAGAACGCTGGCACCGTTTCATGCAAAAGCAGCAAGAAATCAGCGCAAAAAGATTGCAGGAAAAAATCGGGCAAACCATCGATGTGATCGTCGATGAATCCGGGCCGAACGGTATTGTCGCCAGATCAAAATCCGACGCGCCGGACGTGGACGGCAAGGTTTATGTCACGGGCAAAAAACGCCCGTTGCCGGGACATATATTAAAAGTCAAAGTCACCGGCGCGGATGAATATGATTTAACGGCGGAAATGCTATAATTTTGTAATAATATCAATCTTACTCGTTCGCTTGACAGCCTATATAGGTATGCTATAAGAATCCAATTGTTTCTATAGGAGTAACAGATGGATCAAGCTCAAACTTCCCTCTTCGACCCGCAGGATGTCGATAAAATCATAGCCGTTACTGCCAAGAGTGTATGCCGAGACCAAAATGAATTGAGTCTTGATACGGATTTTATTAGCGATCTTAGGATGGATAGTCTTGAGTGGATTGATATCAGATTGAAATACGGCGCTGCGTTCGGAATTGATATTCCTGAGACTTACCTAAGCGAGGTTGAGCCGCAAACCATCGGCAAGTATCTGGATGTGATATATCAGCTAAAAAATAACCCGGAAATTCAATTAGCTTATGGCAAAATCGGTTACAAACAAGTCATAGACCATGTAAGCTTTACAGTTCTTGGGCATTCACCGGAATGTTTGCAGGGAATGTCAGATCTTGGTGTTCTTATGTCGCGGCCCTTGTCTCAATCGCTCTTGGGGCGTGGAGAAATTGATGCCCTGGCCAAATCTTTTAGCCAATCTTTTCGTGTTGATTGCCCATTTGTGGGGGGACAACAAACCATTTTTGATGTTTCTGCAGTTATCCTGAATTTGCTTGGCAGTAAAGGTCGGGTCAAAACCTAAAAAATCGTTGCAACGGAGCCTGGAGATGAGCCTTACCAAAGAGGTAGTCGTGCAAAGATTGGCGGAAAGAAAATTGGCAATGCAGCCTATCACCGACCCCCCATCTAATCATATTGCTTTATGGGTATGCGAACACACGGCCCCGGGCATTATCGCTGTTCAAACATCGGGCGTTGCGCCGCGCAAGGGCGGGATCGTACCGCAGGAATTTACCGGCAAACTGGGATTGTGCAGAGATCAGGTTCTGCCTGACATAGCAAAACAAGCCTCGATCCATTGCGCCTTGACGCTTTTGTGGGTAATCGATCAAGCGTGCCAAGGCAATTGGAACCGCTTGCTGGGGCTTTTAAGGCTTGATGTATTCGTCAATCATAGCGATCCAAATGCACAAGATCATGCCGCTATTGCCGATCCTGCGTCAGAGCTATTGAACTATGCATTGCAAGAAAAAGGCAGGCACGCCCGCACTACGATTGGCGCGCACAGCCTGCCGCATGATGCGGTTTTAGAGATGGCGCTGCGTTTTCAGATGGATTCGCGCTAGGCGCAGCCCGCTATTTCACCTGGCAGCTGGACTTGCCGAGCTTGGTATAGATCGGGCAAGAGGCCAAAACACCGGTTACGACCAAAACCAATCCGATGAAAAGCGCCAGGATGCCGATTATGTTCAGCGCCATGATGCCGGTGTTAAAGCTCATATACAAAAAGAAAAATCCTAGGACGATGCGTAAAATGCGCTCTCTGTCGCCGACGTTTTTCACGGAAAACATTTTATCGAATGACATGGGGTAACTCCTGGGGGTGACTTCTGAAGGGGGGAAGATAGCTTAATCTTTCCCCACCCTAACAACTTTAATTCCGCAAGACAGGAAAAAGCGCATCCTAGCCTGAAAACGGGGTATGGGTGTTGTATGGCTATTCGCCTTGGGTCAATTTGGCCCAGGCTTTGTCCGCGGCTGCAATGCTTTTTCTCGGATCTTGGGCGAATTGCTTATAGGCCGATTGGGTCTGGAACAGATAAAGCTTGCCGCCTTCCAGTTTCCATATCTTGGGATCGGCGTCGTTTCGCTGTCCTTCGGCCATGCCGCCGGCGCAGTATCCGCCATATTGCGGCAAATAGGCGTCGAGCTTTTTTATGAACGCGTCGCGGCTTTGCGTATCGACGAAATAATATATGATGCCGTTGTAATGCGCGCTGATTGCACCCTTGCCCTTGGCCGCCTGGCCATGGGTAAAATAATAAGCCGGGTCATAGCCGTCCAAGGCAAGATTGTTTTTGCCGGTGTTGATAACCGGCGCGCCATTGCCAAGCGCGGCAAAGGGCAAAAGAACCAAGACAAGCAGGCAGAGGATTTTTTTCATGAAAACCTTATTTGTTTTTCAATATATCCCGTATTTCTTGCAGCAAAACTTCCTGGCGCGGCGGCGTTGCCGGGGCGGGCGGCTCTTCTTTGCGCAGGCGGTTGATTTGCTTAACCACAAGAAAAATGGCGAATGCCACGATCAGGAATTTGATGATCGCGTTGATGAAAAGCCCGTAATTGATGGTGACCGCGCCAGCCTTTTGCGCCATGTCCAGCGTCGCATAGCCGCCCTCGCCTTTAAGCACCAAGAAGAAATTGGAAAAATCTATCCCGCCGAGCAGAAGCCCAAGAAGCGGGTTAATGACGTCATTGACCAGTGAATTGACGATGGTGGTAAAGGCCGCGCCGATGACTACGCCGACCGCAAGGTCGATGACGTTGCCGCGTATGGCGAATTCCTTGAATTCCTTGAACATATTTTTCTTTCCTTTGTCGCCGCCAAAATCGCGCATCAACCCTTGGGTAAAGGCCGTGCGGGCGAGTTTTGCCAAATCGGCGTCGCTTGTGCCTAAAATATTTTTGGGATCGTTGAATTCTGACATAGTATAAAGACCTGTAACCTTTATCAATTTGCTTATCCATGGTCAAGATTTCTCAAGCCGTAAAAACCGACATGCCTGCCTTGAGCCGGGATTTTTTCGCCCGCCCTACCTTGGACGTGGCGCAGGATCTTTTGGGCAAGAGAATCGTTTTTAACGGGCAATCCGCCTTTATCACCGAAACCGAAGCCTATATCGGAAAGGACGATCCGGCCTGCCATGCGGCGCGCGGCAAGACCAAACGCAATGCGCCCATGTTTGGGCCACCAGGCTTTAGCTATGTATATTTGATTTATGGCATGCATTATTGTTTGAATTTCGTTACCGAACGCGAAGGATTCGCCGCTGCGGTTCTGATTCGCGCCGCCTGCCGGGAGGTTAATGGCCGGATGGAATATTGGGTTAGCGGTCCGGGCAAGTTGTGCCGCGATCTTGGTATTACCGCGCAGCACAGCAATGTGGATTTGGTGGATAACACGGATTTCTTTGTTGCCGAAACGCCCTGGCGTCCGACCTTTAAGGTCACACCAAGAATAGGGATTAGCAAGGGCAAGGACAAGCCATGGCGCTTTGTCGTTGAAAATCCTAAATATTACTAATATTGCTTTATACACATTATTGTAATAATTATGTTATTGACAATTGATATATACAGGAATTATATTACAAATAATAACAAATCTACCATTCCTATAACAAAGAAATTGGCACATGGCTGTATCAGTTACCGGGGGAGAGATTAGACAAATCAGCGGCGGTATGACGTCATACCCTGCCTATGTGCCATTCAATTCTGAAGACACGGGCATTGGCCGGTACGACGCGTTCTTGCGCGATATGGACAATAATAAACGCAAAGTCATACTGGTAAAACATGCAAGGCAGCTGCGCAAAAGGGCCGATGATGCCCGCAAGGTTCTGGAGGGGGCAAAGCTCCGTTACCAAGATGCTATGGATCTGGCCAAGCGCGATCCTTCCAATCCGGCCGCGGTTTATGCGGTAAAAGACGCGGCTTCCTTTTACGGGTTTGCCGCTTCCGAGGCGATCGCGGCGGAATTTTCAGCCCAATTCGCCGCCTCTGCGGCGCAAATGGGCGCGGTTGGCCCCGGAACCCATATCGAAGCCAATATCCGGCTTTCGCCGACTTTGGACGATATCAAGTCCGAGATCAAGCAGCTGGAGGCCAAGCGGCAAGAAATCGACCGCGCCGCGATGAATGAAAGCAAGGCGCTTGCTTCAGGCGATGCGTTTTTTAAAGAGGTCGCTTCTTCGGCCGCGCTTTTGGCGGGGGAAGAAAAATCGCGCATTCTGTTCGATGTCGCAAGGCAAAGCTTTTCCACCGCGCAAGACGGGCAGAATTTGCAAGAGGCCATAGCCGAACAAAAGGCGTTGCGCCGTGCCGCCCGCGACGAAAAGCGCGAAGCGAGGATTCAAGAATTGATGGATGGCGGCAAAAGCGAAAGCGCGGCCAGGCGGATTTACGCCAAAGAATTGCGCGCATACCGCCAAGGCGCGGAATGGAAATCGCAATTGCAAACGGCGCGGAAAATGTCGCGGCTTGCAAACGGCCTTGTCGGCGGCTGGGTACAAGAGGCGCGCGCGCAAATGCCGCAGGCGATCGAAAACCATTTCAACGCCAAGCAGGAAAAGAAATCCGCGATCCTAAGGCGTGATGGCGCAAGGGCGAGCGGCGACATAGACGGGCTTGAAAACTCTTTGAAGGATTATGCCGGGGCCAGCCTTAAAATGACCCTTGCGATCCTGCGCGAGCTGACTTGCGAGTTCCAAAAAGACGGCTTTACCAAAACGCAAGCGCGCAAAATGGCGGCAGAAAAATTCCGCGAAGAGCATGAAAGGCGCAAATCCGACCAAGGCGCGGAAGGACGCGAATGGCGGCAAAGATGGGAAAATTACCGGGGCGATCTGGATTTGCTGCGTGGCTTTCAGAATTTGAACCAAAGCCAAGAGGATAAAAATCGGGTTGAACAAGGGGGGGCAGGGACTAAAACACAAAATGCGCAACGCATACGGCATGGGCCTGGGCGGGAAGGCGCGGATACAGCGCACCGCCACAGCCCAGCCTTGATAAGGCTGCTGCGCGACCCGCACACGCGCTAGGAAATTTATTGCGATATTCGTGGGCGGCGTTATTCCGCCCGGCTCGAACAAGATCACTCCTGCACACTTCACCCGCCCGATCAGGCGGGTTATTTTTTAATGGCCTGTTGACGGCAGAAAATATCCAATCTGCGGCCCGCCTTGTTCCAAGCCGCATTCTTCTTGGCGCTTTAAGAGCCGCTCTCGACCGGATCTGGATTGTGCCGCTCCGTCTCTTTTTGCATATCGGGCAGGATCGGCAATCCTTTTTTCTTTTTGGACTGGATTTCGGCGACGGTCTTTTCAATCGCCAGGAATCTTTCGGCGTGTGCCGGGTGTGTTCCGCCATGGGTTATGGCTGAAGGGTCGTCGATGCTCATCTCGCGCCAGATTTCCCCGGCATTGACCACATCGAATCCGGCGCGGTATGTCAGATAGGTTCCGACATAATCCGCCTCGGCCTCCGTCGTGTCGCCGGTATAGGTCGCGCCCTGGTGCGCGAACCAATCGACGGCGTTGATGCCGGTGGCCACGCCGAACAAAACGCCCGCGATCATTCCTAAATTGGCGTTGTGTTTGCGCATCTCGATGTGATCCATAAGATTGTGAGCGATTTCATGGCCAACAACCAGCGACAATTTCTTTTCCGTGTTCAAAAACCGCATCATCTTGGTGGAAAATAAAATATTTTTTCCATCGGCAAAGGCGTTTTCCACATCGTTGATTTCAAGGACGACGCCGTAATTGCAAATCTTGTCCATCTGCAACGGAATGTCTTTTTTCTGTCCCTGGCGCAATATAGTCAAAGTAATGCGGCGGTCTTCGCCGGTTTCTTTTTCCACCAGTTTTCCGAAATCATACATCGCGTCTTCGCCATAAGGCGCGGGCTTGCCGTTCACCGCCGAAATTCTATCGCCTTCGCGCAATCCGGCTTTGGCGGCGTTGGTTCCGGGAATCACATAATCGATGCGCAAAAACTCGTCCAGGTTTAAAACGCGCTTTGCCGCGTCATGCAGTTCGCCGCGTAAAATTTCCTCGTTGCGCACCAGCGCGCCGAAATCATAGGCGACCTCGCGCTGGCCATCGTCGTTCGCATCCTGCTTTTTCTGGCACAGATCGGCGTTGGCGCGCAAAATCGGATAGGCAGCGCGGATCAGGCGCTTATATTCCTTGTCATAGTTTTTGACGATCACCTCGCGTTGTTTTTCCGCCTCGCCCATAACTTCGGCGGTGTCGTGTTTGGGCAGGCGCGAGGAAACGGTCTGGCAGGCGGTCAAATTGATCAGTATCAAAAGGATCAGGCCGATCAAGGGCAGGGGCAAGGAATGCGTCAGGGAAATCAGGCGTTGCATGAAACCTCCGAAGGAATTCAGTTTGTTCTACTATTGTTCTTTTTATCTGTCAAGGGGGTAAAATAAGGGGGCTAAAAGATAAAGGGCGGGTTTTACCCCGCCCTTGTCTGTCCTGCATAGTAATGATTTGATAATTAACCCTTGGAATTTGTCCGCGCGAAACGCGCCAGCATGGCTTCAAGTGCCGCCGCGCCTTGCTTGGCCACGGGAGTAACATTATTCTTGTATGCCAAAAGCAGCGCTTCGGCCAAGCCGTCCTTGTCCATACCCGCGCCGATCGTCGCGGCGCCAAGGACGATTTTGTTATGCGGCATATTTTGGCGGCAAAGTTCAATGTCTTCGGACGTAAACTTCGCGCCCCTGCCAAACAAATAAAGGGCGACATTCGGTCTTTTGGTGCGGATGGCGATTTCAACCAGCCTTTTGCGGTCGAACGGGTGTTCGGGTAAATTCAGCGCTGCATCCGGCGTTGCGGCTTGCTTCCTGAATAAACCGTCCATATGCTGCTTGATGGCGGCAAAGCCGATGCCGTGATCGCAAAAGATATCCGCAATCTTTGATGACGTATCGGCGTCTAAAAGCATAGAGGGTGTTTCCGGCTGTGCCAGGGTGGCGGGCATAAAAACGCCGCCTTGTTGCGCTTGTTGCTTAAAAAAGTCTGAAGCTTTTTCCCTTGCCGCTTCGATGGTGATTCCGATGTCTGCAAAAACTTTGACGGGAACGCTGGTATCGTCATCGCCGGTGCTGCGGATCAATCCCAGAAATAAATGTTCCGTTCCGATGTGGGAATGTCCTAATTCCCGCGCTTCTTCAATTGCGAATTCGATAACTTTTTTGGCGCGGTCGGTCATTGGCAATTTGCCCGCGCTGACTTTGCTGATTCCTTTTGTAAACCTGTTACCAATATCGTTGCGAAGATCATCGAAATTTTTACCGGGCAGCAATTCATTCAATAGTCTTGCGCCGGTGTTGGCGTTTGGCCCCTCTTTAATTAGGCCCAGCAACATATGTTCGGGGCCGATTTGCTCATGATCGAAGCTTTGCGCCGCTTGATTGGACAGCGCCATGATTTTTTTGGCCCTGTCGGTGAATTCTTCGAACATGAAAGCTCCTATAAATTTGTTTTTATCAGGGTTTAAATTATTCGGCTAAGATACAATGTATTTTGTAAAACTCAATCTATTAATCCAAAATGTACATCCAGTAAATATATGAAATAAAATGATAAATAATATTAAGTATCTTATTAAGATCAGTAATGTTTTTTTCGGTATACAAACATAAAGGCCGGTTTTATAGTTCGGCCATGATCGAATCATCCCCGGAAAGCCTTGCGGAATTATTGCCGAATATTTTTGCGGCTTCAGGGCAGCAGCAAGAAGATGCACATGATACCGTTTTGCGTGGCATTAACGACGCCGGCCACGACGCCATCAATCGGATGGTATCAGATGCTCTCGATCTTCCCGAAGAAATATGGGATAAGCTCGAGTTATTGCAAGGCCTTGTGCAAAAATTTAAAAAGGCCGAGCGTCTTTACACGATAAGACAACGGGAATTTCAAGAATTTCTGCGCGGCTTGGCTGCGACCGCAAGACAAATCGACGCCTTGGCGCAAGATTTCAGCAGGCCGAATCGGTACAAGCAATACCCGGAATTCTGCCTGATGATGGCGTGTATCTTGCCGGGGTCTTTGCGCTGCTCTGCGACTTTGGTTCCCGCAATGCCAGGACGCCCGATGCGGTTGAAGGCGATTGCGGGCATTTTGTCCGAAGAGAACAAAGTCCAAGAGTATCAAGAGTATAAAGACATTGTGGTTTATGATGCGGCGAGTGAGAAATATCTGGTCTGGGAAAAGAATTTTGGGCATTTTATCGGTACCGATGGAAAAAAAATCAAAGCGCAGTTTGTCCATTCAACGGAACCTAAGCCGTTTTACGAAAAATTGAACCGAGAATATGCGGCGCTTGCAGAGCGTGCGGCCGATGGGACGAATCAAGAAATACCGCCCGAACATTTCAGAAATCTTGCGCTTTATTTCGCGCTGGGGCTTGGCGGCGAGGGCATGATGCCGGATTTTGAAAAGGCATGGCGCTATGCCAAAATCGCCGCCAAAAGATGGGATTCGGCCCAGCCCAGCCCGGATCGGGAATGTTTGGCTTTTTACCGGCAATATGTTGATCTTGCCATGAACACGGAACGTTACGGCACGTGGAAAATTCCCGAAGAAGACAGAACCATTATAGATCGCGAAACATCGGTATTTCAAGGCTTCCTCCGCGATTGGGCGTCAGGGAAATTGCCCGGGATTGCCCGCCAAGATGTGCTGGCGCTTGTCGGCAAGGTTGCGAATGTTTGGGGCAATCAGCGGCTTGCGGATTTGCATGAAAATCTATCCGGCAAAGAGCGTGTGCGGGATAAAGCCGCAGAACAAGCCGCGCGCGCGCAATTGCGCCGCTTGCTGGGCCGTAACTCTCGCTAGAATCTAACGCTATCCATATCCAGCGCATGGATGATATGCGGCGCCGAAGAAAGCGGTCTTTTTTCGATCCAATCCAAAATATCCCGCCAATATTTTCCGCCGTCCAAATCGCGCAGCAACATGTGATAGCCGTCTTTATAATAGGCGATTTGCCAGGCCGCGTTTTCCGGCAGGCGTTTCAACATGGCGCGCATGGCGGCGGGCGGGATGATTTCGTCGTTGCCGCCATATAACACCAATGTCGGCAAATGGATGTTGGCGCTTTGCTCCAACGCTTCGTCCATCAAATCGGTCATGCCATACAGCGTTTCGGTCCTGGCGTTTTTCAAAACCAAGGGATCGGCGGCAAGCTGCCGCAGCATTGGGATATTATCGGATGGCTGCAAATCCAAATGCTTGCCGCTTAAATGCAGCCAGGGCGCGACATGCGTTGCCGCCCAAAGCGCCATGACCTGAAAAGGATTCATCGCGGCGCGGCCCCACACGGCGGGCGCGATCAGGATCATGCCGCTTAATCCCAAGGGCGGGTTATCGGCGGACGCCAAAATCGAAACCGCCCCGCCCATCGAATCGCCCAAAAGATAAATCGGCAGACCCGGATAATCGCGATGCAGCGTTTCAATCATATGCCGCGCGTCCTGCGCCAGGGTTTCTGCCCCGGCCCAAAGCCCGGCATCTTTGTTTTTGCCGAATCCTCTTTGGTCATAGGCGAATACCGAATATCCCTTATCGCGCCAGAATGGGGCCGGGTTCGCAAAAGCGTTGCTGTAATCGTTGAACCCATGCAGCGCGACGATAATCCCCTTGGGCTTTGCGGCGCGGTATTGCGCCAGCGGCAGGGCGCGGCCATCCGGGGTTTGGAAATAAGTTTCGGCGATCAGCATCGGAAAAGTACCGTCCTTGGGCGCGGCGAAATGGATTTGGCAGCCGCAGGCCAAAAGAATCAGCGCGGCCAACAAAAACTTGCCAAAAACCCTGTTTTGCTTATGATGGGCCTTCATAACAACATCCTTCACTATATCTTATTCTTTGTAAAAATCATGACCATCAAATCTGCCGAAACCATTATTGTCGAATCCCGTGTCCTGAATTGCGATGGCGGCGAAGGCGCGCTTGGCCATCCGCGCGTATTTTTGAATATGGGCGGCGAGCGCAACATAGACTGCCCCTATTGCGGGCGGCATTTCGTTCTGGACGCCCATGCCGGCGCCGATCACGGCGCGCATTAGGCGATGGCGCAAAGCAAGAAAAAGCACCTTTACCTTATCGACGGCTCCGGCTTTATATTCCGCGCCTATCACGCGCTGCCCCCTTTGACGCGTCCCGATGGCACGCCGATCGGCGCGGTGTATGGCTTTACCAATATGCTTTTGAAATTGATCGAAAAGGCCGAGGCGGATGAAGATCTCGATTATATCGCGGTCATTTTCGACGCCGCGCGCAAAACCTTCCGCAACGATATTTACCCGGAATACAAGGCTCACCGCCCGCCCGCGCCGGACGATCTGATCCCGCAATTTGCACTGGTGCGCGACGCCGCCAAGGCCTGCAACGTGCCGGGCATAGAGCTTTCCAATTTCGAGGCCGACGATCTGATCGCATCCTATGCCAAGGCGGCCTGCGCCAAGGGGTTTGAGGTGACGGTGGTCACGGGCGACAAGGATATGATGCAGCTTGTGGCCCAGGGCGTGAAATTGCAAGACCCGATCAAGAACAAGCCGATCAACGGCCCCGAGGTTATGGAAAAATTCGGCGTCACGCCCGACAAGGTCGTCGATGTGCAGGCGCTTGCCGGCGATTCGACCGACAATGTGCCCGGCGTTCCCGGCATCGGCGTGAAAACCGCAGCCGAGCTGATCAACGCCTATGGCAATCTGGAAAATCTTTTGGCCAAGGCTGCGGAAATTAAGCAGCCGAAACGCCGCGAGGCGTTGATAAACCATGCGCAGGATGCGCGCGTATCAAAACAGCTTGTGACGCTGAAAGACGATGTGCCGCTGCCCTTGCCGCTCGAAGATCTGATCGCAAAGCCGCTGGATAGGGGGCAATTGGCGGAATTTTTGCGCGCACAAAATTTTAAAACCATGCTGGCGAAATACTCGGTGTCCGGTGTGCAGAGCGCGGTGTCCAGTAACCCAGAAAAAACCGCCTCCATAACGGCACATCCGGAAGCGCGCTCTATGGAAGTAAATGTACCGCATACGGCACACCGTCCACCGCACACCGAATACAGCCTGATTCAAACCATCGAACAGCTGGACGCATGGCTTGCGAAAATGCCGCCATTCGGCGCTTTGGCGGTGGATGTGGAAACCGACTCGCTGTCGGCGGTGTCGGCGAATCTCGTTGGGATTTGCCTGTCCTATAAACCGGGTATCGCCTGTTATATTCCCCTTGGCCATAAAAAGCCGGATCAGGGGTTGGATTTCAGCGGCGACGGCAAAGCGGATTGGACGCAAATCCCGCTGGCGCAGGTCGCAGAAAAATTAAAACCGATCATGGCGAATCCCGCGATCATGAAGACCGGGCATAATTTGAAATACGACCTGCAGGTTCTGCGCCGCTATGGCATCGACATTTCGCCGCATGACGACACCATGCTGATGTCTTATGTTCTAGAGGGCGGCAAGCATGGCCATGGCATGGATGATCTGGCCAAAATGCATCTTGGCCATGACACGATCAAATTCAAGGACGTGACGGGATCTGGCAAAAACAAGATCACCTTCGATCTTGTGTCGCTGGACAAGGCGTGCGAATACGCCGCAGAAGACGCCGATATCACTATGCGGTTTTACGATTTTTTCAAGCCGCGCCTGCCGCTTGAGGCGTGCAAAAATCTTTACGAGACGATTGAGAATCCGCTTGTGCCCGTGATCGCGGATATGGAAAGCGCCGGGGTTTTGATCGACCGCGATTTGCTTCTGTCGCTAAGCGGGGAATTCGGCGCAAGGCTTGCGGATTTGGAAAAAGAAATCCACGCGCTGGCGGGGGGCAAGGAATTCAACCTGGCCTCGCCCAAGCAATTGGGGCAAGTTTTGTTCGAAGATATGAAATTGCCCGCGCCATCCAAAACCAAAACCGGCGCCTATTCGACCGATGTCGGCGTGATGGAAGATTTGGCGGCATCGGGCCATGCGATCGCGCAAAAGATTTTGGATTGGCGGCAGCTCGCCAAACTGAAATCAACCTATACCGACGCGCTGATCGAACAAACCAATCCCAAAACCGGCCGCGTGCATACCAGTTTTCATATGGCGCTGACCAATACCGGGCGGCTGTCTTCGACCGACCCGAATTTGCAAAATATCCCGATCCGCACCGAAGAAGGGCGCAAAATCAGGCGCGCTTTTATCGCGCCCGCAGGGCATAAATTGATCGCCGCCGATTACAGCCAGATCGAATTGCGCCTGATCGCCGAAATGGCGGATGTGAAATTGCTGAAACAAGCGTTCCATGATGGCGTCGATATTCACGCGCTGACGGCATCCCAGGTTTTTCATTTGCCGCTGGACCGCGTGACCGACGATGTGCGCCGCAACGCCAAGGCGATCAATTTCGGCATTATTTACGGCATTTCCGCATTCGGGCTTGCCCGGCAAATCAATGTGTCGAACACCGAGGCCAAGGATTTTATCGCGGCCTATTTTGCGCGCTTTCCCGAAATCCGCGATTTCATGGAATCGCAAAAGGAATTCGCGCGCGCCAATGGTTTTGTGAAAACATTGTTCGGCCGCAAATGTTTCGTGCCCGGTATCGCCAGCAAGAACGGCGCGGAACGCGGATTCGCCGAACGCCAGGCGATCAACGCGCCGTTGCAGGGGACCGCGGCGGATATCATTAAAAGAGCCATGGTGAAAATGCCGCAATCGTTGCGCGGCGCGGGATTGTCGGCGCGGATGATTTTGCAGGTGCATGACGAATTATTGTTGGAGTGCATAGAGGCGGAATTGGACGCGGCGCAACAAATTGTGCGCGATGTGATGCAAAACGCCGCCCTCCCCGCCGTTCCAATTTCCGTGCCCTTGAGCGTGGATGTGAGTGTTTCGGATAGATGGTCGTAAGACGAGTGTCTAGTGTTTGGTGTGGAGTGTTTAGGGTTTAGGGGTTTGTCATCCCGGGCTTGACCCGGGATCCATAACCCTGCTTCAGAAAAATAGATAGAGAGCATGGATCCCGGATCGCGGCGGACAAGCCGCCTTGTCCGGGATGACGTTCTCTGAAGAGAATATAATCTCGTAGACATATTAGAATTTAGCGGCACAATGCCGTTATGAAAAAATCCAACAAAAAGCGCTATTGCTTTGATGAAAGAATCACCATTTTGATTCTGGCGCCGGACGGGGAAATTCTGCGCGAAATGCCGGGCGATGCCCCGCGCGATTACGCGCGGGCGGTGCGGTTGGTAAAGCGGTTGAATCGGAAGGCATAGCTTAATGCGTGGTGATCCCTCGTATTCACTCGGGATGACAACCCAACGCGTCATCCCGGGCTTGACCCGGGATCCATAATCCTGCTTCAGAAAAATAGATAGAGAGCATGGATCCCGGATCGCGGCGGCAAGCCGCCTTGTCCGGGATGACAATTGATCCCTAAACTAAAAAACCCCGGCTATTTTCAGAATCCGCACAAAGGCGAAAAAGCCGATGGCGGTGGCAAGGGCGGAGATCATCATCGCCAGCGCGATATGGATATTCTGCTTGATCAAATAGGGCAGCAGGATAAAAAATATCAGCGACGGGATAATCAGCCAAAAAGTCTTGTACGACACATCGGCGACGCGCGCCGCATCGCCCGTATCGTAATACAGCCACAAAAGCGCCAAAACCGTGGTCACATGCAAGGATGCCAGAATCGCCGCGGCAAAGCTGGACCTGCGCCCGATTTCGGCGATGATCGCGACCATGATCGCCGACGAAAAAACCTTGATCCAAAATCCGCCCATCAATTGCTCCTTTGAAAAAAACGGGCCTTTGGTGTTGGCCCATTTTCAAGAGACTCATGGTGAACTTGTCGAACCATGGGCTATTTATCCTCCCATCCTTCGACAGGCTCAGGATGAGTTATTATGATAGCGTACCAAACTAATTTACTACTCGGCCTTTTTAAAGGCCCGTTTCTATTTACTAAAGACTATCGCCAATCGCCTAACTTTCGCCTTGCGCCTTGGAATATCCGATCTTGCCGTCGAACACATTCAGCTTTTCGATATGGGTCCAGACATGCTTGCCGTTCAGCTTTTGCAGCAAATCCAAAACGTCGCTGTCGGTGACGCTGGCATTGTCGTTGCGCGCGACGAAGCGGCAGGAAAAACAATCTACCAGATCCGGCATGGCGCCGGTCGACGGCCATACCTGCGTGCCGCGGTTGGAAATGCCTTTTAATTTCAAGGCGCCGTTTCCGGCGATATTTTCAAGCGATTTCGCAAGCTCTTCTGCCGACTGATTCCATTCGACGAACAAATCTATGCCCGCGACGCGGCGGGATTTCGCCTTGACATAATCGATATCGGCACGGATTTCGGGAACCTTGATTTGCTTGAAATTGCGCGCCTGGATGCTGGACGCCTTGTTGCCCAGATTCTTGATCACCGCGTCGGTGAAATCGGTGGTCTTGCATCCCTTGGCATCGCCGACAACATCGCGCGGCAAAAATTTGCCTTGTTCATAGGTTGCATAGATCGCGTTTTCCATTTTGTCGGCTTCGGTAAGGAATCCGAGGTAACGCAGCATCATCACCGCCGACATCATATGCGCGGTCGGGTTGATGTTGTTTTTGCCGGCGTATTTCGGGGCGGAGCCGTGGACGGCTTCGAAAATCGCGATATCCTTGCCGATATTGGCCGACGGCGCGAATCCCAATCCGCCGATCAGGCCGGATGTAAGGTCGGACAAAACGTCACCATTCATGTTGGTAAACAGGATCACATCGAATTGTTCCGGCTTTTTCGCCAATTGATGCGCACAATTGTCGACGATCATGTGCTCTGCGACGATGTCTGGATATTCCGGCGCGACGCGTTCGAACACGCGTTTCAGCGTGCCTTCGGTCATTTTCATAATGTTGGATTTGCTGGCGCAGGTGACTTTCTTGCGGCCTTCGGCTCTTGCGGTTTCAAAGGCGAAACGCGCGATTTTCTCGCAGCCTTTTTCCGAAATCATTTTCAAGGCATGGAACACGCCGGGCGATTGCTGATGCTCGACGCCGGCATATAAATCTTCGATATTCTCGCGCACGACGGTGATGTCGATGCCGCGTCCCTTGAAAGGGGTGGGCACATTCGGCCATTCGCGCACCGGGCGGATATTGGCATAGGTTTCAGCCAATTTACGCAAAGTGACATTGGCGGATTTATTGCCGTAACCGACGGGCGTGCCGAGCGGGCCTTTTAAAACGCAGCGCGTCGATTTCATCGATTCCAAAGTTTCGGTCGGAACGCCGGTTTCATAGCCCTTTACGAAAGCGGCTTCGCCCGCGATATGGTCTTCCCATTGGATCGGGACATTCATCGCCTCGATCACTTTGCGGCTTGATGCGGATACTTCGGGGCCGATCCCGTCGCCGGGAATAAAGGTGACGCGTTTCTTGCTCATGGAGGAACCTCTGTGGGTTGGAAATTTAAAAAAATCTGATCGGCAGCAACAAATTGCCAAGGCTCATGGTGAGCCTGTCGAACCATGGGCTAAGAATGCAGTGCTTGTTGCCCATCCTTCGACAAGCTCAGGATGAGCTTGGAGGAATTAGTCGTTACCGATGAGACTATATAAGGTCTTATGGGTTAAAACAAGATTAACGCCGCAAGATCACAAGCTTTTGCCCGCGCAAGGGGGATCGCCGATACAGCCGCCCTTAAGATATATGACGGCGGGCGCGATAGGGGTTGTCGCCACGATCTTAAGCGGCACATGCGATCTGTCCTTGGAAAACAGTGCATGCAGCGCGACATTGCGCCATAATTCCGCGTCATCGGCGTCGAATCCCGCGACCGTTTCAATCGAAAGCGGCACGGAAATGGCGTCGACCTCTCTGCCGTCTATTTTTTCGCTGACCTCTGTGGCTTTGCCGAGATTAAGGTTAAACCGTCTTTTGCCGTCATACAGCGCAAGCACTTTGTTTTCCAGGCTATGCAGGTCTTTTTTCGCCGCCGCCTCGCGCAAAAAGCCGCGCATTTTCAGCATCGCCGACAAAGGGTCGATCACGTCGCGGCGCAACGCTTGGGGTATGCGCGCATCTTCGTGCCTGTCGCCGGGGATTTTGGCGATTTTTGCCTTGGGATCGAAATTCCAGAAATATTTCTTTTCGCGTTTGCGCCGGGAGGCGGACGCTTGATAGGCCAAAGCCTGCGGCGCTTTGTTTTTAAACACCCCGTCGCTGGACGCTTGCGCCCTAAGCCGCATCAGGTTTTTCAAAAGACCCTTGGATTCCAAAGTAAAATTGCTGCGATAGGTTTTCGCGCTTTCCTGCAAGCTTAAGACAATATCGCCTGCGGGCAGCCCGCCCCAATAGGCGGCGTATTTCAAGGTGACGTTCTGGTTTGTTTCTGCGGCATACGCAGCTTGGGCAACCGCAAGCGCCGCGCATAAAATGACCAAGAGTTTTCTCATAGGCCTAAGTATACGCGGAATTGCGGCAAAATCGTAGATAACAATATCCGCCCAAGGCCGATGCCAAAGACCCCGCGAAAACCCCAAGCTTCACAAGGTTTTGCGCATAAGGCGCCGAATAGGCGAGGTTGCCGATAAAAAGGCTCATGGTAAAGCCGATGCCGCATAAAAGGCTAAGCCCATAAATATGGCTCCAGCCGCAGCCGGATGGCAAGATAGAGCGCCGCCCGCGTGCATAGGCGAAAGCCGCGCCGAAAATGCCAATTTGTTTGCCAAAAAACAGCGCCAGCGCGATGCCCAAAGCCTTGGGGTTTAGCAATTCCGTCAAGGGCGCTTCCATAAAATTCACCCCTGCATTGGCGAATCCGAAAATCGGGATCACCATAAAGCTCACCGGGCCGTGCAGATGGTGGATCACGCTTTTCAATGGGCCGATTTGTTTCGGGTTCTTGGATTTCATCGGCAGCGCCATGGCCAGCAGCACCCCGGCAATGGTGGCGTGTATGCCGGAATGCAGCGCCGCCGCCCACATCAGTGCGCCAAACACCAGATATATCCAAATCGGTTTGGCCTTTTTCTGGCCGAAACGCAGCAAGATCAAAAAAATCAATACCATCATCAAAAGCGCGGCTTTGTTGATAGTATCGGTGTAAAACAGCGCAATGATAATCACAGCGCCCAAATCGTCCAGCACCGCAATCGCAAGCAAAAACGCTTTTAATGTCACAGGAACGCGATTGCCCAAAAGGCTTAAAACGCCAAGCGCAAAAGCGATATCGGTGGCGCAAGGTATCGCCCAGCCGCGCCAGTTTTGCGGCGCATCGTAATTAAAGGCCAAATAAATCAAAGCGGGCGCCAGCATGCCGCCGATCGCAGCGAAAAGCGGCATCATCGCCCTTTTTCTATCGGACAGCTCGCCGATCAGGAATTCGCGTTTGATTTCGCACCCTACCATCAGGAAAAAAACCGCCATCAGCCCGTCATTGATCCAATGCTGCAGGCTTAGGGCTTTGCCGAACACCGCAATGGGCGGGGTGTGATGCAGGAATTCCATATAGAGCGCATAAAGCGGGCTATTGGCGACGATCAGCGCCAAGGCCGCCGAAAACATCAGCAACAGGCCGGAAGCGGATTCAAGCGCGATGAATTTGCGGATAAATTGTGCGGGCATCTGGTGTTTGCAAGAAGGTGTATGTATAATAACCGTGATTTATCTCTTATATCAATTCCACAAAAGCTAAAAGAAAAATGTCTTACATTCAGCACAAAGTCCGGGTCTATCCATCGAAAGAACATCTGCCGCGCGAAGATCAGCTGGCCTGTAAACTTGCCGCCATGGCCGCCGATCCTGTCCCCGTCGATGCAGATGTCGCGGACATGATTATAAACCGCGTGATCGACAACGCGGCGGTGGCGATTGCCGCGATCAACCGCGAGCCGGTCGCCAATGCGCGCAGCCAGGCTTTGTGCCATCCCGCAAATGGCCGCGATGGCGCAACTGTGTTCGGTATGCCGAACAATCAGCGTTTCGATCCTGCCTGGGCGGCTTGGGCCAATGGCGTCGCGGTGCGCGAGCTGGATTGGCATGACACGTTTTTGGCGGCGGATTACTCGCACCCCGCGGACAATATTCCGCCCGTGCTGGCGACGGCGCAGCAATTAGGGAAATCCGGCGCGGATTTGCTGCGCGGGCTGGCTGCGGCGTATGAAATCCATATCAATTTGGTCAAGGGCATTTGCCTGCACAAGCATAAAAAAGACCATATCGCGCATTTATGCCCCGCCGGCGCGGGCGGCATCGGCGCTTTGTTGAATCTGCCGGTCGATCAAGTGTATCAGGCGATTCAGCAGGCGGTGCATGTGTCCTTCACCACCCGCCAATCGCGCAAGGGCGAAATCAGCTCGTGGAAAGCGCACGCGCCTGCCCATGCCGGAAAATTGGCAGTCGAGGCCGTGGACCGCGCGATGCGCGGCGAAAAATCCCCAAGTCCGATTTACGAAGGCGAGGATAGCGTGATAGCCTGGATGCTCGATGGGCCAAAGGGGGAATACACGATTCCGCTGCCCGCAAAGGGCGCGGCCAAGCGCGCGATCCTAGATTCCTATACCAAAGAACATTCGGCGGAATATCAAAGCCAAGCGATCATCGATCTTTGTTTCAAGATGCGCAAAAAATTGTTCGAGCTGCGCAAAATTCAGGGCGAATTTGAAAACGAAGTGAAATTATGGGACGCGGTGGAATCGATCACGCTGCATACCAGCCATCACACCCATTACGTCATCGGCACCGGCGCGAACGACCCGCAAAAAATGGATCCAAAGGCAAGCCGCGAGACGCTGGATCATTCGATCATGTATATCCTTGCGGTCGCGCTGCAGGACGGCGCGTGGCATCACGTGAAATCCTATTTGCCGGAACGCGCCGCGCGCGCAGATACGGTGCGGTTGTGGCATAAAATCAAAACCGTCGAAGACGCGAAATGGACCGAACGCTATCATTCGCATGACCCAAATCAAAAAGCGTTCGGCGGCCGGATTGAAATATTGTTTAAAGACGGCGACAAATTGGTCGATGAAATGGCGGTGGCCAACGCGCATTCGCTTGGCGCAACGCCTTGGGCTAGGCCGCAATACATCCATAAATTCAAAACCGTTACCGAAGGCATCATCACGCCGCAGGAATCCGGCAGGTTTCTGGATGTGGTGCAGAATCTGGCGAAATTGCGCGCAGATCAGCTGTTTGAATTGAATGTGCAGATGGATCAAAAGAATTTATCGTGCAACATGCGGGATAAGCGCGGAATTTTTTAATGAAGCTGTTTTATTTTTATATCGGCGGCGACGCTCCCGGCTCTTTGGTGGAATTGCACGATGTGCGTTTTATCGTCGCGCCGGATTTGCAATCCTGCTTTCCGCAGCTGAAAAAAAACTGGTGGGGCATTCCGGAATCGCTGCATCTCGATTGCTGGGGGGAATTGACCAGCGCCGATGGGCACAACGTTCATCTGCGCCCCGAACCGCCCGCAATGGACGCGGATAAATTATATTTCATCAATCTCGGCGGCTATACGGCGGATGAATTCACCGAATTGCATAAAAACATGCTGATCGCGGCGCCGCGCGAATCCAAGGCGCGGGCCCAAGCGCTGAAAACCATCCTGCATTGGGACGCGCATCACAAGGATGCGGAATTCGAAGTTGAAAAAATTTTCTGCGTCGATAGTGCCATGCAGGGAAGCGGGCTTTATATTCATCTTGAAAAAACCGAAACTCCCGCGCCGTTTCAATTCAATTACGGCTATAAGCCTATAGGCAAGCCGGATTATGTGTTTAAGGAGTAAGCCATGACCCAAACCCGCGAACAATTTCGCCCAAAATCTTCACATGCCTGACTTGTTTGTCATTGCCGGGCCGAACGGCGCTGGGAAAACGACCGCGGCGCAGAAGATTCTGCCCGAATTTTTGGCGGTAAACGAATATGTCAATGCGGATAAAATAGCCGAAGGGCTTTCCCCGTTTCATCCCCAAAGCCAGAATATTTTGGCTGGCCGGCTGATGTTGCAGAGAATACAGGAATTAATAAAACAGAAAAAATCTTTTGCTTTCGAATCGACGCTTGCTTCGCGTGTTTTTTCCAGGATATTAAAACAGGCCAAAATAGCCGGGTTCACCATCAGGTTGATATATCTTTACTTGCCCAATCCTGAACTTGCCGCGGCAAGAGTGGCGAAAAGGGTGGAAATTGGTGGCCATAATATTCCCCGTCAGGATATTTTCCGTAGATTCCACCGCAGTTTGGCGAATTTGCGCGATTTATATATTCCGCTTTCCCATTACTATTATATAGTGGATGCATCGGGAATCGATCTTGTGCCCCTCTATATGGGAATGAACACGGTTGAGGATGTCACAGGTCATCATAGATGGGATATTTGGGAAAAGAATAAAGGTGCTTTATGAAATCTAAAGACAATATGCAACAACGCATTTTAGACGGCCTGAAGGCAGGGGTCTTGAGCGCGATCCAAACTTATAAGCAACACAACCTTAATCTTGTCGTGGCGGATGAAAGCAAGCAAGTCACGGAAATTTCCCCCGAAGAAGCCTTAAAGAGATTGAAAAACTGATGTTAAAAAATACCCGCAAAAAATTCCGCAAAGATTTGAAATCCGGCAAGCTGCTGCGTTTTCCGGGCGCGTTCAATCCGCTGGTCGCCAAAGCGGTCGAGCGCGCCGGGTTTGACGGCGTGTATTTATCCGGCGGGGCGTTTTCGGCCTCTATGGGGATGCCGGATATCGGGCTGACCACCTTGCCAGAGGTTGCAAACGCCGCCGCCTATATGGCGCGGTCGGTAAATTTGCCCGTGCTGGCGGATGCCGATACCGGATTCGGCGAGGTCGTCAATGTCGCGCGATGCGTGCGCCTATTCGAAGGCGTTGGGTCTGCGGGGATTCATTTGGAAGACCAGGTTAATCCCAAACGCTGCGGCCATTTAGACGGCAAAGAATTGACAGATATCAAAACCATGGCGCAAAAAATCCGCGCAGGCATAATGGCGAAAACCGATCCCGATTTTCTGATCATGGCCCGCACCGACGCCCGCGCCGATGAAGGATTGGACAAGGCCATCGCGCGCGCGAAAGCCTATGTCGATGCGGGGGCGGAAGCGATTTTCCCCGAAGCCCTGCAAAACGAAAAAGAATTTGAAAAATTCCGCAAGGCGATCAAGGTGCCGCTGCTCGCCAATATGACCGAATTCGGCAAATCGCCGATCCTGTCCGTAAAACAGCTTGAAAATTTGGGCGTCAATATCGTGATCTATCCCGTCACCACCTTGCGCCTTGCGATGAAGGCTGTCGAAGACGGTTTGAAACACATTAAAAAACACGGCACGCAAAAAGATATAGTAAAGGATATGCAGACGCGGGCGGATCTGTATGATTTGCTGGATTATGAAAGCTACAGCAAATTCGATAAAAGGATTTCCGGGTTTAAGAAATAGCTACCCTCCCCTTGAGAGAGGGTCAAAATGGTATAGCCATTTTGGGGTGGGGTTTTTCTTTTAGCCCCCACCAAAACCGCTAAAGCGGTTTTGACTCCCCCTCAAGGAGGGGGTATAAAAGAAAAATGACCAACCCCTTAAAACAAATGCCCGCCAACTTGCCCAATTCCCTCGACATCCGCAAAGGCCTCGAAGGCGTCGTGGTCGATGAAACCCGCATCAGCAAGGTGATCGCGGATAAGCAATATTTGACTTATCGGGGCTATCCGGTGCCGGATTTGGCCGATCAATGCCGGTTCGAAGAAGTCGCTTATTTATTGTGGAACGGCGATTTGCCGAATCAAAAGCAATTGGACGAATTTTCACAGGCCGAGCGCGCAGCGCGGAAGATTTCGAAAAACATCCAGGACATTATCCATAAATTCCCCAAAGATGCGCATCCGATGCGGATGATGCAAACCGCCATCGCCGCATTAGGCATGGAAGATATCGACGCGGAATCTATGGACGAGGCCGCGAACAGGCGCAAGGCGATGCGGCTTTTGGCGCAGATCCCGACGGTGCTTGCCGCTTGCCTGCGTCACAGCAAGGGCGAAGAATTTATCGGCCCGTGCCCCGACCGGTCGATTGCGGCAAATTTCTTTCACATGGTATTCGGCGAAACGCCCAGCGGCGTGATCGTCAAGGCGTATGACGCCTCGCTCACGCTTTATGCCGAACATGGTTTTAATGCATCCACATTCACCGCGCGCGTGATCGCTTCGTCCCTGGCCGATTTGCACTCGGCCTGTTCCGGCGCGGTGGGGAGCCTCAAAGGCCCGCTGCATGGCGGCGCGAACGAGGCGGTGATGCACATGCTGCTCGATGTCGAAAGCGAGGACAAGGCCGAATCCTGGATGATGGACGCTTTTAAAACCAAGCGCAAAATTATGGGATTTGGCCATCGGCTTTATAAAAAAGGCGACAGCCGCGTTCCTACCATGAAAAAATACCGCGATCAGGTCGCCAAGGCGACGGGCAACGAAAAATGGGTAAAAATTTCGGACGTCCTGGAACGCGTGATGATCCGCGAAAAAGACATTTATCCGAATCTGGATTTCCCGGCCGGGCCGGCATACTACATGATGGATTTGCCGATCCCGTTTTTCACGCCGATTTTCGTCGCCTCGCGCATTACGGGCTGGACCGCGCATTTGTTCGAACAATATGCCGCAAATCGCCTGATCCGCCCGTCCAGCCAGTATACGGGCGAGGCGGAGCGCACGGTTATGCCACTGGAAAAGCGTTAATATTCTATTAACCAAATTATGCTTAAATGAATACAGGCAAAGGCGCTAAAAAAGCGGCCATGCCATTATGCGTGTATGCGGGGGGATATAAATGGATACGACCATCGCCACAACGGCGTTGAATTACAAGAAAATCGGCGGGCTTGCCAGCAGCGGCGCAAAAGCGCATGCCGAAGCGCGCGAAAAATTCATCAAGGACGTCAAAAAATCCATCGACGCCCAGGAAAAAGCGCTTGAAAAGCTGGAAAAAGAAGAAGACAAATTGTCGGTCGCCGATCGCAAGGTCTCGCTTTTGGTGTAAGCCGGATTTCCATTCATAATCTAAAATAACGCCGCGAATTTCTTTTGCGCGGCGCCGGCGTCCATTTGCGCCAATTCCCCTGCCAATTCCCGCGTCAATTGAAAATGATGATAATCCAGCGGCGAATTCCAATCGCCGCCCCATATCGTAAATCCATGTGCGCGCATAAGGCTTACAATCGGCTCGACCATGCCGGGACGTTGGTTATGGCGGTTTAAAAATTCGCACCCCAATTTGGGATGAATCGACGCCGTGGATTTATCCGCATCGATAATCACATAAGGGTTTTGCCCGGGGTTGATGTCGATGGCGCAGCCGAAAGAATGGATCGACAATTCATCGACATACAATTTGCGCCGGTGGTTGAAACCGTGGGTGTTATTCGCCTCCATGCTGGCTATGTCGTTGCCGCCGAAATCCGGACCCATCGGGTCCGCGCCGAAGGTTTCAATAGGGCTTGCCATGGCAAGCGGGAATTTTTTGTCATAAAGCTTTTGGAATATGGATTCGATGGCCGGCGCGATGGCGTCCAAAACATCTATAGCCCCGTCATACTTGGTATGACCGTTAAAATCGGCATACAAAATCTCAACGCGGCGCAGGCGGTCTAGGCCGATGGGGCAGCCTTTCCGCCAGGCATTCGCCTTTTCCAGCGCGGCGCATTCTTCTGGGGTTAGGGCGCGTATCGTCATGTTATACCAGCAGAAAATAAAGACCTGCGAAGGCCAGCGCAAGGCCGCCGATGGCGCCGATCACAGGAATCGCCGCCAATATCAGCGCGGCGACACCGGCCTTTACCCAATCCCAGCCCATTAACTGCATCAAAGCGTAAATTGTAAGCGGCAATAAAAGAAGGTTAAAAATGAAAACCCCCATCCGCCCCAAATTGCCCAAAATGTTACCAATAAATTGCATTTTAAAAAGGTAAGGCTTTTGCGGCGCTAGGTCAAGTTTATGCTGCCTTTATACATTGCGGCATCGAAAGACCGCTTAGGGCAAATCGCCACGCGAATACCCGCTTTTTTGTTGCTTTTTACCTTAAAACTTCTAGTCTAAAGCCATGTTTGGCAGTGGCTTCAAGGCTGGGGCCAAGCTTGTGGTTTTTGATTTTTCCATTCCCATCCTTGTTGTTACTCACCCCGTTTTTTAAGAGGAGCGCCTTATGACAAAACAATTCCTAACCCTTGCCTGCTTGCTTGCCTTATCGGCTTGCGCCGGCACGAGCGTAGACAGCTTTAAATCCGCCGACGTAAAGGGATCCACCTTTACCACCGCGCTGGTTAAAGAATACAAATCTTTCGTTGCCAGCGAATCGGCACAATATGACTGGCAAGATGCCGATCATTTTGCAGCCAAGGGCCTGCGCGCCTTGGACGGCCAGGACGTAGACCCGGAAAATCCAAAAGATTGGAACATTCCGCAATCCGCATCCCATGACATTCAAAATTATTATAACCGCCTGTCCTATATGCTGAACAACGGCGCGAAGAAATCGCAGCCAGCATCGGCCGCCAAGGCGATGGCGAAATTCGATTGCTGGGTTGAACAGCAAGAAGAAAATTGGCAGCCCAAGGATATCTCGTCCTGCAAAGGCGAATTCCTAAGCGCATTTGCGACATTGGAAAAACAACTGCCGCAATTGGCAGCCAAGGCGAAAAAAGAAGGCGGCAAAGTGCAAACCGCTTCCGCCCCCACTCCAAGGTCAAGCCAAGACACGATTTATTTCGACTTTAACAGTGCGGCTTTAAGCAGCGACGATCGCGAAGCGATCCGCTCGATGGCAAAAAGCAGCGGCAAAAACGCCAAGCTGACCGTGTTCGGCCATGCAGATACTTCGGGCAGCTATGAGTATAACAAGAACCTGTCCTACCGCCGCGCCATGGCGGTCCGCGAAGCCCTGATCACTGCGGGCATCTCGGCCAAGAACATCACCGTTAAGGCGCTTGGCGAAAGCAACCTTGCCGTGCAAACCGGCGATGGCGTAAAAGAAGTCAAGAACCGCCGCGTCGAGATCCAGGTTGAAACCCCGACCGATAAAATCTCGTAATATACGGCTCTAACCGGTGAAAAGGGCGGCCCCAGGGCCGCCCTTTTTTATTGCGCTTGCCGCTTTGATCTGGACAGAAAGAATTTTTTGCCTTTAAATGCGCGGGCAAAGGGGGCGCAAAGCCTTATGTATTCCGCTATTTCCCATTCTATCAAGATCACGGTCGAGACGACCTATCTGCCGGAAAAATCTTCTCCTGCGCAAAATAACTATGTTTGGGCCTATCACATCCGCATCGAAAACTGCGGCAAGGAAACCGTGCAATTGAAAAAGCGTCATTGGAAAATCACCGATGGGATCGGCCGCACCCAAGAAGTCCTGGGCGCAGGCGTCGTCGGCGAAGAGCCGGTGCTGAACCCCGGCGACGCGTTCGAGTATACCAGCGGTACGCCCTTGCCGACGCCTTCGGGGATCATGGTCGGCAGCTATGAAATGGTGAATCAAAATGGCGAAAAATTCGATGTCGCCATTCCCGCATTTTCCCTGGACAGCCCTTATCAGCCGGTAAGACTTAATTAACGGCAGTGGTTCCTTTTTAACAGTAATGACTCATTTTGACTATACACAACAGCTCATCCTGAGCCTGTCGAAGGATGGGCGACCAAATCCCATGGTTCGACAAGCTCACCATGAGTCTTTTTTGTCAAAATGAGTCACTACCTTATTAACCGGCTTGTGGACAAATCCCCTGCGATTCTGTAAAACAGCCCTTGGAATTCAGACCGCATAGCAGGGCGATATAATCTATGAAAAAAGACATCCGCAGTTTAGACGTGCAAAATTTGCTGCTTGCCCGGGAAACGCCCCAAGGCGGAGAGCCGGACAACAAGCCCAGCCGCAAGGCGGCGATGGACGCGGTGCGCACCTTGATCCGCTGGGCCGGGGATGACCCGATGCGCGAAGGATTGATTGAAACGCCTGATCGCGTAGCCCGCGCCTTCGAAGAGTTTTTCCAAGGCTATGGCGAAGACCCCGCCGAAATACTCGGCAAGACGTTCGAGCAGCCGCAGGGCTATGACGAAGCCGTGGTGCTGCGCGACATTGCCTACAGCTCGCATTGCGAACACCATATTATGCCCTTTACCGGAAAAGTTCATATCGCCTATTTGCCGGACCGCTTTGTCGCGGGAATATCCAAGCTTGCGCGCGTCGTCGAAGTATTCGCAAAACGTCTGCAGATCCAAGAAAAAATGACCGCAGAAATCGCCGAAGCGATTTATACGCATTTGCAGCCAAAGGGCGTGATCGTGGTGGCGCATGGCGTGCATGAATGCATGACGATTCGCGGCGTCAACAAGCCCGGCGTCAACATGGTGACTTTGCAGGCGCTTGGGGTGTATCAGCAAGACGCGCAAAAGCGCAAGGAAGTATTGGAATTGATAGGCCGCGATTGATAATCAAGCCAAG
>JACCDG010342711.1_pt1 | contig 27438 bp, 24 predicted proteins | sample 7442471 | NCBI WGS metagenome assembly JACCDG01 (sample SAMN15323444, study PRJNA562643) | freshwater metagenome | isolation source: river surface water | place: USA:Blue River Watershed | collected 2017-08-17 | reverse complement strand
TTGGCATTGATGGCCGTAAGTTAAAGGCGAGAAGTAAACATAGTCTCATCGAAAGCAATTAAATGACAGAAAAACAAATAAAGATTATAGAGAAATTCATACAAGTTCATGGAGATTTGTATGACTACTCTTTAGTAGAGTATAAGACTACTAAAGATAAAGTGATAATAATATGTAAACTTCACGGAGAATTTCAACAATCTCCTGAAAAACATATTTATCGCAAGCAAGGTTGCCCTGTGTGTGCGACAACCTTTAAATCTAAAAACATACAAATCAAATCTCAAGAAATTGTTATACAAAAATTTATAAAAACACATGGTTTTAAATATGATTACTCTTTAGTTAATTATACAGGTGCTCATGTTAAAATTGATATCTTGTGTAAAGAACATGGGGTTTTTAAACAAACACCTAATTCTCATGCTCGAGGTACAAATTGTCCTTTGTGTGCCAAGCAAGATTCTAAAGATACTCTCGAGTCTTTTTTACAAAAATTACCAGAACTTATTAAAAATAAATATGATTTTAGTAAAGCAGTATACATTGATAGTATTACAAAAGTAGAAGTTATTTGCAAAGAGCACGGTGTTTTTAATACTATTCCTAGGTCTTTGCTCAGAGGCCATGGTTGTAAAAAATGTGCAAGTGTATCGGCAGGTTCTAAAAATAAACTTAAACCTACCGACATATTACTTAAAGCTAATAGAGTACATGATAATAAATATATTTATAATACTCTAGTCGATTATAAGTCTAATAGGGATTTGTTGAATATTACATGCCCTTTTCACGGAATGTTTAGGCAAGCAGTTGTTTCTCATTTAAGGGGGCAAGGGTGTCCGTCTTGTGCAAAAGAACTGTCTAGCTCTAAAACTGAAAAAGATTTAGGTGAGTTTATTACTTCTTTTGGTTATAAAGTATTAACAAACTATAGACCTGCTTGGCTAAATGGCCTTGAGCTTGATATTTACATACCTTTTTTTAAACTAGCTATAGAATACAACGGCGGTGCTTATCACCATAGCTCTTTTGACAGTAATGTAGATTTTTACAGTTGTTCTGCAAAATCTGAAGATTATCATAAAAATAAATATGAACTATGTAAACAAAATCAAGTAGACCTTATACATATATTTGATTTTGAAGATTTGGTTACTTGGAAACAAGATTTAAAACTTTATTTGGAAAATAAAAATAATTATATAATTAAATACGAACACTCTACTAGAGTTTATTCTCCACGAAGAGATGTAAATTTAGTAGTGTACGGACGTAGTAAGATTATAAAATTGTCTGAAATTTAATTTAATGGTGACCTGTTAAAGTAATTTAACAGAGAGAAGATTGAGTGTTTAATTCAATCGAGAAACCTATCTAAACGGGGAAACCTAAGTGGGTATATACCATATGGCAATCCCGTGCCAAGCTTGTGTAGTTAATATTAACTACACTTGTAGCGCCGAACGACTATCTCTGATGAGTGTAAGAGAGTAGAAGCATAAGTTAATGATGCTTCCAAACGATAGGCTTCCTGTATTAACAGGAAGATGATAGATAATGTCGTCTAGAGTCGAAATACTTTAGATTATGACCGAGGAATAAAGCGAGAACGGCTGAAATGCCCACTCGAACCGAAGGCTAATTTTAAAAGACTAGTCAGGGGCAACGCATAGACTTTGAACCTCTTCATTGAGAATATAACAAGTCCAAGAGTCCTCGGCATCTGAACATGTAATGATGAAGATGAAAAAGTATGCTGAACTACTGCCTAGTGAATAATAACTAGGATATTTAAATGATTAATGAAATTGAATTAAAAACTAAACTCTTAGAGAATAAGAGCAAGAAACAAATAGCTATAGAACTTAATACTAGTAATGTTACTTTATTAAAGTATATACGAAAATATAATTTAGAGGAATTCTATAGCTATGATAAATCAAAGGCACAACAGCTTAACAATAAATCTGTAGACATTAATTTCTTTAAAGTTATAGATACAGAAGAAAAAGCCTACATTTTTGGACTCGTTTTATCTGATGGTTGGGTCTCTGATAAGATCTTAGGATTTACTTTCCAAGAGACAGATTTAGATGTATTAGAAAAAGTAAAAACAAGCTTGAAAAGTAATCATAAGATTTCTTATAAATTTTATGATTATCGTAAACCTCAATATACTCTTTCTATATCTTCTAAAGAAATTGCTGATGATTTAAAAGCCCTTGGCATAACTAATAATAAATCTTTTGACGCTTATATACCTTTTGATAAAATAGATCCCCCTCTGATACGTCATGTTATGAGGGGGATCTTTGACGGAGATGGAAGTTTCAGCCAGAATAAACCCTGTATTTGTACATCTAGTGTCTCTCTGAGGGATGATATCATTAATTGGTGCATTAGTAATTATAATTACTCCCCTTCGGTTTCAATTCAAAATAATAAGTATAGGGTTTATTTCAGAAAACCAGGTTTTAAAGTTGTCTGTGATATTTATCAAGATTCATGTATATACATGAATCTTAAATTTAATTCATTTCAAGAATATTATAAATATAGAATCAAAAATCAGTAGAAGTACATGATAAAAAACTTGTACGATAACAAATTGATAGTCTGATTCCGTAAAAATATACTTGATAAGTATATGCTGAAAAGCCGGAGAGGTCTTACGAACCTCGTAACATAATGCAATTTATTATTTCAATCTGCCGGGGCCATATTGTGTAAATATTCAGTAGTTTACATGTGTGAGAAACTTGAGGAACAGGGTTATCTTGGTGATCCTTTATTACATTCTGAACAAGATGCTAAAGTTTTCTTAATGATAATATATCATGACGAATTGCAAGTAGCTGTTTCTAAAGGACTTTTAGATATTAAGAAATTCTATCCTCAAGAAGGTGATGATAAAATACATCAAGCTGTTATTGATGAAATTATAGAAGAGACTAAAAATCCTCTGTTAGATGAACAAGAAATTGCTTCTTTATTAAAATCGATAAAGAAGCTTCCTTTACCTCATGAAGTAAGAGCAGAACAATACGTACATGATAATAATTTAACTTGTGATGTTGGTCATAAAGATGATTATTTTTACATCACTGAAGAAAATATTGCTATTGAAGCTTTTAGAGCAGGTATTAAACAAGCTACAGATCAATTTAAATTAAGAGTTGATTTAGGAATTGCTTGGAATACTGGTGCAAATTGGTTGATTTTTTGGCCTAGGCTTGTAGTAATACAAGCTTGTAATCGGGGTGTATCGGTGAACCCTAAGTTTAATTTTAATTAAATATGGGAATACCGAGAGCTGGTTTGTTTTAAAAGACAAATTTAGTTTGTAACGCATACGTTTTGAACCTGTTTAATAAAACAGAATATAATAAACGCACGAGCCTCCGACATCCTAGTATTAATTTACGGATGAAAATGTATGCTAATCTAGAGATGAATTAACATCTCATAATGCGGTGAAAACCCTAGAATTATTTGATAAAAAACTAATAAGATAATATAACGCAGATACGCACTAATGATATATACCTATGAAAACTTAAACAGCTATGCAAATATTTTAATACTACCTGACGAAGTCTGGAAGGATGATCTGACAATTCCAGACTGTTGATATATTGATATGTCTACATTAAAATTTAAAGAACCTTTAGTTACTCATACTAATGAGTTAACTAAATTAGAATTAATAAATTTACTTAATACTTACTATTTACATCCAGATAATACTTTAGATGTTTTAAAAGATTATCTTTTGGAGTATATTGTAAGGAATAATAAACAAAATTTATTAATTAAAATTAATAAGATTACTACTTATAATCCTTGTTTAATAGTATCTCGTCTAATCACTCAAGGTTGGACGGTTGATACTAAAACCCAATATAAATTAGATTCTTATTTAAATAAATTATCTCAGTTGCATTCTAAGTTAAAAGATGATAATATAATTATTAAACAGACTAAAACTAAAGAATCAACTGAAACAATTTCTACTGAACATTTGTATAATATAGATTGTTATTTAGATTTAAAAATGTTTGGAAGAAATCCTTCTTTTGTTTATCCAGTAGAAACTCAAGTTTTAAAAATAAAAAACTGTATTGAGTACTTAGATAAACAAATTATTTCTTTAACGGAAGATGTTAAAGAAAAAGTAATAGATCGTGACATAGGAAAACTTGGTATTGCTGCTCTTACTTCTTTAAAGGATGAATATAGTAAGGCTAAAGTATCTAGTAAACCTAAGTCAAGAGCTATAAATAAAAATGCTATGGTTAAATCAGTTAAATATCAAATAAAAACTTTTGGTAAAATGCAAAAATCTTTTATACCTCTTAATGTAATTGGTAAGAAAAAGATGTATGTATATGATGAGTCAAAAAAACTTTTATTATGTTATTTTAGTACAACTGGATTTACTTTTAGTGGGACAACACTTAAGGATTTTACGGATAAAAGTGTTTGTTTAAAAATTAAAGACACAGCAATATTAACAAATAGCTTAAGCGATCTTAATGATATTATTTCTAAAGCAACTAGTGTTAAAGAAGTACCTCACGGTCGTTTCAATGAAACTAGTGTTATTGTAGCTTTGTCTTAAAACAATTTAATTATAAAATATATACTCCCCCGAGAATGAGTACAGATAAATATTACTCAATAAATATGGAGAAATTACATGGCTGATAATCGCAAAAAATTACCTAAAGCAATGCTAGAAGATGTTTATTTTTATTTTACTAACATTAAAAATGCTCGTAAAAAATATAAATCTGAAACAGAATATCAATATGGTATTACAGTTGCTTTAAGTAAAGCTCAAAAGAATGCATTTAAAGCTATTCGCGTAGATGGTATTAAACTTAACAAAACTGTTAAGGAAGTGCCTAACGAGGAATTTGAAACTACCTTTAAAACTAAAGTACCTTATCCTGAGCAAGATGAACAATATACAGTTCAAATTACACAAAATGCTATTTTTAAGAGCGGAAAATCCTTGCCAGATTTTCTAAGACCTCGTGCTTTCACGACTATTGACGGCGATCTTGATAACCTTACTGATATTACTAATACTGAAATTGGCAACGGTAGTTTTGGCAACTTACGTTATTTGCAAGAAGAAGGTGAGAGTGGTATTTCAATTAAACTAGATCAAATTCTAGTTACAAAACTAGTTCCGTACGAAGGCCGTAAGGATACTTGGGCTGCCAATGTTAAAGACGGAAGTGATGCTTATATAACTTCAGGTATTCCTGCATTAGCTTCATCCAGTGGTGCTGCACAACCTTCAGCGTCTGTTCGTCAGCAAGAACCTAAGCAATTTAATGACGATGATTTACCATTTTAATTAAGCTTATTTTTAAGGGTGTAATATTTAATTACACCCTTTTTATTTAAAGGAATATTATGTCAATTAGAAACCCTCTATTAGCTTTTAATGGATTAAAAGTACAGACAATTCGGTGATTCACATCTTGATAAAATATTTAAAAATAATGTTCCAAAAAATAAGCTTGGATTAAGAGAGACTCAAGTTTTTTCTTTATTTATTTCTTTATTGAATCCAACAAAAGAAAAACCTCATGTAATTGTCAGTACAGGTGATTTGTTTGATAAAGCTACTATAAGAAATAATACTTTGTTGAAAACAATCAAGGTTGTTGAACAAGCAGCTCTAGCTAACAAAGACATTGTTTATGTTTTTATTGCTGGCAATCATGATGTTTTTAAAGATAGCTCTTTAGTTAGTTCTTTTGAGATTTTTAAACAATATTTTGAAAAGAATAAACAACCTAATCTTTATGTACTTACTAATGAGTTTGTTTTAAATTACCCTAAATATTGTGTTGATTTATATTTTTATCCTTACGACCCTTTTAATAAAATTCCTTCTATTTTGCCAGATCACAGAAGTTTAACTAAAAATACTTACGTAGCTTTTGGTCACTGGGAAGTTGAAGACTTTGATAATATTACAGGGACTACTAAGTATAATAGTAATTTGATTCCTCTTAGTATTAAGGAATCATTTAATACAATTATTACAGGCCATATACATAAGCCTAAAGAATATAAAGACACTGGTGTTAGTATTATTCTTACTGGCTCTATGCAACCTTATGCTTTTGGTGAAGAACTGCTGACCGAGACTTTATATGTTACTAAGTCTTTGAGTGAAGTTAAAGATTTATTGACTAAAGATAAGGATGTTTTTGCTAATACGAACCTCAGAGTTTTAGTAAAATATGCTGATGAATTTTTAGATGAAATTCCAAATTGTTTATCTTTATCTTATAAATATTTAGATAAACAGAATATTGCTAAAAATGAGAAAACAAGTGAAGACACAGAAGTATCTCGGAAGTAATTTTACTAATCTATCTTTTGCTTCTTTATTCTACGATTACACAACAAAAGAACAAGACTCTTTGATTAAATATATTGAAAAATCTTTCTTAAATAAAGATTACAATGGATGGACTTATGAAGGTAATTGAAAGTATACATATTAAGAATTGCTTTACACATAAAGATACTTTTATTGAATTTAACGAAGGCCTTAATTATATTGTTGGGGCTGAAGGTGCAGGAAAGTCTTTAATACTTGAATGTATTTCTTTTTCTTTTTTTGGGACTGTCGCTTTGAGGGACTCTTCTTCTTCTTATAAGAAACTAGAGACTATCTTAATTTTTAATTATCTTGGCTCTAAATTTAAAATAGAACGTAAAGTATCCGATGCAAATTTTTATATGTTTGCTGAAGACATTAAAGATTGGATAAAACTTGTTAATGGTACAACTCCTGTAAATAATAAAATTATTTCTTTATTTGGGTATGATTATAATATTTATTTATTGAGTAATTATTGCGAACAAGGTGAGTTACAATCTTTTTCTAAAATGACTCCTGCAAAACGTCTGGCATTTATTGATAAAATAAGTGGAGTAGAAGATGCTAAAGAACTTGCAGTTTTTTTAGAAAATCGTAAAAAAGATTTAAAGAAAGAAATTGATACTCTATCAAAATTAATTGTTCCTTTACCTGATATTGATTTTACATTGTTAGATGTTGATTTTGAAAAAGAAATTGATAAATTAATTTCTGAAAAAGATTTATTACATTTTAAATATATTAAAAGTATAGAGTTGGAAGGCAAACTTTCCACCTTAAATTCTGAAATAAATTTTTCTAAGAAAGAAAATGAAAAATATGATTATGTTGTTAAGCTTTACCCTAAGCTTTACGATTTAGATCGAGCTATAGAAGAACAGCTTGAACTTTTACAGCAAAAAGAAAAACTTAAAAATCAGCTTAAGTTAATTCAAAATAAATACTATATGTATGATCTTAATTCTTTAACTATCACAGAAAAAGAACTTCTTCAATACATTGTTGATTTAGAGTATCAAAATCTTGTTAATGAAAAAAAGAAATTACTTGATTGCCCTGTTGTTGAGTGCCCTTCTTGTGCTAATACTTTTTTATATAATCATCTGGATTTACAACAGTATGATCATATTGATCTATCTTTTAAGTTTACTTCAAACTTAAAAATAAAAGAACCTCAATTACTTTTAAATTACTTTCAAAATGATCGTGAAACCTACACAAAGCTTCGTGAAGAATACAATTCTATTGTTATTAACGAAGAATTAATTACTAAAAAAGATCGTTTACTTTTTGATTATAAATCCTGTCTGGATTTGTGTACTATTATTTATAATAAAAGTATGGAGTTAATTGATTTAAAATCACAGTATACAGAAGTATTTGACAAAGACATTAATTCGCGTGTAATTAAAATTACTGATGAAATAAATTTACTTTATAAAAATAAAAATGAAGTTGAATTTTATCTCAAGTTAAAAGAAGCTTTATCTAAAAGCAATACCCAACTAACTAAAATGAAAAAAGAATTAAAAACTATAATTGATGTTTTAGATAAAGTTAAAGAATTTTCTACTAAGATAAAGACAGAGACTCTTCCTTTGATTAATTATCACGCTAGTGTACTTCTTAATCAAATGTCTGATTCTGTTTTAAATAAGATAGAAATTACTGATTCTTACGCTATTCTTGTAGATGATAAAAATATTAATGTTAGATCTGGTTCTGAAAAAGATACAGCTTCTTTAGCTTTTAGATTATCTTTAGGGAACTCAATTATTGCAGGTATGCTTCCTTTGTTTATTGGAGATGAAATTGATGCAGCTAGTAAATTGGAAAGAACTCTTTTAATAACAAATGTACTTCAGAATTTAAGTAAAAAGAATTATCAAATAATTCTTATAACACACAAAGATACTTCTAATTTTGAAGATTGTACTATTATTGATTTGAATAAATTATGACTGATATTGTATTTGATATAAAGCTTACGCCTGTAACAGACAGCAGCGAGCAATTAACTAAACTTGAGCCTCTCTTAAATTATTTTATTGCAGATGGTCTTCAATTTATTGATTTTAACTTAACTCTGAAGTATAACACAGAGACAGATAGTTATTCTTTTTTAACTTTAAACGGGTTTCCTATTATAGAAAACATCTCGGATAACTATGAAATAGACTCAGCTAATTTAAAATTAAAGAGGTTGTTATGATAACATTAGATTTAAATGAATTCGATGAGTATTGTTTAAAGTTTCATAAAGGTACGGTTATACATGATTCTTTGCAGTATCTTTCTACTTTAAATTTTAAATATAAATTAAATTTAGATATACAGTACAATCAGGTTTCATTTAACCAAGATACTTTTTTGCCTGTAAGTTATTTTAAAGATTGTGTTGCTTTTGATAAAGATGATGGTGTAATTATTGGCGGTGTTTTTTACACAACAGCTAGTTATTTGAGAACTAAACAAATAGACCTTACTCCTTATTTTAAAATTTTTAACACTAATAATTTACTTGCTGATGGTAAAAATGTTATTGATTTTTCTTTTATAAATACACAGGAGACTTCGTTTTATAGTTTTCCTATTAACATGACTGTACGCTCTGTTACTGTTAAGCTTAAAAGTAAATTTGATTGGAAGTCTATTTACAAGTATTATAAGTACGATAAGAGTATTCTTAAAATTATAAAAGAACTTTATTTCCTAGGCTACAATAACTATGTTTTATATTATTATATTTACGAGAATACTGTTAAAATACTCGACATAGCTTTTGAAAATAAATCTTCTACTCCCTTTTTAAATGAAATAGATAGGCTTAGTATTTTACTACCTTCTTGTTTTAATCGTTTTACTATAAAAGAAAACTTCAGCGGCCTATCAAAAGAAGAGTTTTATCGTTTTATCTCTAATAATTTTAAAAAAGATACTTATGTTTTAGTTAAAAACCCTCACTTAACTTTTACTATAAGGCCTTGCGATGTCTGTTAACTACTTACCTGATTTTGATACTATTAACAATCCAAATGATGTAATCACTGATCTGGTTTATGATAGGTATAATACAAAGTATCAGTTAAGTGACTTTAAGAATTTAAAAGTTATTGGAGATCCTTTAGTACACAAGAAAGATTTAGATCGTTCGCCAAAGTTTAAGTTGTTTTGGGATCAAAATACTAAGGAAGGTCTTGATGAATTTGCTCAAGCTATGTTTGAATACTACAGAGACTTGGATACTAATTTGAAAAGGCTACTTGATAATTACAATGATCCTATGTTTATTCGATTTATATGTAAGATAGGTGCACTTAAATCTCAAAAAAATTGGGAATTACTCTTAAGAAATTGGAACTTAGGGTACAGTGATGCAATAAGACGTTACTACAACGCTGCACATCAAAACTATCAAGCTGATGCTTTAAGCTACTTGTCTTATTTTGATATGTTTTTTAGTAACTATTTGTATTACGCTATAGGGCGCAGTGATCAGTTTTTAGCTGAGAGACATGGTATTAACTCTGTGACGAGTCAGTGTGTAAGATTTGATGGGATTAAAAATGAGGATTCTCCTCACATGAATGAACTGGTAGTTTTTTAACTACCAGGTCTTTTATTAAACAATAATTTGCTTTCGTAAGTTTTAAAAATATTTTCATCTAAACTGATGTCTAGTTTTTCTTCGATTAGCGCTTTCCAACTTGCAAAAGCATTAATAGTTATTGTACTATTTAATCTTGCTTCTAGTGTGTTAATTTTTTCTTTTAAATAACTTACCTCGTTTTGTAACTCCTTAATACGTGTTTGAGTTTTATCGCTACTTGTGTTGTTTAAAGGTAAGTAAGTTATCTTTAGAACTGTACCAGCAGGGTAGCTTGTGTTAATCTCAAGATATTTATCTCCTATCTCATTAACTGAAATTAATGTATCAGTTAAATCTTTTACAATAACACTTCCTAGTGTATATTGCTCAATTAGCTCTATTAAAGAGTCCCCTGTGTTTTCTACTGTATGTAGTTCTTCTTTGATATTATTCATTCTATTATAATCCTCTTACTATTATTTTTGTGATGTACGGGCAGGTTTTTTTATCAATTGATTTTAAAGTTGCTTTTATTTGTATACTCTCAACTACGTCAGTACTTTTTGTATTTTTATAAAATATTTGGTAGGTGTTTTCTGCCAGTAAATTATAGCTATCCTTTAGGTCTTTATTATTTAAAAGGACGTAACTACCGCCGTCATCTTCAAAAATTTCTTTTACTAATTTCTTAATAAAAATATTTTTACAGTAGTTTTTTAAGCTCAGTAAATTTAAATTTATGTTTTCATTTAAATTCGTAGTAAAAGCTTCTATACTTCTTATTCCTTTTTTTAATTTAAAAGTTGAGTTTGTTTCTTCCACACCGTCAATAAAAATTCTTGCTGTTGGATTTGAGACAATTAAACTTTTATTTAAAATAATATCATTTTCTACTACAACAGTTAGTTTAGTATTACTTGTATTTAAATAGTTTTCAACAAACAACTCAGTTGTATAACTACCTAATTCAGCATCACTAGGTAGGTAAAATTTATAAGAATCTTCTCTTATTTTATTACCTGTTATTGCTTTTAAATTTAAATACTCACTCTTATTTACTTTAATAATATTTTGAGATTTTTTTAAATTTTGATTAGAATTATTTGTAAATTCTTCGTATTCATTATCATTTATTTTTATCTCATAATTTATTAAAGTGTTATCTCCGTTGTTATCGCAGATGTCTAAACATAAGTACTCTAATTCTTTATTTAGACTTATACTTTGTGATTCGTAGATTACTTCTTCTGTGTATGTTTTTTTACTTACACCTATTTTATTAATTTTAATTTGAGTATCTGTTGATTTTACTCTATGAAATCTAATAAGATAGTTATCTTTTTTCATATTTAAAATTAATTCTTTTTTAAGTGTTTTTTCTAACACTAAAACCCCATCTTCTAGTATCTCTATTATTTGGTGCTCTTTAAAATCAAGTACTAATTTATTATTTAGATAATCATCTATTTGAAGTTTTAATTCAAAGATTTGGTTTGGATTTTGGTAGTTAATTGTTATATTTTCTAAGCTATTTAAACTTAAGTTAGAAGGCACTATGTTTACTGTGTCACTCACTATATTCAGGTACGTGAGTGGTGTGTAACTTGTGGCACTTTCTTTTAAACTCATTCCTAGCACTACACCTTCTTTAACTAAAGCTGTATTGTTTTCACTTACATACTCTGTGTTTAATGGTATGTTAGTACTATAGATATATCCAGTAAAGTTTCTTTCACCTACGATAGCTTTTTTTAAACTTTGTAGACTTTTATTAAGATTATGATTAAGTCTTTTTAAATCTTTCTTAAACTCCTCTTGAATCTCTACTAACTTCGTAAGCCTTTCTTCACTATACTCTCTGCTTTCTTTTGTTTTTTCTATGTTATTATTTAAGTATGTCTCTAGTGAGTAAGTTGAGTACAAGTTGGTGTTTTCTTTGTAAAGGCTCTTTAAAAATATATTGTTATAGTTCATAGTTATCGCCTGTAGTTATTAGAATTACTTTTGGTGTTTCTATAAGTTCTTTTTCTTTATCATTTACACTTTTATCTTGTATTTGATATACATATTCAGTTTGATTATCTTCTATTGTGTTGCTAGAGTAAGTATTAAAATTATTCTGGAGCATCTCCTTTCCTGTATAGTATTGAGCACTACACTTATAACTAATTCTTACATTTTTTATTGGCGTGGATGTATATAAAACCCCTCTTTCATAGTTAACAGAGTATAGTCCTTGAACTCTTGTTGCTGTCTCACTATTATAAGTTATATACGTAAAAGTTGTTGTTTTTGTTTTTAAATTAGAATTTATTTTTAATGTATAAGAACCATTACTTTCTTTATAAATGTAATAACTACCTTCTAAGTCCAAATCCTCTTCTTTATATACTCTTATTTTAAATAAAGTTACATCTCCTGTAAAAATAATAGAGTCTTTTTCTGGTTTTTCTCTTAATGGGAATATATTGGAATTCTGAGACAATAGTTCTGTTATTGTCTCATTGATGTAGAATTCTTTTTCTCCGTCAATAAAAGATACTTCTTTTAAATTTTTATTAACCATGTGCTATAGTACCTGTTGGGTCATGTAATAAGTATGTCTTTTTAAACGTCCCTTTCCATAAATATACATAATTCGCTATATTAGGGCTAGTACATTGTATTAAGACTGACTTACTATCGTTATGTAAATTTAAGCTTACAGTAGGCCCTGTTGTTGTTAATCCATTAGTTAGATCTTCTGTTATTGTTTGTGCTGCAATATTAGAAAATTCTTCTGGATCATCAGCACTATCCCACTCTTGATGACTATTGATAATAAAAGAAACTTCCCAAGTCCTCATTTCTTCTATTTTATTATACTTTCCTATCTGTTCTAACCCACTTCCTTGTTTAACTTTAGCAACTATGATACGACCTTTATAATGGGTTAACCCATGTGTTGGGTATTTCATTGTGTTTGCGTAAGTTGTAGTATTTAAAACTAACCCGTCAGTTGTTAAATAATTGGTGAGTTCTCCTACATATGTTCTAGCCACTGTTGAGAAATCAATAGGTTCGTTTTCAATGCTACTTACTGGTGCTAAAGAAACTTCTATACTGTTGGCAGTTTGATTTAAAGTGATTCCATCCCCTGCTAATAAAGTTCTAAAGTTTAAAGTACTACCTACTTTTTCTTTATAAACGTTTAGGCCTGTTCCTAAATTAGCACCTATGTTAATTCTAGTATTAATTGCGATGTTAATACCTGTTTCAATTGAAGTAGTGTAGTAACGTCTATTTAACTCAGTAGGTGATTCAGCTACATCATCTGTAGTTAAGCTTACACCACCTACGCTAAAATTAGATAACTCTTTAAAAATAGCGCCAGTCCAGTAGTATTGTTTATCATCAGAGTAATTAATGTATAGTTTACCCACTACGCCAGTTGCTGGCAAACTTGTAACAAAAATTACTTGATTCGATGTAGTTGGAAGGTATGCAGAAGAAATCAAAAGATTTGAATCAAGCGGTGCAAAACCATTAACTACTCCTCTAACATCATCAATTGCTGTTTCAATTCTATCATCTATATTATGGGCGTTTACATCTGAGTTGTGTGTACTTACTTCCCCTATAGTGTATGCCTTATGATCGTGAGGGTCTGTTAAAGCATTATGAGAATTCATTAAACCTAACGCATAAGATCTATCCCCGTGAGGGTCTAGCCCTTGTGTGTGTACTGTAAGACTATTATCTGTGTAAGTCTTATGGCCGTGCGCGTCTAACTCATTTTTATGTAAGTTTAACTGGGCTACGGAGTAAGCTCTGTCTCCGTGAGGATCAGCAGCAGCTAGGTGCAAATTAGATGCAAAATCAATCTTATTAGTCACATCTAAGTAATTTTCTAGGGTGTTTATTGTTGCAGCCTTAGCTGTATCTAAGCCATCTTGTACTACTATTTTTGTAGTACTGTTAAGACTTGGTGTTACTTGTAGTTGGTTAATTCGGATTCCAAGTAAGTCTTGTATTGCCATTTTATTAAATCTCTAAGTAAATGTTTGAGTCAGTGTCATCTGGATTTAAATATAATGGAGACTCTGTAGTTCCAATATTTAAATAGTTTATGTCTGGGGTAAGATTAGGCGTATAAGTCTCTGTATCAGCTGAAGGTAAATCTTCTAACACCAAAGTTCCTTTTTTAATAAATATATTGTTTAGTTTTATCGCTGTCGATTCTGTAGAACCAACAAATGTTTCATTATTATATGTGGTGAATTCTGAGGTAATCCTTTTTAAGTAATTCCCGTTAGTGTAGCTAATTATTGGGGTATACGTTGCAATAGTTTTAACTAATTCGTAACCTGCAACTTTAGCTTCTCCTTTAAACAATAACACACCGTCAATCAATACAAATTCATTAGTTTGTATTTCAGTATACTCTCCCAGCACTGTGCTTACAAAGCCTTCAACAATTATTTTATTATATAAATAATCAGTTAAGTCTAAATATTTGTAAGCACTTCCTTCATAAATAACTGTCTTTAAATCTTCTTTTCTAATAGAAAACAACTCTTGATTCAACTCGTTGAATATTCTTACTGCACTATCAGGAACAAATAAAATAGTACTGCTGGTATTATAGGTGTAAGGAGTACTTAAATCTAAAATTAAACTATCTGTGGCAGTAGTTATCTTATACTGACCTTCAGGTACTTTTAATTTATAGACAATATCTTTATTGCTTCCTCCAACAACAGTTCTATTAACTTCTAAGATATTTATATCTCTTATAGTGTAATTTACTGGATCTAAGTCAGTTGCGGAAACTTCTGCGAAGCCAACCTTCTTCTCTTTATTTATATAAGTTACATTAGCTATATCTGTGCTATTTATTTTAACACAGAAAGGTGCCGCAATAAAACCTAAGAACATAGTTCTATTGTTTACCTTGATTTTATCTAAAGAAGACACTGGTACTAAGTTAGTATTAAGATTGTTTTTATTAAATACAACTCCGTAACTAGCGTATGCTTCTTTATTAGTGTAAGTTGTATATTTATCTTCTGGAATATTTGTAGAACTAGTTGTTAGATTTCTTTCTTTTATTGTTTTTAAAGACGCTGTTGCTATTGCATTTTCTTTAGTAGTGAATTCAAATTTAATATACAAGGATTTCACATCATCTTCAGTTTTAAAGGATTTCTCATTAATGGTATTAAAAGAAGCTATCTTGCTTTTATTTGTAAGATTTAAAGATGTTATTTCATCCAATTCTATCCAAGAACTTAAATCGCTACTGACACTGACAGATACATTACTTGTTTTATTTTGGCTAGAAATGCTAGCTTTTAGTATAGGATCTTTTGTGGAATACGGGCCACAAATTATAACTCCTTTATCAGCATAGGATACAAAATTAGTAACTACATTACTGAGATAAAATGAAGACAGAGCAGGACTGCTAAATTCTAAAATTAACTGATCTGTATATATTGTAGAGAAACTAAAGCTATACTTATTATCTTTATTTAATTTAGAATTAATATCTATTTGGTTTGAAGTACCGCTGACGTAAATAGGAGTATCAACTAAATTCTCGTCAATGTACTTTAAGGACAAAATAGGCAGCATTCCTCGGTAAGTTGTACCTAGTTGTACAATCAATTCATTGATAAAGGCTTTAGATTTATATTTTAGTACTAAACTAAAACTGAAGCCTTTTCTCTCAAAAGACACCTCCATATCTTTTTTATAAAGAAGGGCTTCAGTTTTATTCGTAAGATTTCCTGTTGCGTCTTTTATTGTAAAAGGCAAGAAAGATCTCATGGACGAATCAGTAACTGTGTACTCAACTACCTGTGTTTTACTAGAACTTATTTTAAAACTATTGCTGTCAATAATAACATTGTCCTTAAAATAAACTAGAGGATTTTTAGTTAAATCAATAGTATTTTTTGTGTTACCAGTAATTGATTTTAAATCTAAAAGCATATCTGAGACTACACTAAGTTTTTTAACTAGAGGGGCAGTTTCTTTTTGCACATCAACAATAGTACGATATAACTCTGTATTTAGTGTATTAGATTTGTCTACGTATTCGTTAGTGCTTTTTTCTAATTCTTCCATAAAAGAAGCAATACTTTGTTTTTCATATTTATTCATTTTTAGAGTAACCTATGATATTTTTTATTTGAGGTGTTAGTGTGCTGTCAAAACTATATAACTCTACGTTGACACGTATATCCAGATTTTGATTCGCATATTTAAAGTATTTAAAGCCTAAGTTATCAATTAATTTTAGCGTGTTGTTTAAGACAACACTATCTTTTAATTTACTAATATAGACTACGAATTTTTCTTCTTTTCTATCTAATGACCTGAGATATGCTTCGTCAAGATTCTCTGTAGTGTATAAATCTTTAACATACAGTCCAACAAAAGAAGCTACTTCTTTATAATTTAAATTGTCTAATCTTTTGCAAACTACATTGTTACCTACAGGTATTGTATAATTTACATCATCTACAGAGATATTATAATTTATAAAAGTATTTGTTGGTATTTTTGTTAGTTGATTTATTACGTAGTAATCTGCTACCTTAAGTGTTAATTTAGGTAGTGAGTAAGTTGTGTAATTAGAATAGTTATTAAGACATAAGTTAAAAACAAAAGAGTTGTATATAACCTGTTTGTCTAAGGTACTTAGGTTCGGATTATTAAAAAACACTCTGATGGCAATGCTTACGCTATTAGCTAACTCATGATCAAAATTAACTACATTGTTAGCAAAACTATCTATAGTATCTTGTATGACTGTACCATCTGTTTTTAATATTGTGATTAAAAACGAATCAATATCAGTAAAATTACCTTTAATACTTATGCTGTTGTGCACTGACTTGTTAGTGTTGTAAACTTCCAAAGTATCACCTGCCACAACAAAGCTAGCTTTAAAAGTCACAGGCTCTTTAGGTAAAACTAAATAAGAGTTAGAGTTTAATTCAAAATCGTTATTAAAATAATCAACTATTTTAAAATCTGAGATATTGTTTGCATCGTAAGTTATATTAAGTTTGCCAAGAATCTCTGATACATTTTTAATGTACTCTATCTTTTTTTGAAAAGAAGCTACCATATTTGAATACAAGTCTTGAAACTCTAAAGCTGCTTTAGCTGTACTTTGATTCTGACTATTTATAGCAGAATAAATTGAATCCAACTCTGCTTGCATCAGTTGAAGTTCTAACTCGACAAAGTTTATTGGGTACTTTGTCGAGTCGAATTTTCTATTAATATATAAATCTTGATTCTCAGTTAGATAGTTCTGTATGGTCATGTCACTTCTTCATAGAGTTTACTGTTATTGTCTGATTTTAAATTTGGGTTAGATAATATATCTTGATATATACCTTCTAGGTAAGAAGGGAACAAGCCTGTAGTATTTCTCGAAGGACTTACTGGTATGTCACTCCAATCTACGCTCATATCTTTTTGAATGATATTGTTTACGTAATAATCAGCATTACTGTAACTTAAGTTTTTATTTATTTTAAATAAAGAACTACCGTACCTTAAACTAAAGAAGTCACTAGTTGTTGTATAATAAAATAACAAGCCTTTGTTGTACTTATATATTCTGTTACTTTTGTATTTATTTAAGTAGGTTTTTACTTCTATGTTTTTTGACGTATAACTACATAAGATGTTAGAATCGGTAGGGTCTATTGTTAAATAAATACGTGAGTCGGTTACGCATACGTAGGCGGCTGGGATCACAGCAGGAAAGCAGAGATTAGAATAGTAAGTGTTGTAGATTACTTTAGAGTAAACGTTAGTGTATGGTTGTATTACTATCGAACCTAGAGGGTAATTTTTAGTTACGTAAGTGGCAGCTACATCTTTAAGCTCTAATTCTGTTTTTGATTGGATTGTAAAAGTGTGTTCAGGCAAAACTATACTTTCATTAAATCGGATTGAATCATGCCATTGGATAGGTTGGTAAAGATATTCAGTCTCTAGTTTAAACACGTGCTCTAGCGAAGAAGAAATTGTGACTTTAAATTTATTTTTAAGTCGTTTAACTTTAATATGTTCGTAGTTAAATGCTTTATTTAAACCTAAATGCAGGATAGGTTTTACATAGAGAACTACCTCTCCTATGCTGTAATAGCTTCTCTTTGTATTTAACAATATTGTTGTTTCATCATATAAATGAAAATCCAATAAAGTAGTACTTAGTTTGCTTAAATAATTTGTAGGGTAGGCTGCCACTAAATTTGAGATATCCATCTTATAGTAATAGTATTTATTATTAAAATAATAGGTTTTATTTGAAGCAAGAATACCTAAAGTGTTACTTGTTAAAACTGTGTTCGTACCGTTATAAGTTATATCATTAATAACACATAAAGATTTGTTTTTGATCTCACTGAAAACAATTTGTTTTTCTAGAATTTTAAAAGAATCTGAGATGTCTGGTGTTGACATCTCATCATTACTAACTGCAATATTTTTAAAAATATTTATGTTGTAGTTTTTACTAATCATCCTATTCTCTTCCAAATACTGACTATCTGTACTGGGTGTACTGTATTGTGTGCTATGTTCTCACCACTTCCACTACTCATAAATGTATTATCTGGAGTATTGGTTCTTGATACACCTGTAAAGGTCCAAGACCAAGTTCCTTGCCCGCCAGCCCTAGGGATCATACTTTCTGAACCAGAAGACCCATTTAAGCCAGCAGTTGCGTGTCTATGCTCAGGTAACTCTTCTTCACTTAATTCGTGTGAGTACTCACCAAAAGTAGTTCCTTGGGTTAGTTTAGCTACAGATGGAATATTAGTATCACCAAGTAACCCTGGATCTTTAATAACACCAATAGGTGATCTACCTTCCAAATCTCTTTGCCAAATACCAAAACCTATAGTAGTTGCTGGGTTCCTGTCATCAACTGCATTAAAATACAAGCTATACATTGGAAATGTTTTCCCAAGGATAGTGTTAACAAAGTCTTGCAGTTTGTTATCTACCTCGGTTAGTACTCTGTCATACAACTTACTCTCTTCAGATTGTAATAGAGAAAAACTAACAGCCTCATCCGCCGAAGGTGCAGGAGAGTTAATTAAACCTGTGATTAACGAATTGCTTGCGTTTAAACCAGATAAAAACTCTGTCTTGCCAACAACCCTTAAAGTCCCGTTAAGTACGTTACTAGCGGTAGCACTATTCTGAGTTATAGCACCTGTCACCTCCAAGTCTTTTCGTACTTCAGTCTTACCTAGGCGAGTAGTACCATTGTCAGATACTTCTAAATTCTTTGTAGATAATGTATCTGTTACTTCAATATCAACAGAGGTGATACTTTCACTCTCTATATCTTTTGTTGTTAGTAGATTGGTCATCTTAACATTAGTATTAAATGTTATGTCATTTGTAAAAGTCGTAGTACCATTAACAACAAGTTTATTATCTACAGGTATAAATACGTTACCATAAAAACCTGAAGATGTGTCTTTGTTTCCATTAGTTGTAACCTTACCTAAGAGTAACTCCCCGTAGTTAATTACAGGAGTACCTACGGCAGAAGGCGTGTATGCATTTACTACAATAACTTTAGAATTTGTTTTTAATACTGTTGAGATGTTTCCATCAACATCCTTTCCAGCGAATATACGGTTTGAGTTAATATCATCCAAGCTTATTCCGTTAGTAGTAGAAGGATTGTATACAACTTTGTAATTAGTAAAAGTTGCTTCCTTAGCAAAAATATCAGCTTTTTCTAGTTCATCTAGATTAGTGACACCCTCAGTAAAAATATTATCTGTATTTTTAATAAAGTGGACACTTCCGTTAGTAGTTGCTTCGATATACAGATTCTGGCTAGTTAGGTTATTCTCAGGCAGTGCTTCTCCAGTAGGTGTAGAAACATACATCCAATATTTTTTGTCTAAACTTAAGCCTTTCTTGTACCCATTTAAACGAAAGTTTGGTGAGTTTGCCACATTAAACGTTAATTTAACGCCATCATAAGTGACTGATTCTGTGTTATTGTTAAACGAAATTTTTGACGCATTATTATCCAATAAAATAATAGGAGATACTACAGTAGCTGCTTCAACTTTAACGTGTTTAGTAGGAAGCTTGAATTCAATAATACCGCCTGAAGTGCCGTTAAAATCCAAATAGCCAGTTGTATTATTTAAACTAGTGGTGTAACTTGTAGAGGAACCATAACTAATTTTAGAGTTAGCTGGAATATTAAGTTCTTCTTTAACCGTAACAGATCCTATCTCTGCATATCTAACAAAAATCTTAGCTTGATCTACTGTACTAATTGTATTATCTAAAGGGTCAACAACTCTTCGTACAAACTTAATAATACCCAGATTAGAGTCTGCTCTGCTTTCTTCTAACATTACTTCAAGATATTTTGTATCATCTAATAATTTTAGATTACTCACATAGTTATTATTTAATTGCAATAGTGTATGATTAATTTCTGCCTTTAAAGCTAAACAGTCTTTATCAGTGCTTGCATCTATTACAAGACTATTTAGAGAAAAATCATAATATACTTTATGACCGTTACTAAAAGATCCAAAGATAATCTTGTTAGAATCACCTACCAAGTTGTTGTACTGATTTGTTGAAGCTGAACTTCCAATATGAAAATCACCTAGAAAAGAGTTATTATAGACGGTTGGATCCGCTATATAACCTTCTCTGTTTAAGTACTGAGGGTGATCGTAATTTAACTTACTAGTCACTTGGTACTGTATATTAGAGGTGTTATTGAATAAGCCTAGTAGATCTCCGTGGTTTACGTTAAGTCCTTCGGTAGTAGAGTGATTGTGATTATACACAATCTTATACAAGCCTTTTACCAAATCTCCTAAAGTTGTATTTGCAATAAACAGAACTACATCAGTCAGACTATTTTCTGGTATTGTAGTATCTGTTTTGAAAGTAAACAATGTATTGCTTAAGGTTGCTTCAACGAGAGGCAATTTAATATTATTACTAAATACAGATACGTAAGGTAGTAAATCTAAATTATTATTGATAATATCCTTAATCGTATCTGAACACAAATCTAAGAGATTAGTTCCTGAAACCTCATACGTATAGTTGCCTTGATAGGTAGTAGAGAGTTGAGTACTACCGTTTATAACTAACAAATTATATTTTAGATTATACCCAGAAGTTCCATCTACATAAGCATAACCATTATAAGTTATAACTAGTTGATCCACAGGAGTTTCTTTAAAAATTACTCTTTTATTTACGATAGTAAAATCATAATCTGATAAAATAATACCGTCTGTCTTATATGTATAGGTAGTGGAAGGATTAGCTAAGTTAGCTATAGTGATAGCAGCTAAATCTGAAATATCAGTACTCGGTACTAGGCTTAAAGCTGCATCCTTAGCATTAGTAAGGAAATAAAGATTTTCAGAAAACCCTATTACTTTACCTCCACTTGGATGGTAGTTTTTAAGATAAGTGTTTGTATCTAAGTTACCTACACTGCTTGTAAAAGACGAATTAAAAGTGTTATCCACGATTAAGTATTGCTCAAGTAAGGTAAAAGCTGCTTCAACTTCTGCTGCTAATAAATTAACTTGGTTTATTGTAGTTGTGCTACTAGGTGTGTGATTAAAAAGATCAACCATAGTTAAACTCCGAAGTATAAATAAATTTCTTCTGTTGCATTTATTGTATTTTGATCTATATAATAAACAGAAATTCCTGTGTTAGCATTTGGTTTATACAGAACATTTGTTTGTACGCCTTTGTAAGATGTCGACGTACTTTCTCTAAAGTCAGCGTAGTAGCTGCTATTTATCTCAAAGATAAGATTAGAAAAATCTGAATATGATTCAGTTGAATGGATACCCGCTTGTGCGATGTGGTAAATACCTTTAGCTAAGTATATTGTATTATCTAAATTAACAAGTACTCCGTCAAGTATAATAGCTGCATTTAACGGAGACACAAACACATCATTTTGCACAGTTAATACGTACTCATCTGAATCTGTCACGTAATCTATTATAATTTTATTACTGTTTAGATTATATTTTTTTCTATAAAAAGAGCTTCTGTTATATTTAGAAGAAGGCTGGCCTAATTCTTTACAATTAACTTTGGTTATATTCAATAATCCGTAAACTTTTACTGAAACGTTTAAAGGTATGTTTGTATTATATATCACTCCGTTAATATAATCCACATCACCGGTTAATTCATATATTATATCATTTTCAACATAAAAATAAAAGCTATCAGTCGTATGACCTAAAAGCCTAAAAGTAACATTGTTTTGAGTATCTACAAAGCCCTCTGTAAGTAAAGATTTTAAATTAACGGATACGTTAGCAAAAGTAGTACCGATATATTGCTGAAAATTTAATTCAATCAGATCTGGGTTAATTTTAGGAGCTTCTTGTAAAAACCTTAAAGTATTATTTTCTCTTATTACAAAACTATTAAGTTCTTTATTTATTAAGCCCACGGAGTCTACATTGTACTCAATATCTGCAACAACTAATTCTGTACCTTGAGGTGAGTAGCTTTCTTTTATTTCGTTATCATTTTTATGCAAATTGTGATTAATAGTCTCCAAAGAAACAGTGTATTTTTTTACATAAAGGCTATTAGGAAACATTGATAAAACCTCCTGCATTAAGTATTTTGCTACTGTCTGTGTAGGCAACGTCGAGTACAAAATATAAATCAAAATCTGTAGATGTTTGCGTTACAATTAAATAAGTATTTACGCCTAAATTTGTAAATACATTAGTACCTATTATGTCGTTAACGACATCTTCACCATTCCTATCAATAATAGTATAGCTTAGTGTTTTTTGTCCAGTATGTATGTTATGGTTATCTACAGATATATATTCTAGATTTAAAGGACTCTCTTGTATTTTTATACTTTTACTTACTTTATTACTAAAATCCATTATATGGTAAACAGGTAAGTTGCAACACACATGAGAGTCAATTATAGAACAATCTACATCATTGGCAATCAACAGTCTTAGCATATCTCCAATTTTAAAGTCGAGTATAGAGTGTGCGACTCCATCTATAAATAAATTATCTCTTTCTTTTTTAATGTGTTTAGTAGTATTAATCCTACACTGAGGAATCTTAGAAAGAGATTCCTCATATTGTTTACTAGTTGTGATAAGAACTGGCGAGTTTATAAGAACACCAGTACCTTCCTTAAACAAATAATTTCGTAAAGTATCTTTTACTATATCCATGAATTAAATACCATCCAAATTAAAAATAGTGTATGCATTATCTATCGTAGTTGTTATAAGATCGCGGTTAATTGTTTCTTTATCGACATCAGAAATAAATTGCTGGTCTACGTACGGTCTGGCATATGGGTTTAAAGTAGTATCAATAACAGTAGTTGAACTTTTTGAAACTAGTTGTGCAGACTCTTTATTAAAAATAGTATTACCATTTATATGTAAATAATTAGTTTGTATTTTAATCTCTTTAGCTACTGAACTGGTATTAGCCAGATACAAACAGTAATTATTGAAACCTCTGATTTTGTAGTATTTGTAACGTATGTTACTTACAACACTCTCTTCTAAAGAGAATGGTAATACGACTGAAGAACCATCCACAAGTATTTGAATGATGTCCTCGAAGCCACTGTAAACTTTTAACTCTAGCAGTACAGAACTAGATGTGAAAACAGCCCCTTCGCCTATGAAGACTTCAGAAATATTACCATATTTATCATATAATTTATAATTGTTGGGTTGCTCTACAAATAGCGTAGAGTTTATATCATTAAACTCAAAACCTACATTTAATGATTCAACGCCGTACATACCTGTTAAAGTTCTATTAATAATTAACATTAAGTGCCTCTGTTATTGTATTTCCTGTTACAGTTATTGTATATTCATATTCTTCTGTATCTGTAATTAAAGGATGTAAAGTAATTGATTTAGTTGTACCGTCAGATAGTGTAATTAAACAGGTTGCTGTTATATCTCCATCAATAACAGCTGTTTTATTTAAGCTCTCTTCTTTAGAATATTTTGATTTAACTTTAAATACCAAAGATGAGTTTGGACTTATTTTTAGTAACTCATTTATGTCTAGCAAGTAGGATTCTGTTAGACGAGAACCGTCGCTTGTCAATCGTTTAATAAAAGAGTCATCAAGTTGCTTATCAACAGTATTAATCAAATAACCATAAAAATCCAAATCAAAATCTAACGACTGCACACCATTCCAATAAAATACTAAAGTAGTAGCACCTGTGTAAGTGTTGCCAATAAAGTTAGCACCATATTGTTCTCCAACAAGTACTAACTTATTATTGTAAACATGAAGTAATAAACTATCTGTAGGTAGATTTATAAAATTAACTGATGGAATTACTTTAGGTATTGTATTAAGGGTGTAGTTATTTTTGTTTGTTTGTAGTGTTACTATATAACCCTCAGTCTTATCACAAAGCATAGAAAACGTATAAATACTATTTAAACTATCACCTTGTATAACATATTTATGATCGACTAGGGTATTCAATTCAGTGTTAAAATATTTTACAACGTCATCTATTGTTACACTCAATACAGCAGAAGATGTGTCAGGAACGTCTTGCAATAGCAACGGAAAGTTTGCACTGACTTCAATCCAATCGTTTAGTAAATATTCTGAAGTATCAGTATAAAGATATTTATTTGAATTCTCATAAACGTTAGTAGTATGTTTATCTTGGCTGAGTCCTAAATTACTTTGATATACAGCGTCAGCAGAAGTCCAATAAATATTTAAAGAGTCGTCAATGTACAAAGAATCTACAACTGGCGTAGTAAAAGAATACTTGTATTTAACTTCTAATTTATCATAAATAACTAGAACTGGTGTGTCGCCTTGATTATTAGACTCTAGTCGGTATTGCGGAAGGTAAGCTTCAAAATTCTGACGTTCGTTTATAAATAAAGGTGTAGGCGTTATATTGTAATCATAGTACGTAAAGTTTTTGGTGCAGTCCACATGATCTGAGATTTCTAAGCTTTCTTTAGAATTAACTTTAATAAGAATATCGTACTTATGCAGCGTAGCTTTAACATTAGTACCTTGTAGATTCAGGCTTTCAGACACAAGTTTGTTTCCTGAAAAACCCTCTATAAAAATTACAGTGTTTGTATTCTCTGTTTCTTTTTTTATATACAAGTGAGTGCCTGAGAAAGCAACATCTTTAAAATTAAAATTAGGGTGGTAGACAAAAGATTTAAAAGTAATATGAGGAGCCTCTACATCCAGTAGATAAGGAGTACTAATTTGCTTATGATTAGAAGACTTTAAATTATGATAATTTAAATGCTTTTTTCCTGAGCTATCGACTACTTTGAAAGGCTTCTCGCCAGTTTGGTATGAAACTAGATTTCTTTTATTCTTAATTATATCCTTAAGTTTATTGTAACAGCTATTAATATACTTATAAGAAGGCTCTAGTAATTTACTATAGTTGCTGACTTCTTTTGTAAAAGGTGTGCTCCAAGTAGGTACACTCGCTTTAGCTCTAGTTATTAGAAAATTTGATTCAATAGGTACATAAGTTTTTCTTTTTACGTTGAAGTTAAAATTGCTTGTAATAACGGTTTTAATATTAAAACCAACAATATATTGTTTGTACAGTTTGTTATTAATCTTCGTGTTAATCAACAGCTTATTTTTATAGACTCCTTCAGCTAAGTCATTGTAAAAATAAATAACTAATTGATTATTTGTGTGTGAAAAATAATCCAACTCTATTAAATGAAAGTTATCATTAATATCTACGTAGAATAGTTGAAGATCCGTTACGCTATTGATTACATCTGTACTGTTAATTTTTAAAATATGGTAAACGGAGTTTTTAAAAAAATAAATGGTGTTATATACTGTAGGTGTGATATCTGTTGTGATGCTATCAAGAGTTAAGTTCATAATTAGATTCCAGATAATTTGCTTATATAAAAGAAACGCCCTTCTGGTAGTACGATAGGAGTATCTGTGTCCAGATTTAAATTATTTTCAAATATACTGATGGATTTTAATTCAATCGAGACTTTGTTTAAATCTGTTATTTGACTTTTTAATAAGTTGTATAAAGTATTTTTATCTAAGTTTTTATACTGTCTTAGTGTTTTATTAAGAGTTGCCCTAACTGTTTCTGTACTCACATTAGAACTCAAAGTGCTTACGTTAATATTTAATTCTAATGGGGTTGCGCTTAATACTTCCGTCTTGATTTTAAAATCTAATTTATCACTAAGGACCGATTGTACTGCAGGGATTAAACCAGTATTAATTAACACATCTATTCCTGTGGTATATAATCGCTCAGTGTACACGTAAATTCTGTTGAAGCTACTATCTTCTTCCGTAGCAACATCTATATTAGTAATTCCAGGCACTTCTAACACAAGCTGATTAAGTACGCTATTTGAATTACGAAAAGGAAGACTTTTAGCTGCAATAATTCTTAATCTGAAGTCTTCAATACTTTCTTGTATATTTACAATACCGATATTTCTTGTAAAAGTTAAAGATGCATTTGGTACTAAGGTTGTGTTTGTAGTAGGGGTTACTAAATAGGTGCTACCATCTTCTATGTAATAGGTGTCAACGTTAACTAAACTTAATTTAGCATTAATAAACGGAGTATCAGTACTATTACTAAGGACAACATCTTTTAAAAATGTTATAGATATATTACCTATGTTTATAACAGCCCCTTTCTTATACAGAGTTGTATTTTGAATATCTCCGAATACATTCAAAGGATCTACGCTTATTTTTAAAGCCTCCATAGGTGTATCAATAATTAGATCATTAAAAGAACGTCTGAAAATATTATAATTAGCTGCCTCCTTCTGTAGAGATACAAAGCTAGCGGTAGTAGTATTAAACTCTTTAGTTATATTGTTAGCGTAAATTAGAAATGAATTCATTTCATCTATAACAGGTTGAACTGTTTTATATACAGCGGAATCTTTACTAATATCTAACATATTTAAATTAGATATTAAATTATTGTAGATTTTTCCTGAATCTATAGTTAATTGATTAGTCAAGTTCTACTCCTTCTTTTGTTATTTGTAAATTAGTGGAGAATGTATCAGACTCAGTTGTAAAAATAACCCTAACATAAATTGTATTTTTTAATTCAGTAGCAATTACAGTAAAAATACTCTTAGAGATACTTCCTTCTGCAGTTAAAGCATTAGTAATATTTAACTTAATTCGTTCTAGTAACTGATCGTTAATACCAGTACCTATGAATGAAGATAAATTAGCTCCGAAAGAAGGGTCATTAAATATGCTATCATAACCGCTAAGAAGGATGTTATTAGTGTAAGTTAGCAGATATTTCTTATAATTATTTATAAGAGGTATATCTTGATTTACAATC
>JACCDG012095205.1_pt1 | contig 27449 bp, 39 predicted proteins | sample 7442471 | NCBI WGS metagenome assembly JACCDG01 (sample SAMN15323444, study PRJNA562643) | freshwater metagenome | isolation source: river surface water | place: USA:Blue River Watershed | collected 2017-08-17 | reverse complement strand
CGCTGCCGCCGACGGCGCGGCGCGCCGTCGCGCTCTGGCTCGGCTCGCGGCTCTCGTTCGGATCGAGATCCCGACGTGGGCGGTGCTGCGGGCAGTCGCGGGGGCGCGGTAGGGCCCCCGTGCGGTCACAGGATGGTTCGGGGGGAGCGCGCGCTGTGGTACCGTACGCGCGTGACGAAGTCGTTGCGCATCAACCTCGCGGCCCGCGCGGTCATCGCGCCCGGCTACGCCTTCAGCCCGCGCGCGGGGTCCTTCGCCGATGCCGACGTAGCCCTCGATGAGGTCCTCAGCCTGCCGCCACCGCCCGAACCCCTGGTGTTGCGGGTGACGGCCACGGGAGGCCGCAAGGCCGAACGGGCGCGCGTCGAAGGGGACTGGCTGTGCGACGCCGCGCTCGGGGAGCCCCGTCGCATCCCTGCGCCCGCGTGGGTGTACAGCGAGGAAGCCACGGCGTGGGCGAAGGCGCGTCCCTGGCTGGAGGCGTGGGAGACCTGCCAGGACGCCCGCTGGATGCTCCACGCGGCGGCCTCCGTGGGCGTCGATCGCCGCCTCGTGGTTCGAGCCGCGTGTGTCTGCGCCCGCACCGTCCTCGACCGCGTCTCCGAAGACGACGATCGGCCCCGGCGCGCGATCGAGACCGCCGAAGCCTGGTCGCGGGGGCAGGCCACGCTCGACCAGGTTCAACGGGCAGCGGCCACCCTCCACGCCTACGGCGCCGCCGCCGCCGCGGCCTACGCCGCCGACGCGGCCAACGCCGACGACGCCGATGACGCGGCCGACGACGCGGCCGACGCGGCCGACCGTGCCGCCGACGACGCGACCGAAAACACTTCGACGCTCCGCGCGCTCGCGACCATGGCAGCGCTTGTGCGAGGCGAAATCGCGACGTTTTTCGTTCTGCGGGCGGCGACTGTGACCTGAACCACGCCGTGCGCGGCGCCAGGGTCTCGACTGCGGCGCTTTCTGTGGAGCGTGCGTCGAAAGGTGACTCACGGCTGCTTTAACCGCTTGACAGGTGGTTAACCAACGCGCTACATAGGCCGCATGTCGTCTCCACCTTCTCGTCACGGTGCCGCGTGCTCCTGCGCGCGATGTGCAGGCCATACGTGCGACGTGTGTGGTGTGATCCTCGGCCCGGATGGTACGTGCGACGCTCACCGCACGGGTGACGGCGTGGTGCTCGCCAGGGCGACTCGATTCCTGGCTACGGTTCAGCCCATGGACGTGCGCACGACGAAGCTCCTGTGGGCGGCGCTCGAGTCGGCCGCCGAGGGACGGCTGGAGGAAGCCCTGACGCACGTCAGCAAGATCGACGGCTCTAGCGTGACAGATATGCGGCGGGCATTCGGCGAAGAAGCGCTGGCGGCGCCCCGGCCGACGTATCCCTCAACTCCCCGTATGTTGGCGGTGGGCGAAGAGGTCCACATTTACGCACTGAGGCGGATGCCCAACGAGTGGCCCTGCTTCTACGAGTTCGAGCTCGACCGAGGCGGCCCGGATCTGCGGGGAGGTCTCTTCGAGCGCGGACGCGTCCTGCGTGTGACACCGACGCAGTACGTGGTGCAGATGGCCGAGGGCGGAGACGTCCGTAGGTTTCTGCGGGTGGACGGGACGACGGCGTGGCTCCCCGGCGAGTCCCACCAGTCGCACGACGACACGTTTCGTGCGCTCTGGGAGGTGTTCGCGCCCTATGCCCATCGGAAGTTCGGTGCGAGGTTCGCGGAGTGCCGCGCGGAGCTCGCGCAACGCGCGGCGACGTTGCACCTCCTTCACAGAACACGCGGTGAATTCGAACGGTATGCGTCGTCCGTGGGGCGTCCACTGGTGGCAGAGACCGATCCGCGGGGTGGCCTCCCGCTCGTGCCTGAGGTCTCGCCCTCTTCGCAACCTGTGGGGACGTGATGGGCGCCCGACGGCCGACGACTCCACCGCGTCCGTTCAGTGGCCCGAAGTACGACCGGAACAGCGACCGCGCGGGCGCGGATATGCCCTGCGCCATCTGCGGCAAGGGCATCCGAGAGAACTCGCAGGATCTCTGCGGATGGGCGCAGGTGGTGGACGGAGGCGCGCGCTTCGCACGGCTCGACGAGACCGTGACGCAGGATGGCGGGTACATGGGGTGGCACCCGGTGGGTCCGACGTGCGCGCGGAAGTTTCCTCCGGGCTACCTTCAGACCCCCCAGGAGTACGCGAAGACGCAAGGCGCTGCGTCCGTCGAGGAGGGCATGGCGACGCCGTGGCACGTCGCACTCCCACCGGGACAAGCGCTTGGCGACACGATGGATTCTCGGGATGTTTTGCAGCGGGGACTGCGCTGGCTCGATGCGACACTGCAGGGGTTGTTGGCCCGGCCGAGGATGTACGGATCCATGGAGGCGGTCGAGCTCCAGGCCCTTCTCCTGGTCGAGATGAGGGTTCAGCTTCGCGCCCCGTCGTGGTCCGAGAAGGAGCCTCGTTGGGTGTTGGAGCAGTGGCAGCAGTGCATCCAGAGGAGGTATCGCGGCGTGGGTAACAGCACGCTCGCCAACTACCTTTCGCGCGAGCAAGGGGACGTCGGGAACCTTTACGACGTACTTACGGAGTGCCTCGCCCGCTTCGCGGCGGCGGTCCATCGGTCCATCGATCCACAGGAGAATTCGTGATGACTTCGCGCGCCGCGTGGAAGCCTCTCGGCGACACGCGCCACCGACACTGCGGTGGTCCGATCGAGTGTCTCGTCTCGGGGGGATCGATGCGAAGGTGCCGGTGCGCCCGGTGCCACGCTCAGTCCGTGTCCTGTCACCTCGACGGGGTCAGCGTTCTCTTCTTTGGCGGTCCTTCCGAGGCCGTCATGGGGTCGATCGATGAAGTCCTCGGGTCGGCGAAGGTAGGCTCACGACTCCGTACCGATGCGAGTGTCAAGCTCGGTTCCTCGTACCACCTCTGCGCCGATGGCGAGCTTGCCGCCGATGTATTCGTGCGGCGCACGGATACGAACGCTCTCGGCATCTTCTGCGGACGCTGCCGGGCTCAGTCTGCGCGAGTGCGGCGGGTGTCCGTCCGACTCGCGAGCCTCGGGGACGAAGTCCACCCGTTTGAGCCTACGCGACGGTCTGCCTCCCGGCTTTTGCGGGAAGTTACAAAAGACCCGTTGATGCTTCACTCGTTCCTTTTCTTTCAAGCGCCTCTTCCGGATGTCCCGGAAGGCGCATCGGTCCGCGAGCGCCTGGATGCCTTGCAGCGCGAGTGGGGCGTTCGTCCTGAGTGTCGTGACACGGACTTGATGGTCCGTGTGACCGAATCCATCTGGAAGCCCCGTGAAATGGTCGAAGCGTTGAGGACTTTCAGCCCGACGCTTGCGGCCGATGCCATCCACACGATGAACACGGCCGCCGCTCTCAAACGTGACCCTGTCGTCCAGGATCTCCTGGCTGAATTCGTCGCGCGAGACGACGTGCAGAGCGGCCCCAGCGGTGGATTCGAACCGACGGAGGACAACGTCCGCCTCCTCCTCTTTCGCCTGCTTCCAAGCGATGCAGACCTTCGGTCCTTCATCCTCAATCAGATCGAAGAGGGCGTGTATCGATCCATGCCGCGTGACGTTCCGCGCGCAAAGATCACGGACTGGCTTCTGAAAAGTCTTACGCCAGCGGATGTTTATCGCGCGGCGCAGGAGTACCTGCCGCAGAGTACCGCGCGCGTCGCGGAAGAAATCGCACGCAAAGCGAGCTCGGACGCACAGCGAGCACGCATCGAACGCGACGCGAGTCGCTTCCGCGCTTAGTTAAGCGCTTGACATGGGGTTAAATATCCTTACGATTTCTCCTTGCAATGGACTACGAACACATCGCACGACTCGTCCGCGATCTCTTTTCACAGCGCGGAGAGACGGAGTGCGGCCTCGCCCGAACGCGCTCCACGGCGGCGGTCCGCTACGTCAAGGGGGGTTCGGGGTTTCGAGTCTACGTGACCGCGGAAGTCCCCCTTGGTGTTTCTTCGCCGCCGCCTCCCGGCCGCCACTTCGTCGGTGTCGGCGTGCATGGGAACGGGGTGACGACGCTTCGTCGCTACGCGGACCACCTCCGCCATGCGGGTTTCGTGGTGTGCGTCGGGGGAACGAACGTCCACCGGTCGGTGTCGCGCGTATGGATCGAGAGCGTCCCGCCGCGGCTCGTATGCCTCCACGCGCAGGCCGAGGCGCTCTCCGGGCGTGAGGACGGAGCGGGGGCCCTCGCGCGGATCGTCCTCACGGCATTCGGTCGGCCCCTGTACCCGCGTGAGCGGGACCGCGCGGGTGAGCTCATCGGCGCCCTGGAGGTCACCGCGCACGCGGCGTTCGCGCGGCAGGCTCGGCTCGTGTTCGGGCTCGATGGGGTGCCGTCCGAGAGCGGTTCCCCTTACAAGGGAGTGAACTTCGATGCGCGCTGAAGCTGGGGCTCGACCTATCCTCAAGGCTCTGCCGGTGGAGCGGGCCGCTGCCGGGGGCCTGCGCCACACGAGCCGCGTCGTCGTGGTCCATCCTCAGGCGGTCACACGTTGGGGCAAGCTGCGGTACTCCGGCGACGCTCGGCAGTGGCTGTGCGCCGAGTTCCGTGACGCATCCGTGGGGGTTTTCGTGCAGGAGGACCAGGACGCGCGTGTGCGCGACGTACTGCGGGAGATCGCCGCCGTCACCCCGCGCGCGTCCGCGCGGAGCGATGGGTTTGAAGGTCAGTCCTGGGGTCCGAGGGTGTCTTCGCCGGAGGATCGCATCCAGGCCGTTCTGCCGGACCACGTTCTGGAGGTCCTCGGGGTCGGCGCGGGGACGAAGCAGACGATGCTGCTCGCCTGGGGCCCTGGAGCTCGTCGTCGCGCCACCTATTCACGCGCGACGGAGGGCTGGTTCGCGCGGAAAGGCGCGCCGTCGGTCCCGCCGGAGGTGCTGGACTCCCTCTTTGCGAGGGCCCAGGTGCGCAGGGTTGCCCGGCTGACCCAGGCGTTGATCGACTTGATCTCGTCGGAAGAGTCCGTGACGCCGCCTGCGTCCGTCCCCCAGGAACCTGTCGCGAGTGACGTGGCCATCCTAGCGTCGGGGTTGGCGCGCGCTCTCTCTTCGCGTCCGGACGCGAAGACGCGCGGTGGCGCGAAGATCACGCGGGCCCTCGAGGCGCTCGCGCGCGGGGATGTGACGATCGCTCTGGGGCAACTGGCGGAAATTTTCGGCTGCCGGATCGCAGACCTGCGACGGGAGGAGTCGAAGAGCCTTCGGGATCGAGGGTGGATCGGTGGTTCCGCGCCGGGCACGGACTGGTCACGGGCACGATCCATGTGGCGCCTCGAGAGCCTCGCGGGGTTCGTGTACCCCATCGAGGAAGACGTGTGCCCAGGTCGGCTGGAAGGCCAGGTCGATCTCTACGACGCGCGCATCCCCGGCGGCGCCTTGCCCGCGAGGGAACGAACGCCTGAAGGGGCACGGGAGGATCTTCGCAAAGTCGTCGAGAAAGCGCTCGAGATCCCCGTCCGCCTCCTCCCTCCCGGCGCCTGAAGGCGCTCATCGCCGACGCGCCCACGCCCGTAGCTCTTCGGCAGCTTCCAACAGGCTCGCAGTTGAGCTAGCCTGCGGTCGTGAAGATCGTCATGGCGGCAAGGTCTCTGATCGCGACTGGCCTCCCCTTTGCGCCGCGCGAAGGTAGCTTTTCGGACGAGGACGTCGCGCTCGACGAGATCTTGTCCCTCCCCACGCCTCCGGATCCGCTCGTGTTGCGCGTCGAGGCCGAAGGGGGCACCCCGGCCGAGCGCGGCAAGGTCCACGGGGACTGGTTCTTCGACACGGACGGAAAGCCGACTCGACGCGTGCCCAAGCCTCGGTGGCAATACCGCGGGGGCGCGAGTACATTCTCGGAGGGCCGCACGTGGCTCGATGCATGGGAGGAGTGTTCGCGCGCGGATTGGCTTCTGTTCGAGGCCGCGCGCGCAGGCGTCGACCTGAAGAGCATCGTGCTCGCGGCGTGTGACCTCTGTCTGGACGTTTTCCGCGCGGTCAGCCTCGAAGAAGCGGCCCCCCTCGACATGGTGGAGACCGCTCAGAAGTGGGCACGGGGAAAGGTTTCGATCCAGGAAGTGAGTGCCTCCAAAAATAGAGCGCGCACCCTCAACACGCGCGAAGTCAACGCGGGTGACGATGCGCTCTCCTGTGCCCAGGCCGCCTCGTACGACGAGCGTGAGCCGTGCGGTAACTACGCGGCCTACGTCGCGATGCAGGCCGGAAAAATTCAGGGTGACCTCCCTCCGTCGAGTCGAGTCGATCTCGCGGGCAGAGTCCGGCGATCGATCCCTCCCGTCCAAGTGCTCCGAGCGGTGATGCGGTAATCGGTTACCCTCTTGACGGGCGGTTAAATCGAGCTACGATAGGCGTTGGCTTTCTCACGGTCACGAAGGCTGCGGCTGAACACCTCCCGACGCGCGCGGCGTTCGTGGAGCGGGTTCGACCGTGGTTGCGCAACAAGATCGGCGAGAAGCGCGCCGACCACCTGCTCCGAGAAAGGGCCTGAAAATGATGAACCGTTCCCCGTCTCTCACGAAGATCGCGACCGAGATCGACCGATTGTTGCGGGAGATCGAGCGAGATCCCCAGAAGAACCCCGCGCACCCCGGGCCCATCTCTCACGTGTATCGGAACGTCTCCGCGAAACGTCGCGGGAATATTGTCGAAGTTCACTACAGGCCCGCGCACTGTGATCGTCTCGACCGAGCCGCCGCGCTTCGCTACCTCCGCTGGCTCGAGGCGGGGAACGTCGGGTTCGCCCGCGACGCCGAGAAAGCCGCGGAGGTCGCCCGCGAGCGCGAGAAGGCCGACGCGTCAAGCGGTGGGGAGGTCATGAGCGTCGACCTCGCGCTCACGCGCGCGAACGAAATCCTGGAGGACGACGACGGGGACCCGTTTGATCTCCTCCAGGAAGGCATGGATATCATGCGGGCGCTGCGGGACGAAGTCGTGCGACTGCGCACGGCCCAGGGCATGGTTCGAGGGTGAGCGTGAGCGATCCGGGTGTCACCCGCACCACGCAGGAGGCCGTGCGCGCCTATCTCGGCTCGATTTCGCGTGCGTGCCTGGACGATGCGCTCGTCGCTGCCGTGCGGCGTCTGGAGGGCTCGGAAGAGCTCGACGGGCTCGCGTTGGTCGCGAGCCTCCACGCCCTGTGCAAGTCCGTACTGATGAAGCGAGGGAGCGACGCGGAGGCTCAGGCGGCCTTGGAGTCCGCGCTCCGCGTACGGCGGACGACCGCTGCGATCGTCCGGTCCACGCTCCGCGCCATGGGGTTCGAGGAATGCCCGCCGGGTTCCGGCCGCAGGTACCAGCCGCGCGGCGAAGGCTACCGCCTGTACAAGGGGTGGCACGTCGACCTCCCCGGAGGCGCTCACACGTTCCCGGTCAGTCTCGGTGTGCGGGCCCACCGCAGGCGTCGTCTGGCCGAGTACCAGGAGGCGCTGCGCGCGCTCGGGTTCGACGCTCAGATCGCGTCGGTACGGGGCAAGAAGACCGTCCTGCGGGTGTGGGTCGGGGTCACGGCGCAGGAGCTCGAGCTCCTCGCGGTGGCGAAAGACCTCGGGCGCGCCGAGGGCGAGGTCGGCGAGCTCGGGCGCCTGACGGTGTCCGTGCTGGAGCTCCGCTCGGGCATCGGGGATCGCATGCGACTCCGCGACCTCCTGGGCGCTCGCGCGTGGCCTCAGGGGGAGGCGGAAGCCGTAGCGGTGGCCATGCGCGAACACCTGCGAGTGAACGTTCTGAAGGTCTAGTCGCCCGTCGTTAACCGCTTGACGGGTGGTTAACTAGCGCTATGATGGTCCTCATGGAAGCCAAGGACCGAGCAGAGGCCCACGAAGTCATCGCCCTTCGCGACGCGCTGCTCGCCTCCCTTCGCGCGCTCGGCTCCACGGCGGACGGGCTCGTGACGGAGGGGGCGGAGGGGGTCGAGTTGAACGGCCTCGCGCGAGCTCTCAAAAAGATGGCCGACGATGCCGGGAAGCGTCGGCTGTTGCACTGGGGCTACGGGGCCTGTGCCCGGTCGCTCGCCGGGGCGATCCGAGCCCTTTCGTCACGTCGCGACGGGGCCGACCAGAAGTTCCGCGAGGAGATCCTGCACGCGACGAATGACCTGCGGAACGCCCAGGAGGGGCAGATCGCGCATGCGGAAAGGGTCGCGGCCGAGGACCAAGCCTACGCGGCCGAAGAGGCATCCGCGCGTGCGAAGGGGCCCACGCAGAAGACGGACCTCGAGCAATTCTACCAGATCCGCAACGAGGGTCGCTGGCTCACCCGCAAGGGGCAGGACTACGTATTCGGCCGCAAGATGCAGCCCGGTTCCGAGAAGTTCCGGGGAGGCCCTGCGCTGGACGATCTCCTGGCCCGGCACCCGCTCTGGAAGGCGTTCAAGGCCGAGGAATTCAAAAACGGCCCGACCCGCTATCGCAAGGGGCGGTGAGCGGTCGGTCGTCATCACACGGAGGATTCACCATGGGTTCGGGAACTCAATTCGTGCTCGGGTTGGAGCGGAGTGGACGCGTCACGGTGGGCCACCCCCACGAAGTCCACCCCGACGCGTTGCCGGTCTACTCGGTCGGAACGCTCGACGAGGCGACCTCGCTCCGCGAGGGCCTCTGCCGCCGCGCGCGGGATCGGAACGACGTCGACCACAAGGGCGACCGCAGCTACTACTACAGTGGGAAGTTCAGCCCCGAAGACGTCGGGTCGCTTCGGGAGGTGACGACGGCCTTCCTGGAGCATCATCGCGCGTCCGGAGGGACGGTGCCCGAGTTCTGGCTCGGCGTGGTCCAGGGCGAGTAGGGGATAAGCCACCACAGGACGAAAGTGGAAGACGTATGGAAAACGAGCGGATCTTCAAAATCACAAGGGACCACGTGTCCAGCCGCATCGGGGACGCGTGGGCGACGATGCGGGCCTTCGTGCTCGACATCATCAACCCGAGGTTCTTCCGCGGGTACTGCGTGGCCTGCGATGGGGACCGAAAGACCCCGTGGCACAGGTCGGAAGATCAGGTGCGCGACTGGTGTCGGGAGAACGGCTGGGAGTTTCAGGAGCGACCTGGCAAATCCCCGCAGATCATCTGCGCGTCCTGCAGGGAGCGCGAACGGGGCGCGGGTTGAAGGTGATGGCATGAATGCCACCCCCCGCGCAGCCTCCGACATCCCCCCTCACCCGGCCTCCGTCGCCGCGGCGCAGGCACGCACGATCGCGCTCACGGTGATCGAGAAGGGGCGGCAGGCCAAAGCGGCCGATCTCGTCGCCGACAGGTGCGGGCCGCGCGAGGCGCTCGCCGTGGTCGAGCAGGCGCGCGCTGCGGCGGCCGAGGGCGCGCCCGTCGTGCGCTGTCGCGACTGTGACAGGTCCCCATGAGGATGTCCATGCAGGGAACCACCACCCCGACGCGTCTTCACGTCCATGAGTTGCGTGTGACGCATCCGCCGACCCGTCCCGAAGACCCGCCCATCGTGGCTCGAATCGTACGCGTCTCCCCGGGCGAGGACCGGTGGGCCCTGTACGAGGGCGTGTGGCGGTTCGCAAGGCGCGCGTTGCCATGGAAGGGGAGGCATCCCCACGGATCGTTGTTGACCGCGTGCCGCGCGCCCGATGGGCCCGAGCTTCTGGAGTACGAAACGTACAATCGGCTCGGCAGCGCCCTCTGGCTTCGACGCCACACCTTCACCCTCGACGAAGCGCTTTATCTCGTCGATGCGAATCGCGCGGAGGCGGCCCCCATGCGTCGCGCCGTGCTCCCCCGAATTCTGAAAGGGAATGCCATGAAAACTCCGAAGAAGGCGACGACGTCGCCCGCGCTCCCCTCGACACAAGACGTCCTCACGCCCGAGATGCGCGCGCTCGTGACGGGACACTTCGTCGCCCCTGACGAGGGGGAGATGTTCATCGTCTCCCACGAACGCGACGGCGCCTGGGTGGAGGACGCGTCCGTCCGGGGGCTGACGGACGCCAAGGAATGCGCGCGCAGGATGCAGGGTCGCGCAGGGATTAAGGCCTCCTCCCTCGTCGCGATTTCGGATGAAAGCGCCCGACCTCTCTGGGCGTGGCATCGGCCCGCGCGCTCGTGGGCGCTGCCGTGGACGCGGGTCGACGGAGTCCGCCCCGAACGTCCGGACCCGGATTGGGTCGCTCGGCTGAGGGCGCACAAGGATGCGACGCAAGAGGCCGCGGGGTGGCAGTGCATCGAGGCGGACCAGGCCGACGGCGGAACGATCACCGACCTCCTCGGCCGACGCCGCCTTCGCCTGCTCGATCAAGAATTCTACGTCGAGCGTCGCACCCCCAAGGGGTGGCGATGGGATGGCGAAGAAACGCTCGTGTGGGACGAGGGGTTCGGCTGGAAGCTGTTCGAGGGGCAGCGCTTGTCAAAGGCGACGCGCGCCATGTTGAGCACGTGCGCGGCGTACGCCGCGCTGCTCGTGGCGACGAGGCCTGGGTGGCAGGTGGCCGCGTCTCTGGCGGGGTGGGTGGCGACGGACCAGGGGTCCGCGAGCGAGTGGATGAGCTCGGCGATCCTTTCGGGCTGGTCCCCCCCGTGGGCCGGGGGGCTGAACACGGATCGGTCGGTCCCTCTCTCGCCGCGCTGGGTGCGACCCGCGCTGCATCACGGCTGGCGCCCGGAGTGATCGGCTAAAACATCGAGGGAGTACGCATGCTCATCGTTCGACTGGTGTGGTATTGGGTCGTTCTGGCAGCCTGGGTCACGACTCTTCTGGCATGGAGGGCAGGCTCCCTTTCGCGCACGCTGCCCCTCAACCCGTTGTCGCGACGGTCCTGGGTCCGATTTCTGATCGAGCGGTCCGCCGTTTTCGTGGCCCTCGTGGAAGCCGTTCGACACGCCGTCGGCACGGGCTCCATGCTGGACCGCATCCTCTCGCTGCCCGTGATCTTTTGCGGCTCCATCCTGCTGCTCGTGTCGTGTCGCGACGCGTGGAAGGCGATGCGTGAGCAGGGGGCTCCATGGCCGTAAATCGACCCGCTGCCCTGGCTCGTCGAGGCCGCTCGGACTTCCCGCAGGGGTGTGGGAAGTCCGTCCCGGTCGTGCTCCGGACCTGGGAGGTCCAGACGATCCTGACGGGTTCCAAGCGAGTCCTTCGGCGCCTCGTGCGGCCCGACCACGCGCGGGACCCCTTGCGGGGCCTGGGAGGCGGGGACGCGCTCTGGGTGCGCGAGGCGTTCTGGTCGGAACACGAGACCGAGTGCGACGGCGATCGATTCGAAGACCACGGGCCCGCCCTGGAGTACCCCAGGACCGCGATCAACTACGTCGCCACGCCGGGCTGTGCCACCCCACCGCTGCAACCTGGCCGCTGGGAGCTCGCCCCACCGGACTCCTGGGATGGCGACGTCGACGAGGACCAGGACGAGGACCGGGACGGCGGCTCGCAGGACCCCGCGACGGGCGCGCGGGCGCCCCAGGAGCCCTGGGTGTCCGTCTGGTGTCCCTGGGACTACTGCACCCTTCATCCCGCGGCTCACATGCCACGTTGGGCCTCACGTCTGACGTTGCGCGTGCGGTCGGTTCGGGACGAGCGTCTTCAGGACATCACGCCCTACGACATCCTGCTCGAGGGGATCGCGCCGCGCCTGAACGATCCGAAGGCCCTGCGGGCGGACTTCGCCGAGCGCTGGAACGCCGACTACGGGCGCCGCACGGCGTGGTCTCGGAACCCACGCGTGCGGAGGGTCGAGTTCGACGTCGAGCTCCTCGAGGTGCGATCGTACGCCGCGTGCATGCGCGTCGCGCCGTCGCGTCGCGCCGACCGTCGGCCGCTGCTCGTGTCCGCCGAGTGTCCCGTCTGCCGGGTGAGCGCACAGGCGATCGTGGACCCCGACGGGGGGTACCGCGTCGAGGCTCATCCGCACGTCGGGCTCGTCGCGGCGAGCGAGATCCTCCGGGCCTCCAAAGGGCCGTTCACGACGTGCCCCGGTGGTCTCGTGAGCGACGCCGAGGTGGCCCGATACGCGCAAGTGCGGGCGGAGCATTGGGCACTTCGCGCCCAGGCCGTCGCGCGCGCGACGGGGGCGCGCAAGGGGAGCCCGTGCGAGGAGGCCGATCGTTACCGCGCGTGGTCCGCGCGCGACGCGGAGACCGCGGCGCGGCTCGGCGCGGTGATCTCGTGAGGTCCGCGCGCGACGAAGATCCGGGCCGACTCCTCCGCGCGCTTCACGAGCGCCTGTGCGCGCTCACCCGAGGTGGTCTCGCGAACGGCTACGCGCACGACATGCTGCCGGGGGCCTTCCTCGCCCGCGATGCGGTGGAGGTCGCCGCGGTCGTCCTGCACGTTCGCATCCACGGCGTCTGGGAAGAAGGCGGCGTCGACGTCGGGAGCGACCCCGCGGCGCTCCACGTCGCGTGGAGCTCGGTCCTGACCCTCTGGCGGGAGGGCCGCAAGGCGACCGGCGGCGTCGACGACCGGCGGCACCCCGAGGCCCTCGACCACGCGCCCTCCGTCGTCGCGGCGCGACGGCGACTCATCGAGGTCGCAGACCTCACTTTCCGCCACGCGATGGAACTGCTCCGCCTCGATCAGGCGTCCCCGGTGCGCGGCCTCGGGAGGACCTGAGCCCCAGGTTCGTCCGCCCGAGGTCGCGCACCGGGGAGGCGATCCGCCGACGTCTTGCCGGGGTATTCGGCCCCGCATCGACGAAAAATACGTTGGAGAGTATAATTATTCGCGACAAACAATACGACTTGACGTATAGATTACGTGAGGCGAACGACAACCCCCGACGACGAAAGGACCGACGCCATGGAAACCACGACCTATACCGCAGCCGCTGAGATTCTCGGAGTGCCCGTCGAGCGCTTCGGCGCCCCCCAGGCATGGCGGTGGTCGGAGAAGTACCTGAACGGACTGCGCACCATGCGCTCGGCGGTCGTCGCCGCGCAGCACCCCGCGTACGACGCCGCCATCAAGCTCGTCGAGGCGGAGCGGGCGCTCGCGGCAGACGAGGACAAGCCCCTCAGGGAGGCGGGGTTCGCCCGTCGCAACGACTACGCGGGGCAGTGCGCCTCCACGGGCGTCCGCGTCGAGCCTGGGAAGGGCTGGGCGCGCAGGGTCCGCGGCAGGTGGCTGGTGTACAGCGACGCTGCGGCCCGCGAACTCGCAGCGGGGGGTTCCGAGAAGCTCACGTGCAACGCGCTCGGGAAGATCGTGACGTGAAACGCGCCGCGGAGGACTCGACGAGGGCATCCGGCAAGACAACCCGATGATAGGATGGGTCCGATGAACTTCTACGTCCAAGCAATCACAGACGACCCCGCGCCTCCGCCCGGCGAGGTGCTCCGGGCGCGTGCCAACCAGCGAGGGATGACGGACGATGCGCTCGCTACGCGGCTCGCCATCCACCCGAAAACCCTCCGGGCCCTCCTCGAGGGTCGGCACTCGATCGGTGTCGAGCTCGCCCGAAGACTCGGCTGTGCCTTCGACACGACCCCAGCCTTCTGGCTCGACCTCGACGTCCGCTACCGCGCGACCATGGCGCGTGCCGAAGGAGCTCTCGCGCCCCCCGCGGCCCTCGCCACACTCGCCCAGGAGTGCTTCGCGCGCCACGAGGAGGTGCAGTCGTGTGCGTTCGAGCGCACCCGCGCCGGCCGCACCCGGATCAAATTCCGGTGGTCGAGCGGGGCGGAAGCGACGCTCGACTCGCCGCCGCACGCCGAGCTCGACGCCGTCGAAGAGGACGCGGATGGATGGGCCTTGTCGATCCTCCGCAACGCAGCGCGGCTCGACCTCCCCGTCGCGCGGTGGTCGTTCGAGCGTTCCGCGGCCCCCCCCGAAGATCGCGCGCAGGCGGGCGCGGAGTCGTGAGCGAGCCGCTCCGGCTGTGGCACGGGGCACGGGCCTGGGAGGGCCCCCCGGCCGTCCAGAAGACGCGCCGTGGGCGCGCCGAGCACGGTCCCGGCATCTACCTCACGACGTCCTACCAGACCGCCGCGGGGTACGCGAAAGGCGGCGGGACCGTCATGCTTTTCGAGCTCGACCCGGACCTCGTCTGGCTCGAGGCGTCGAACGTCCCCCTGCTCGATGCCGTGACCTTCGTGCAGTCGAGGCGGCGGCTCCCCAAGAAGGCCCCCCTCGTGGCCGACCTCCGCGCCGTCGCCGCGCGCATGGCCAGCCGCCTCGGCGGCGACTCCGTCCCCGCGTCCTCGCTCGTGAATCTTCTCGTGAATTACGAGGTTCTGTCGGGCTCCATCGGCCCCGAACTCGCGGGGTTCATGGTCGACCACGGGATCTCCGCGTCGCTGGAACGACGCTCCGCCGAGGAGGACTGGGTCGTCCTTTTTGACCCGCGCAAGATCCTGGGTCGGCGGATCATGCCCGCGTTGCGACGCGGCACCCACCCCGACATGCCGAAGGTCCGCGCCTGACGCGCGCAGTGATCGCCGCGACTCCGTCACTGGCTCGGGCGACCAAAAAGTTGATTAACCACTTTACAAGCGGTTAATCAGGGGCCATAGTAGCCCTCGAACCACAACCCCTTCCGGTCATCGAGGGACAATGAAAAGTCGACGCGACGGACCCTCCGTTCAAGTCCCGACGCACCTCAGCACGTCCGCGGGCCGCCTCCAGGCGCTCCGGGGTCTCTGGGCGAGAACCGTTCATAGGCTCGTGCAGCGCGGCGTGCGGTCGGCGTCGGGGACAGCCGCCGCGACCCTCGCCGAGATCCGGCGCGAAGCCGACTGCGCCACGGAGGCGCTGCGCCCGTACGGCCCGACGATGGCCGCGGAGAGGAGGCTGCTCGGCCTCTTCACGACGGCCGCGCATTGGGTCCCGCGTCGGGATCCGGTCGCGGGCCAGAAGCTGGCCTCGCTCGTGCCCGAGATCGAGTCCGTCCTGGCCGCTCCGGTCCCAGGGCCGGAGCGGGTGCCGGCGATTCAGGCCTGTAGAGCGGCGGTGAAGGCCGCGGCGAAGGCGGTGGCCGAGGCGGGTCACACCTCCGGGCCGCAGGGGGATGCCTGGGCGCAAGCCCACCGCGCGCTCTCCGCCGCCCAGGAAAACCTCGCGGGGTGGCTCCCGGCGAGCGAGGCCCAGGGTGCTGCGGCGCGTCGCGGCGCCGTGGCGTCCGCTCTGAGCGCGGGCGAGCAGGGCCGCGCCCTCGACCTGGCGCGCGGATGGCTGCTCGACCGTTCCCTCGACGAGGCGACGCGGCGCGCCATCTTGAAGGACCTCTTCGCGGGCACTCCGAGTGCAATGCCCGTCGGCTTGTCCAAAGACGGCCTCCGGGCTGCCTACGCCGTGCTCGGGCTGATGACGGAATACGGCACGACCGACACGGGCGGGTGTCGCACGTTCTACACGCCCTCAAGCTGGGCGGCGCGCGGCGAGAAGTATGGCCGCGAGTCGGCGCTGATCGTCGTCCACGACGGCGGCGACGTCGCCTCGTTCTTCAACGCCGACCTCGACTGGGTCGTCGCGCGCATCGAAGCGATGCGACGCACCCTCGATGCGCTCGGCTTCTACGCCGAGCGCTGTACGTCGTGGTACAGCGCCATCTACGTTCGGTAGGGCTCGAGATGGCGGCGCCGCCGCGCGGGCCATGAAAGGCATGACCGTGAAACACAACGAACCCCAAGTCCGCCGACCCCTCCCGGTCCTCGAAGGCTCCGCGGGCCCTTCGGAATCGTCGCGCGAGCTCCTGATCGAGGCTGCCTGGCGTTCGCTTCCGGCGATCCTGCGCGACGCACTGGAGGCGCGCTGGCACGCGCGAACCGCCGAGGTGCTGCGTGAGGGAGCGATTCCTGGCGGCGAGACGACGAGGACAGACTTCGACCGCGTTCACCTGTGCCCCTGCGCCTGCGATCGGGTGGTCCCCGCGGGCCAGTTGATGTGTGACGAGCACGCGAGCGCGCTGCGCCCCGCCGAGGCGGACAGCCTTCGCATCTTCTGGGGGCGCGAGGGCTTCCACGAGGTGGTCGAGCGCATCTTGCGGCGGCGCGAGGCCGAGGACATCGAGGGGAGGGTCTACGCCCTCGACACGTACCGCGTCGGCGAAGGCGGCGGAAGAAGGGCGGGGGCGTGCTGCGCATTCTGTGAGCGCGCCCTCGCAACCGAGGTCTGGGCGGTTCATACGAGTCGCGGGGAGGCACACGACTCGTGTCTCCGCGAGTACAACCAGAGGCGCACGAAAGCGATGAAGCGCGGGATGCGTAGCGCCTCCACGCATGCCGAAGCGGAGGCGCTCACCGCCCTCCGCGCGTACCTCGATCGACAGGGCGGCCTCGCGTGGCGAATCACGCTCCTCGACCATGCCCCGTCGCCGACTCACGATCGACGCGCGTTCGTCCTGTCGAGCCTGGGGGCTGGCGATGCGGCGCGTCTGGCGGAGATCGTCCACGCTCACCCAGGGCCCTGGACCTCTTCGGGGAGCTTCGTGTACGACGCGCGACACGCCGTCGTGTGCGGCGTGACGTATGCGGGGCCCCGCGGGCCACTGCTCACGCGCGCCCTGGCGGCCCTCTCGGGCGCCTCGCTCGTGGAGCCTGGAGCGGCCGACCTCGAGACGACCCTTCGACCCGTGCAGGAGGGGGCCTCGCGCTTGGAGGAGGCTCCGCCTTCGAACGCGACGGTCGCGACGACGGACGCGCAGCGGGCCTACTTCATCCTCGGCGAGGGGAAGGACGGCGGCTTCCGCTGTGGCGTGGTTCAGGAGGGGCAGTTCTCCTGGCGGGAGCTCGAACCTCACGAGTTCCCGGAAGGGACCTGGGGGCCCACGCGTGCGCATGCGGAAGAGGCCGCGCGCCTCGCGAATGCGCGTCAAGGGATCGACGAGATGACGGCGGCCGTATGGATCGGTCGCGCTCTGGGTATGACGTGATGGAACGCGCAGGAGAAAAAGTCATGGAGTCCAAGTTCTTTACGCTCACTTTCGGCCGCAGGGCGGTCGTGGTGGGCGGTCCCGCGTGCGGTGGGACCGAGTTGGTGTGGGCGCGGCTGGAGCCCGCCACGACGGACGCGACGGAGGTCCTGACGGCGGCCCTTGCGGCCGCGCGCGTCTCCCTCCCCACCCTCGCAGAGGGGGATGCCCGTGGTTACTCCAGGGCGGCGCCCTACGCGTCGACGGAGGTCGAGGCTGCCGCGGGGGCTGCGTGGCTCGTGTCCCGCTTCGGGTCCCCCGAGCGGGCGTGTGAACACGCCACGCGGTACAGGATGTCCGAGGCCGCGCGGGCACAGCTTCGAGCCGCGATTCTGCGCAGCGGAGGCGCGGGTCCCGGGGATCGGGTGTCACCCACGTAGCGCCGCGGCTCGTGCGCGGTCGGCCGCGCACGACGACGCCACCGAAACACTCTGGCGACATGAGGGAAGGAAGCGACGATGACAGAGCTCACGAACGAATCGCTGCGTCGGTACGCCCAGGCGCATGCTGCGGTACGGGTACTCGTCCCCGTCCTCGATGATGAAAACGGGGGTGAGGATGACGCCTACCCCACGCTCCCGAGGAGTCAGCGGGAAGCGTACCAACGGCTCTACGAGGAGGCCCTTGCGGTCACGGAAAAGAAACCGGGCGTTCGTGGCCCCGTGTCCGTCGACGGGGAGTGCGTGGGCTCCGGCACGCTCGCATGGGCGCGCCTGCTGGCGTGGCGCAAGAGCAGCCATGCGATCACCTTTCGCGGCGAGACGGTCCTCTCGCCGTGCTGGAAAGAGGATCGGGAGGGCGCGAGGGCGGCACGCAGCGCGCTTGCCGCGCTCCGGCGTGAGCTCGGCGTATAAGACGATGATGCAGCCTCGCGCACGAGAAGCGGTCACCGCGCTGCCTCCAGATACGTTGGAGAAGGTGCGGGCCGTCTTGCGGCTGACGCCCGCGCATTGGAGCGAGTGCGTCGGTCAGGTCGCGCTGCTCGACGCGGCGCTTCGGCGGGCCTCGCCCGCGCAGCGCCGCGCGCTTCGCCGGACGGCGCTGCGCGGTCTGGTTCAGGAGCGGGTGGCGCGCGAGACGGGACTCTCCGTGGCGATCTACCACAACGCCGAGGCGGGGATCGACGCGGGCGAACCCTCCCTGGCGTTCTTTGTGGTCTGCGTGGAGCACGGGTTCTGCGTCGGCGTGGAGACCTTGTCGACGGCCAGGACGGAGGCGGCGGGCCCCACCCGGTGGTGCGAAGCCTGCCGCGACAAGGTGGCCGAAAGGCGTGGCGATCGATGCGGATGATCTTTGACGTCCTCTCGGAAGACGAATCGCGTGCGATCGACGTGGCGCTGGTCACGCGCCACTTCGCCGACGGGAGCGCGCGACCCCGACCCGCGTGGCTGCGCGACGCCGATCGCGTCTGGATCGACATCGAGGGGGTCCGCTGGGAGAAGCGCGACACCGACCGCATCCACGAGCGGCGCACGGTCCGCTCCGGCGCGTGGGAAGAACTGCCCTGGGAGCACACGGACCTGGTGTGCCCGGAGCATCACTCCGGTTGGCTCGGACCGGATGGGACCTGGACGGGATGCGCGGCGGTCTGGCACGACGTCGTCGTTCGGTTCGTCTTTCGGTCGACCGTGTCCGCGATCGAACGCACCCACGTCCGCGTGTCGGCGGGATACGTAAGAGCCCCGACCCTGGGCGTCTGCACCCCCGCCCAGGCCGCCTGGCTTCGAGCGCGCGGCCTCGAGGTCCCCAGGGACCCTTCAGGCGAAGAGGAGGCCCGCGCGGCGCGGGAGGAGGTGGCGCGTCAGGTGAAGCGGTCCGGTCGGCCCCTCGCGCGTCGTCGCGACGGGGACTAGGGCATCGCGTCGAGAGCGCGGCGAATCTTCACGTAGTTCGCGCGGTTCTCGTCCGGGAGGAGGCTCGGGTCGAGCGCCTCGATCGGCCTGGATGCCCAGGCGGCATACGTGTCGAACGCGGACGCCGTGCCGAGCGAAGCAAAGGCGTGCGGGAGACGCGCGATGGGGCCGAGGAGCTCGGCCCGATGCGAGACGAAGAACGCGGCCACGAGATGAGGCGGGGGGGCGCTCAAAAACTCCACGAACAACCCCGCCAGGCCCGCCGTGTACTCCGGGCTGAGGCCGGTCTCGGGCTCGTCGTAGAAAAGCACGTGGGGCGTGTCGCGCTTGCGGGAGGTGCGGAACGATCCGAACGTGGTCTGGATCGTGTTGCATCCGGTCGAGTCCCCGTCCTCGTTGCCGTAGACGAACATCCGCATGATGCGGTTTTCGCCGCTACACCGACCCTGCATGGACAGGTGGATCAGTTCCAGTCCGAGAGGTTTGCACGCCGAACCCAGGAGCTTCCGAACGAAGCTCTTGCCCGAGGCATTGGGGCCCACCAGGATCCCGACCCGCGCCGCCTCGTCGCCCGCGAGCGTGTACACGAGGGGAGGCCGGTTCACGTCGGACGAAGGCCGCGCGAAGAGCGCGTCGTGAGAGAACACCTCACGGAACAGAGACATTGCGGTGGAGGACATGCGAAGAGCCTGCGACCGAGGATCGCAATTGTCAATTGCCCGCTTGACTAGAGGTTAACTTCCCGTATACTCGTCGCGTGATTTCGACGAGACGGCCTTCCACCACGTCGGTACCGTCGGCGCCTTCCGGTGAACCCGACGCGCTCGAAAGCGCATGGCACAAAGTACCGGACCACCGGGTGCGGATCGGCGCCACGGTGATCGCCGCGGGGCCGTCGCAAGAAAAAAACCTCCGCGTTTCGATCGAGTTCGCGCGTCCTGGCGAGGGAAGGTGGGACCGAGCCGCGAAGTTTCTCGAAGACTGGGTCTCGCTCCGCTTCGGCGGCGCGCACCACCTCCCCGCTTCGTCCGAGCCGGGTCGGGTCGCGGTGTACCTTTGTGAGCGCATGCCGATGCGCATGTCGGCGGCGGAGATCGCCGCGGGACTCGCCGCGGACCCCGCCAGTCTTTGGCATGCCATCGAGCGCGGCGCGCTCGGTCGGGCCCCCGTTTCGCCGAGCGTCGGAGCGCAGTGCCGCGCCGCGGTCGTCTGGTTCGACGAGGGGATGGCGCGGATCGCGCTCGGCGATCACCAGGGGATCGACCTGCCCGTGGTCGATGCGTGGCGTGTGTTGGACGAGGTCAGGTCGGCCCTGATCGAGGTCGCCTGCACGGCGTGGACGAACCGCGCGGGGAGGCTCCCATGAGCGTCCGCGTCGTGCTGCGTAAGTGCGTGGTCCCTTCGTGCCCGCTCCGTTATCGGGAGGACGGGACGGGCACCTTCTCCACGGTGATCGCCGGGAAGCTGGTGGCCACCGGCCTGTGCGCGTGCTGCGCGGCCTACTACTGGCTCTGCTCGGACTGCGGCGCGCTCGTGCCTCGCCACTCGCTTCGTGCATGTCTCGTGGACGCAGGCTACCGTTGCGCGGGGTGCTTGAGAACCCACGCCGCGGCGGCTCCGGAACACCAACATCGAGAGCCGCAGGCGTGGGTTCTCGACAGGAGGGCACGGTATGGGCAAGCGTGATCCAAGACGAGGGAGGCGCGACGCCGACGAGGTGCAGGTGGTCGTGAGGCGACTGCATGAAGCTGCCGCGGTGGCGAAACGAACCGGCGTCTCACAGAGCGTGTCGTTCCCCGGTGTGAGAGCGGCCATTCTGGCGCGAGCCCAGAATGTGGTTCTCGAAAATCTCGACATTGCTGGCTGGCTCGAACGGTGGTTCGAAGAGGATGGATGCGTGCGGATTACCACGAAGTCGACCAAGGTCGGCGAGCGCGCGGAGGGATCTCGTGATTGAACAGGTTCATTTGGAAGAGTCGGCGAACCGCGCGCTTCAGCGCGTGCTCGAAACGTCGCGGACCTTCCCGATCAAGGCCCCGGAAGTCAGGTCGGCGATTCAGGCCATTCCCCTTTCGGCGGATCCTGCGCAGGTCGCCGATGGCCTGTGCGACGTCGCGGGCGCGATCGAGACCTACGATCCCTCCTGCGTCCTTCTGCGGGTCGCCTGCGAGCAGGCGGCCCAGGCGTTCGACCGATGCGCCGCCGTGGGGGCGGCGACGCGCCTTCAGATCCATCGGATCCTGCGCGAGGCCCCGCAGTCGATCCTCGACGGGCTCGGCCTGGGTGAGGTGCCGATCGGCGTCCCGATCGAGGGTCCCGTGCGCCTGACGGTCCAGCTTCCCGACGCCGCACGTGTCGGGCGCGTTCACAAGCGAAGCATTCGCGTCGTTTTCGAGGGGACCTGCACGCGAATCCGCGTCGAAGTGATCCCTCAGCGGGATACCCCGATCCCTCACGCCGTGACGTCATGAATCCCAAGGGCCGACCACCCCTGCGCGCGGTGCTTCGCGCGATCATGCAGTCGGGGCGAGGGTCGTTTCTCGGGCCGGATACCCCGCGCCGCATGCGCTGGTGGTCCGTGACCCTCACCTGCGGACACGAGGTTGAATGCCGTGTGCGGTACGCGCCTCGACCTCGCGGGAAGCGTCGCGCCAATGGCTGGCACCCGCGCACGAGGGACGAGGCGTTGCCGCCCCCGAAGCGCGCACGGTGTCCCGCGTGCGCGGTCGCAGGGGCCGCCTCGGAGACGAGTCCATGATGCGCTCACCCGACACGAAGGCCGGGGCTTCGGCCCCCCATCACTGCGCGATCTGTATGCAGGAGCCGGGACACGGCTACAGGTCCTTTGCACGGCTGCTTGGGCGGATCCTGCGGTCGCTCTGGGTCGCTGTCAGGGCGGCTTCCTCCCCAGGCGCCATCGCCCATTACGCCAGGGGTGTCCGCCGCACGATGGCGGGAGGCAAAGGCCCATGAAAGGTCGGTGTCCGAACCCACGGTGTGGGCACGAGGCCGTCGACGTGTGGGGCCCCGAAGGCGCCGAGCGATTCGCGCCCCACACGAAGAAAGGCACGAGTGATCTATGCCTTTTCTCCACCTGCGCCGTGACTCCTGACCGACTTGTTCGCGAGGCTGGTGACCCTCCCGTGCAGAAGTCTCTCTTCTGATGCCCGCTTGACAAGCGGTTATCGATTCTTAGAATGCGTCTGGTTAAACCGAGGAGTTTTTATGACTCAAGTCGTGCAATGGCGTGACGGACAGACGGTGGCGGCGGCGGGTGCCGAGCGCATGGAAATCCCCAACGTGCCCTTCGTGGGCCTCTACGGCAACTGGCAGAACGCGGCCGGGGGCGTGCCGTGGCGTCAGGAGGCTGTGGACTTCTACATGCGTCAGCCGAGCCCCGTGGCCTGGTTCGACCCCACCCAGGGCGGGTGGGTCGGCATCGATGAGGCGAACGGCGATGCCTGCCAGGAGCGCATCGACGCGCTGGTGCGGCACGAGCAGCGGGGCCTGGAGCTCGCGGCGTGCGTCCTGTTCCACCTGGTCATGCCGGGCTCGGAGCGGTCGCCCGCGCTCGCCTCGCGGGCCGAGCTCGGACGTCTGGCGGGCATGCGGAGGCCGACCTTCCTCGTGCTCGGCGGCGATCTCGTGGGACGTAACTACCTGCGGGCGTTCGTTCGGACTGCGCCGTCGATCGTGGCCTGCACCTCACTCGCGGAGGCGATCGATCGGTCCGCGCAGCACATGCGCGACGTGGTCCCCTCGGAGTTTCGGCCGGACGTGACGACGGCTTCATTCCGGCGCAGCTTGCGGAACCCCGACTAGCCATGGGGCAGACCGCGCCGGACCTCGATCTGCGCGACCCGCACCGGCTTGCGCTGGCGCGGGAATGTCTCGCCTGCGCGGGGGACACCATCGTCCTTTTGACCACGAAGGGTCACGAGACGGCGGGATTCGTCGCGCTTTATGCGCGTCTGGAGCAGTGGCGAAAATCCGGGGAGATCGCGCGGGAGGTCCGCGCGATCTCGCGGGACGCCACGGAGATGCGGAAGTCCCTGGACGACAGCATCCTCGGGAAGTCCCCTGGTGAGCCTCGTCTGGACGCCACCCTGAACGCCACCGTGGCGTGGATGCTGTGGCGGATCGCGAAATTCATGCTCGGGCAGCACGACGCGACGGTGCTCATGTGGTGCCGCATGGGGCGTGCGCAGGCGCAGGCGCGCTACGCGCCGTCGATGCCGCGCGCGGATGGGCCCCCGATCGCCGCGACGGACATCCACTCGCTCGCGCAGGGCCTGGCGATCCTGACGCCGTACCTCGATGGGTCGGGGGTCGTCTTTCGCACCGACGACACCTGCGTATGGGTGGGTCCCATCTCGGTCGACGTGAATGATACCGTCCGCGTCGGCACGGGGGGCGTCCCGCTGCCCAGGGCGAATGCGGACGAGGACGTGTACCTGCGCCTGCGAGACCTCGGGTGGGAGATCACGGAATCCCCCCTCCACGGCCTCGGCCTGACGATTCGCTCGTGGCTTTAGGGGGTCAGCGACTCGAACGAAGGACCTTCATGATGCTGCCCGCACAAGACCGCGATCGAGCGTCGATTCTGCAAGATCACCTGAGACGCACCGTCCGGTGCTCCCGGTGTTCGCTCCCCATGCAACCGCGTATGCCGAGCACGGATCACTGCGCGCGCATCTGCGCGATCTGCGCCTGGGTCGAGGCGCGCTACTTCCAGGGCTGCGTGAGTCGACTCCTGCGCGCGCGGGCGATCGGCCTGCTGCGTCCACTTCATTACGTCGAGGGCGCGCTCGCGTTCGACAGGCGCGGTCGTCCCGACGGCGTGGTCGAGCTCGACGCGCGCGGCGAGCCGCGCACGCTCGCGCTCGGCGCGGCGTTCGAGGGCGCCGATGCGCGCGAGCTCGCGTTCATGGTGCGGCGCGCCTGGCCGACCGCGCCGCACGCTCGGGTCATCTTCGCGGGGGTGACGGGGGCGACGCGCGCGACGAGGTTGAGACTGTGGCGCGTCGTGACCCGACCGTCTCGCCGCCGCGGCTGGAGGCCCGTGATCGTCGCCCGGCCGCCGCGCGGCGAGACGTGCGCGGCCTTCATGGCGCGTGAGTCCATCGGCATCTTTCAGTCGCACACGGGGCCCGACTGCACGCCCCCCTGGGCGCGGCGGTGGGACGGCCGCCGCGTGCGCGTGATGGCCCGCGTGCGTGGCGGCACCGTCTACCGGATGGGCACGCTCCGACGGTGGCACGTGTCGGAGTGCGGCTGCTGCGACGCGTACAGCATCGAGTTCACGCCGCAGTCACCGCGGTCGCGACCGGTCGCAGCGGCCTTCACCCCATGAGCAGGCACGCCCGATGACCCCGTCGCCGCAAGCCGATGGCGTAGCGCCGTTCACGTTCGTCGACCTCTTCTCCGGCGCTGGCGGCATGAGCTTTGGTTTCAAGAGCCACCCGAGCTTCCGCCCCCTCCTCGCGGTCGACGCGCAGATCGGGAAGCCGAGCCAGGGGTTCGGCACGCTCGGTTGCAATGCCACGTACGCCGCCAACATGGGCTTGATGCCCCACGAGGCTGACTTGCGGGTCTACGCGCCCGAACGCATCCTGCACGACGTCGGCCTTCGGCCCGGCGCGCTGGACGTCCTGATCGCCTGCGCCCCCTGTACCGGCTTCACCCGTGCGAACAGCCAGAACCACCTCCGCGACGACGACCGCAACAGTCTGGTCGGTCGCGTGGGGGCCTTCGTCGCCGCGCTCCGCCCGAAGATCCTCGTGATGGAGAACGCGCGCGAGCTCCTCCGCGGCGCCTTCACGCATCACTTCGAGGGCCTTCGCGATGATATCGCACGCATGGGGTACAACGTGTTCAGCGAGGTGGCGACGCTCACCCGGTTCGGACTTCCGCAAACGCGCGAGCGGGCCCTCGTGGTGGCCGTGCGGGACGGGGGACGGGTGCGCACCCTGACCGACCTCTGGGAAGGGCTTGCCCCTGCCTCGGCGAGCCTCACGGTGCGCCACGCCATCGGCCACCTTCCGCCCGTGTCGGCGGGCGCGGCGCACCCGCTCGACCCGATGCACAGGTCCCCCGCGTTCTCCGGCCCCACGAGCCTCGCGCGCATTCGCGCGATCCCACCCGACGGCGGATCGTGGCGTGACCTCCTCGATCATCCAGACGGGACCCGGCTCCTGACGGGTTCGATGCGACGGCTCGCCGAGGCGCGCGAATTTGGCTCGCACCCCGACGAATATGGTCGGCTGTGGTGGGACCGGCCGTGCGTGACGATCAAGCGTGAGTGCGCGCACGTGGGGAACGGTCGGTACGCCCACCCCGAGCAAGATCGGCTCGCGACCGTGCGCGAGCTCGCCCTCCTGAACGGGTTCCCTGCGCAGTACACGTTCAGGGGCCCCTTGGCGAGCCAGTATCGGCACCTCGGCGATGCAGTGCCGCCTTTGATCAGTTACCAGATCGCGCACCTCTGTCACTGGATGCTGACGGGAAGGAGGCCTCTGCGTGGTGAGTGGTGCCTCGGCGGAAGTTCGTTGCGTCCCGCGGACGTCCTCGTTCATGGGGGCGAGAACCACTACGCGCCGAATCCGACGAACGGGTCACCAGGATGAAAGGCCGCCTCCCGACATGGTGGGACGACCTGGTCGCTGCGACGGGGTGCGCGCATGTCGTCGACCATCGCGGCAAGATCTGGGGCCTTGAAAAGAGCGCGCGAACGTCCTGGTTGTGGGTCGAGCTCGGCGCGACGGCCCGTCGAGAGTGTTCGGTAGACGCAGTGCCCAGCACACGTGACGATGTAACTCTCGTGCGAGAAGGTGGCCCGGACGAAGGCGACACGCTGCATATGCTCACGACGACGTCGCGTGACGATGCCGAAATCGCGGCGCGGATCGCGCGCGTCGAAGAGTCGCTGCCTGTGCTGCGAGGTGGGCCTCGCATCCTCGGGCAGCCCCTGGCGCTACAAATGCCTGAGGGCACGTACGATGTGCTCGGGAGCTTCCTCGGGGAGCGCCGCGTTCGGCTCGAGATCCCCGGCGGAATCCCCGTCCCTCGGTCGTATCACGAGGAGGACAGGACCTACGCGCTCTCGCTCGACGCGAGCTCATTCGCGGAGGCCCTGGTCGTGCTGAAGCGCGACGTGGAACGAGACCGCGCTGTGTATGGCGGGTCGCGTTGGCGACCGCGCCGAGGCCCCGCCTTGCAGGATCACGCGCGCATCCTGTTGACCGGCCTCGGCGGCGTCGTGACGCGTGACGCGGGTGACGCGGACGCGGACGACCCAGCCCAGATCGTGCCGGAGCTCGTCGAGCGCCTCAACGTGTTCTGCGCCGGTACGGGCGCGGGTCTCGTCCTCACCTCCTCGTGGATGTTCCGGCGGGGGTCCTTCCTGGCCGTGGTCGAGGCGCTCACCGAGGAAGGTCTTCGGGCGCCGATCGTCGGGGCCTGCCCATCCGCGGGGATCGGGGAAGACCCTCCGGGGATGGCCCGCTGGCTCGCGATCGATCTCTGGCTTGCGAGCCACCCCCAGGTGCGGCGCTGGGCCGTCCTCGACCGACGTGCCATGCCTGAAGCAGTCGCGGGCCGGTGCGTTCACACGGACCCCCGCCGAGGGATCACCACGGCCGACGCGGCCAGGATCCGTTTCATTCTCGATCTCCCGCCCACGACTTCGTCATGACGCGGTGTTCGAACAAGAGTAACGTGCAGACTTCGGAGGTTCCCGCCATGCGTTCATTCTCCATCCTGATGTGCCTGATGTGTTTCGGCTGCGGCGAGCCTGTCGCCAGACCCCTGGACGGTGGTCCTTCGGACACGTCCCTTCACCCCACTGACGTCGCGGTGGAGCCGGGGTGGGTCGGCACCCGCTGTGCGGCCGAGACGCTCGCGCCCTGCGGCCCGGCCTCGCCGCCCTGCTGCGAAGGACTCACCTGCGTGCGCGACGTGTGCCTCCGGGTCCTCGGGCAGGTGTGCCAGTTCCCCTGGCAGTGCGCCTCCGACGCGTGCCTCCTGCGCGCCGACGAACCGGGGGCGTCCCGCTGCGCCCCGCCGCGCGACATGCCATGAGCGGAGCGAGCCTCACCGAAGAAGTCCTCGCGGCAGTCGCCGCCGAGAGGGCCCGCCAGAACGCGCGCTGGGGGGCGTCGAGTCATCCGGACGTCCTCGTGGACGAAGTCGTGTGTGCCCGCGGGGTCGAGCGTGTGTACGGCGTGCCCGACGAGGCGACCGCACGCGCCTGCTGCGGCCGGGCGTTTCAAAGTGGGCGCGGCACATGGTTCCGCATCCACCTGGAAGAGTTTAGCGAGGCGCTCCGCGCCGCAGGAGCGGCAGCGCTCGCCAAGGGTCCCGACGATCAGTCGTTGGCCTTGCTGCGACTGGAGGAGGAACTGATCCAGTTGGCGGCCACACTGGTCGCACACGTCGAAGACCTCCGCCAGCGACGATCCCGCTGAACGTCACGGGCCCTCGGTCTGATCCCTGGAAGGCTTCCCGGTCGTATCGTTCAACGCGTGCGGTCAAGGGTCGCGCGCAGCACGGCCAACGTCGGGGCCTCACCTCGAACGACCTCCGCAAGTCGCGTCAGGGCGCGTCGTCGCGCGTTGGCCTCGTAGGTGTTGGAGGCGTAAGAAGCGGCGGCGGCGTCGGCTTCGGCGGCGGCTTCGGCGGCGGCGGCGGGGGGGTAGTCGGCGAGGGGGGCCTCGCCGCGG